>Ga0315296_10001329_pt1 | contig 21584 bp, 25 predicted proteins | sample YL17G14_18_MG_FD_203921 | JGI IMG/M metagenome (GOLD analysis project Ga0315296, IMG submission 203921) | Sediment microbial communities from Yellowstone Lake, YNP, Wyoming, USA - YL17G14_18 | ecosystem: Environmental > Aquatic > Freshwater > Lake > Sediment | place: USA: Wyoming | collected...
TGGACGAGCACGCGGGCGCCATCTCAACCGGGCGGATTTTCTCAGGCACCCTCGAAAAGGGAAAGGAGGTCAAACTCGTCGGCACCGACCAGGAGGCGCGTATACAGCAGGTCGGAGTTTACATAGGGCCGAACCGCATCCCCGTGGATCAGATACCCGCTGGTAACATCGGCGCGATAATCGGCATGAAAGAAGCCTACGTCGGCGAAACTTTGGTCGAAACTGGCGCTGAGGGCGTTGGCTTCGAGGAGATCCGCTACATCAGCGAGCCGGTCGTGACCGTAGCTGTCGAACCGAAGAATTTCCAAGACCTGCCTCGCCTCATCTCCGAACTCAAGAAGATATCACGAGAAGATCCAAACGTCAAAATAAAGATCAACGAGGAAACTGGCGAGTACCTCGTCTCCGGTATGGGTGAGGTGCACCTCGAAATCGTCGAGTATAAATTGAAAGAGGCTGGCTTGGAGGTCAAAACTTCCGAGCCGATTGTGGTCTATCGCGAAACCGTGACGAGCAAGGCTGGGCCCGTCGAGGGGAAATCTCCAAACAGGCACAATCGATTTATGATGACCGTGGAACCGCTTGATCCACAAGTCATCAAAGCTATAGATGAGGGCAAAGTAATCGTGAAACAGGAGAGGAAAGAGCGCGCAAACGTGCTGCGCGAGCTGGGCTGGGACACGGACTCCGCACGCGGCGTCGTCACGATCATCGGGACAAACATCCTCACAGACGTCACGAAGGGTATGCAGTACATGAACGAAGTCAAAGATCATGTCATCGAGGCTTTCACGGAGGTCTGCAACGAAGGGCCGCTGATGCGAGAGCCCATGCGAGGAGTCAAAGTGATGGTAACAGACGCGACGCTCCATGATGACAGCGTGCACCGCGGCCCAGCGCAGATAATACCGGCGGTGAGGCGAGCAACCCAAGCGGCCGTGCTCATGGCGAGCCCTGTGATCCTCGAACCGATATTGAAGCTGGAGGTGCGCGTGCCCCAAGAGTTCATGGGCGGCGCGACGAAAGTCATCCAAGGGCGAAGAGGCAAGATCGTTTCGATGGAGGGGGAAGAAGAGGTCTCAGTCATCAAAGCTTCCTTGCCCGTGGCTAATTCTTTTGGTCTTGCAGCTGACATGCGTGGGGAAACCGAGGGCAGGGCGATTTGGGGAACCGAATTCGAAAAATTTGAGCAGATGCCCCGCGAGCTGGAGGAGCAAGCCATCCGTGACGCCCGCAAGCGCAAGGGATTGAAGCTCGAGGTACCAAAACCCGAAGAGTTCATGGATTAGTTAAGCGATCTGCTATCGCACCAAATTCTTCTGGCTCAAGATCCATTACGCGTGCTTCAGCAATCTCGCGTGGTAGCTTTTTATCTATGAACACCCTGCGCTCGCTCTTTGACAAGTGCCTCTTGGGAAAAACCTCATCGAACGAATGGCAAAGCGCGTTCCGCACGCGCTGGCGCCGATGCTGGAAGAGCGCTCGAACAACATCAAAAAATATTTTTTCGTCCGACACTTTGAACGGCGGCTCGCGCGGGCCGAGCCTGACAATCGCCGATGTGACTTTCGGTTGTGGCACAAACGCCTCTGGCGGCACTTCGTCGAGAAGCTCAACACGTGCGCGGTAGTAAGTGTTGACTGTTAATCTACTGTAATCATCAGATCCCGGCTTCGCCACCATCCGCTCGGCAAACTCCCATTGATACATCAGCACCGCGAGTTCGAACTTGTGCTCGAGTAACCTGAATGTAATATCTGACGAGATGCCGTACGGTAAATTTGCTACGACTTTATTGAACTTTGGAAGTTCGATGCGCAGCGCGTCACCGTAGATTATCTGTACGTTCGAGAGGCCCCTCAACTGTTCATGCAAAATCTTGACGAATTTCCTATCGCGCTCGATAGAAATTATCTTACCCGCTCGCTGGACAAGCAACCTCGTCAAATTTCCTATGCCGGCACCTATCTCCAAGACTACATCTTCGCGAGAGAGGCGCGCATAATCCACCATCTTATCTAGGACAGTCGGATCTACCACATGGTGCTGGCCTGCCCGCTTGCTCGGCCGTATGTCGTACCTACGCAGTGTCGATAAAGTCTGATTCAACATCATCGTGTTTTAATACCGCTCAAGATAAGAAATTGACGCAGTTGGTGCATCGATGGTCTCCGAGGCCTTTTTGATCGGGAAAAAAGAGTTGTTTAAAAAGCTGAATAAAGGCGTACTTCTGAACGATGTACTCGAAAAAATGATCTTGGATTTGTACGGTTCCAGAGGCAAACGTGCGCTGGAAACAATCAAAAAGTGGGGCGTGACCAGACAAGGTGATCGATGGTTCGTGCGCGGCGTCCGAGGGGTAGAATACGAAGTCGTGCGCAGTTACTGTTCCTGTCGCGACTATGTGCTGAACGTCGTCACAGGAAAGGTAGATGTCGACATGTGTTATCACGCTTTGGCAAAAACCATATGCGAGTCACTCGACGCCTACTATGTGAAAAAATGATCAAACACCAATTTTTGGACAATATTTGCTCACAGGGCACTCCGCGCATAGGGGTTTTATCGCCCTGCAGTATCGTCGCCCGTGTTGAATCAAAAGCATGTGCGCTTCTCCTCGACGTCCAACTGGGACCAGAGCTTCCAGTTTTATTCTAACCTTTTCGTGATTGTCTTTTGGCGCCGCAAAGCCGAGCCTCTTTGATATCTTAAAGACATGGGTATCCACAGGCAAAACATCGCGACCGGCCGAGAAAGCCAGTACCACATCGGCAGTTTTGTACCCTATGCCTGGCAGCGAAAGCAATTCTTGGCGGGCTGCTGCCAGAGGTTTTTTCAATACTTTACCGATGTTTCCTCCGTAGCGTTCGCAGATGGCTTGCGACAGTTCTTTCAAACGTTTTGATTTTATTCGATGGAGTCCAGCTGGCCTGATCAGTTTTTGAATCTCGCGCTCGTCGGCCCTAGCTATCTGCCGCGGAGTTTTAAACTCGGATGTTAGACGCTCGTATGCCGTTTTGGTGTTACGCCAGTTCGTGTTCTGAGAGAGTACGGTACCCACGAGCATCAGAAAAGGATCATCAGTATACCTGCGCCAAGGCTTAAATTCCGACATCAGACGATCCAGTATCGCTACCATTCGCTTGTCGTCGTCCATCTATATCCAACCTTAAATCTTGTGCCGACCAGCAAAGATTGGTGAATCATTGAACGCCTCATATATATTATACCTAATACTTTTCTTTGGCTCTTTGGCTTTTGGCTTAGAAGCTATGCTGCTCGGCCTTGGAGGGCAAATGTCCATGCTATATCGTCGCAATAAGCGAAAGACGGTTGCGCTGGCGCTGCTCTTCGGACTCGCGATAGTGGGATTATCCGCCGCAACTGCTACACCTTTTGGACTGGAGCCGCTCTACGTGTGCGTGCTCGTCCTAGGATACATGTTCCTCGTCGGCGCGGTGATCTGGCATTTCAGAACCAAGTTCATGACGACGAGAGAGCTACACCTACCACGGACAGCTAGCGATGCAGAAATAAAATCGATGCTCAAAAAACGAGGCTTTGGGGCCGTGGTGAAAAAGAAGAAAAGGTAGATTTCAGGCTGGTCCTCCGTAGTAGCCAATCTCTCGTTTCAAATCATCGACACACTCTGGGTTTAACAGTGTTGTGACATCTCCCACGGGCTCGTTTAGTAACAATGCCTTTAGGACGCGACGCATGATCTTACCGCTTCTTGTCTTCGGTAATTCGTCAGCGAATATTATTCGATCTGGTTTTGCTATCGGCCCGATAGTTTTGCCCACATACGAGATGAGCTCATTGGCGAGTTCGTCCGAAGGTTTTACTCCTTTCTTAAGCACAACGTAGGCCACGGGCACTTCTCCTTTTATCTCATGAGGTTTTGGAACAACTGCACTTTCAGATACTGCATGGTGCCTGTCGAGCGCATCCTCCAACTCGGCGGTTGCAAGTCTATGTCCAGCAACTTTCATGACATCATCTACCCTACCAGTGACACGAATGAAATCCTCAACTTTGCCCAGCAAGCGAATGTCTTCCGCTATTTTCCGTGCACCATCGCTGGTGAAATAGAATTTGTTGTTGTATTTGCTCCAGTATGTTTCTCGATATTTATCGTTGGCCTTGTAGAGTCCTCGCAACATCCCCGGGGCAAACGGAGGCATTTGAACGAGGTAACCACCGGTGAGCGAAGGCTTTCCCTCTTCATCGACTATTTCATGTTTGGTACCTGGAAAGCTCTGTCCAGAAACAGTTGGGATGAATGGGCCTATCCCTGGCAAGCTCATGATTAACGTGCCACCTGTCTCCGTCTGCCACCAAGTATCTACAATCGGGCATTTTTCTCCACCTATATTTTTGAAGTACCAAAGCCAAGCCTCTTTATCGATCGGCTCACCAACCGTGCCCAACAAACGGATGCTACTGAGATTGTGCCGTTTTGGCCATTCCTCACCCAACTTCACGAACATTCTGATCGCTGTAGGAGCCGTGTAAAAAACCGTGACTCCATAGCGTTCGACGATCTCCCACCATCTATCGGGCGCAGGATAGTCGGGAGCTCCCTCATACATCAGCATGCTCACGCCATTGAGCAGAGGGCCATAACATGCGTAGGAATGACCAGTGATCCAACCTATATCTGAAGTACACCAGAAGATATCGTCGTCGTGAAGGTCGAACACCCAACGCGTCGTCCAGTATACTTGCGTCGCATAGCCACCCGTGGTATGGATAACTCCCTTCGGTCTGCCGGTGGTTCCACTTGTGTAGAGCAAAAATAGCATGTCCTCGCTATCCATAATTTCTGGCTTGCACTCCGGCTCGGCTTTGCTTGCTAGCTCATGCCACCAATAGTCTCTACCATCAACCATGTTTACATTCTGTCCCGTCCTTTTGACGACCACTACCTTTTTTACCCTCGTACCCTTGATTCCGTCATCCGCACTGGTCTTGAGACCGATTGGTTTTCCTTTCCGGTAGTAGCCATCTGCAGTAATCAGCACTTTAGCTCCGGCATCTTCCAACCTGACGCGGAGGGAATCGCTGCCGAATGCCGAAAAAACAACGCTATGTGGTGCGCCTATCCTAGCACATGCGAGCATCGCGATTTGAATTTCTGGGATCAGGGGTAAGTAAATGCCGACCTTGTCTCCACGTTTCACCCCAAGTTCCTTCAGAACATTCGCAAAACGATTGACTTCGTCGTAGAGTTGTTTGTAGGTGATAACTCTGGCTTTTTCTTCAGTTAGCTCGGGTACCCAAATTATCGCTGCTTTATCGCCCTTGCCAGCTTTGATGTGCCTATCCACAGCATTGTAACAGATATTCAACTTGCCGCCGATAAACCACTTGAGGTAAGGCGGGTCCCACAGGTACGGCTTGTCCCACTTTTTGAACCATTCAATTCCTTCGCTCGCGCGAGCTTCCCAAAATGCTATTGGGTCTTTTGCTGCCTCGTCGTAAATCGATGGATTGCTAACCCAAGCTCGGCGTTTCATCTCTTCGGACGGCCACCATATCTCTTTATTCTTTTTGTCTTCGACGACCCACTTGACCTGCTTCAAGAACTCACCAAGTAATTTCGTTTGGTTTATGGTTTAAAAGTGATGCTTTGGCGATATCTTGGCAATACCAAGAAAAGTAAAAAGTAGAAAATGTTTTTTAGTACATGCCTAGTATAAGGCAGGGGATCACTTGCCCAAGAAAACTTCGCTCAAGCCTTTCTTCGATCCAAAAACAGTTGCAATTATCGGCGCCTCGCGTGAACCCCACAAACTAGGAAATATTATCTTCACAAACTTCATCAATTCGGGATTCAAGGGTAAGGTCTATCCAATCAATCCAAAAGCTGAGGAGATCGCCGGCGTCAAATGTTACCCCAATATCGAAGCAGTGCCCGAAAGTATTGACCTAGCCGTTGTGGCCGTGCCAGCTGAAGTCGTGCCACAAGTGATGCGAGAATGTGTCGCCAAGGATGCAAGGGCAGCGGTCATAATTTCTGGTGGTTTCGGTGAGACTGGTCCAGATGGTAAAAAACGAGAAGATGAACTCCGAAGAATAATAAAAGATTCAGACATCCGAGTCATGGGACCCAACTGCATAGGGATATGGGATGGGCACACCAAAGTTGATACTCTCTTTTTCCCACCAGACCGCCTAAATAGGCCTCGCGAGGGATCGATTTCTTTTATCTCCCAAAGTGGCGCCTCTGGTGCGGCCGTATTGGACTGGGCAGCCGCACAGGGAATAGGGATGAACAAATTCGTGAGCTATGGGAATATGATAGATGTCAACGAAATCGACCTGCTCGAGTATCTGAAGGACGACCCAATGACCAGTGTGATAATGATGTACCTCGAGCAGACGGCGGATGGGCGCAGATTGATGGAGGTCGCAAAACGAATTACGCCGAAAAAACCTATCATTGCCCTAAAGGCTGGAAGCACAGAGGCCGGTGCACGAGCAGCTCTGTCTCACACTGGTGCATTAGCTGGTTCCGACCAAGTATACGACGCGGCATTCAAACAATCAGGCATCGTCAGAGCTTACAGTTTCGATGAACTTTTGGACCGCGCATTTGCTCTCGCATTGCAACCTCCTGCCAAAGGCGATCGGATAGCAATAATAACCAATGGTGGCGGCTTGGGCGTTATGTTAGCTGACGATATCACTCATCAAAAAATAAACGTGGCAAAGTTTAATCCCGAAACAACCAACGCTCTTCGCCAAAAGTTTCCGGCGCGGGTGAGCATAGGCAATCCCATAGATTTGACGGGAGACGCCAACGAAGACAGCTACGAAACTGCGCTCAATTTGGTGCTCGCAGATCCAAATGTTGACGGAGCTGTCGTGATAATTCTATTCCAACTCCAAACGATAGAAGAAGGCATCGTGGACGTAATCGCGAAAGCGAATAAAAAATATGAGAAGCCCATCACCGTATGCGCTTTCGGCGGCGGTTTTGCGAAAAAATGCGCGAAAAAACTCCAATTCGAAAAAATCCCGTGTTACCCAACGCCTGACCGTGCTGCCGAAGCAATGATGGGTTTAGTCACGTACGGTAGAAAACAACAAGACAACCCTAATCCTAAATTTTTATTATGAGTCAATGAAAAGCAGTATATTTTTTATTTAACTCTGCCACGAGTTCTCTCACAGGTTTAAACTCCGCCGCATACGGCGCCAAATCATTCTTGACCGCTCGCCAAAGTTCATCAAGCTGACACGACCGATTACCACGTTCTCGATATTTGAGCGCTTGGACAAGCATAGAAAGGTAATCGGCCGAATGAACAATTTTAGACTCGATGGTGCGCTTTTCACAGTACTCATGCCAAAGTTTCATGCACTTTTCTTTATTTTTTAGCCCTATGAAAAGTTCCTCAAGTGCGCTTTTTTCCATGCGTTTCTTGATATCAGGTGATTCTAAGTGCTTCAGCGCCGTGTTAGGAAAGTCGCCGACCGATGCCTCTGCCCAATCGTGCATAACTGCCATGCTAAGCGCTCGCTCTAGGTTCAGCTTCTTGTGCTCAAGCTCATTGGCGAGCAAAAACGTGATCACGGCGACATCAAACGTGTGCTGGGCAACATCCTCTACCTGATTGAGTGGAACATTACACATCAGCCAACCAGTACGGGGGATACTCTTTAAGTTGTTTAGCCGCTCCAATAACTCGCGCAATTTCATGTTACACCACCACAAGTTTCGCCTGCTTAACTCCACGCAACGCTCCTAATTTATCTACAAGTTTACGAATTTTTTCAGCTTGACCTTTGACGACGATGGTTTCGAGGCAATGCTTTCGATCCATGTGGATGTGCTGGACAGCGCTTATGTTTGCCCGGCTAGCATGTTGAATGTCCACCAAGGCGTCCGTCAAACCGCGGACATTGTGCTCATATACCACTACAATTATTCCGATTTGTCTACCCCTGAGTCCCTGACGCCATTTATAGTTGGTCAAAAAATCGTGCAAAGCGTCCCTAATGGATTCAGAGCGGCTCGCGTATTTCTCAGTTTTGAGCATTCGATCTAATTCTTCAAGAAGTTCCTGTGGCAACGTTAAACTAATGCGCGTTATTTTTTGCATGCAGACCCTACATTTTTAGCCCTTTGGACTTGCCGGGCCACCAATTTCAATTGACTTCAACATGTCATCATCCCAGTTGAATACGAGCCGTTTCCGATCCTTCCAATACTCCGCCTGCAGCACACTCCCGACGACCAACGGCAATGAAACTGTTGGTTCAACGTACGCCGTCGCCATCGTGGCTTTTTTAGATATTTTCCCCCAAGACGTGGCTTCTTTAAGCGTGCTTCCGCTGAGCCCTCCCCAGTGAGGCGCATCCGTGGTCAGTTGAAAAGCGTACGTGTGACCACCAGTATCAACGTTGAAAACATATGCCATCACGACTGCGTCGTTTATGAAATTTTTCGGTACCCCACCTGCAATGTAGATAGCTGCCGTCTTCTTAGACTTCACGACGATTTGTGTCAGCTCATAATTGTCACGTATTGCATCTATGATCATGTGCTTCTTTCCATTCATCTTTCTCCAATGATAATATTGAGTCAAACCTATGCCAATGCTGCTATCGTTGAGCGCTGGCGAAAAAACTGGGATACCATGTTTTGCCGCTGTGTGTAAAATTGAACTCTCATCTTTAAGCTCCTTGCCAAGCAAATAGAGGAATTCTCTGCTTGAGTATGGTCTGGGCTCGAGTTTTTCTGCAAATTTCGCGATGAAAGTGTCGCATTCCCAAAATTTCTCTTCATCTACATAGGTGTCGTAAATTCGATCGATGAGGAGGTCGCGGAGCTCAGCGTCGTCGGCTTCGGGATTACCCTTGTAGTGTTTGTACCCCCTCGCCTGATAGAGGTCTTGGTAAAGGATGGCGCCCGTCGACACCACTGCATCGACTATCCCGAATTCGATCATATCGCGGAGTACCTTCCTGAGGCCGCCAGCTATTAGCGGGCCTGCGACGCCGAGCAATATCGTTGGTCTGGTTTTATCGAGTAACATGTTTTCGTAAACCTCGGCGCACTTGCCGATGTTGCGGGCTTGTATCGAGCTCTCGCCATATGCTTCAACGAGCTCCATTATGTTGCGAACTTTAGCCAGATCAACTGCTTCAACCGGCGCAGATAGCAGCTCGGCTTTCCTTTTTCTTTGACTCTCACTTAATTCAACTTTGAGTCCGAACTTTTCCTCCATTTTCATTCATCCGCCAACCTTGACGTTCTTTGTATCGCTTGCTTAAGAATTTTTGCACAAAAAATAATTTTCTCTGAGTAATATTTAAATATAAGAAAGTATTATCAAAAGTGGAGATGTAAAAAGTGGTTTGCTACACAATACCTTTAGCAGCGGGCATAATTTCGACTGTTGTATGGAGCTATCGAAAAACTGGTCCAAAAGGTTGGTGGCTCAACGTGCTGCTCTACGGTGGCACGCTGTTTGGAGTAGTAGATCACCTCTGGAACGGTGAGCTATTCCTGATCTCGCAGAACTGGCCAATGGACTTGCTCCTGGGATTCACGATCACCGCTGCTATATTTGGTAGTTGGGGGATAATCCTAGGCATAGCTAAAATAAATCCCGACTTGGGCTACCGCATGGGAATCCTGAGGCAAAGCAAGAGGTAATCTCGCGGAACTGACGTACACAAAAGTCAGGCGCAGGCCTCAGCTCAAGCTAGTGGCGAAAAGACTTTAATTAGGGGGATTTAATTTAATTAGGTGAGGTGAATGGAAAAGAAACCTATAGGGAAGATTGCCCACTACTTCACGAAGATAAGCGTGGCAGTCATAGACCTGTCCGACGAGCTAAAAGTAGGCGACAGAATATCCATCGAGGGTGCCACATCGAACTTCGAACAGGCGGTAAACTCCATGCAGATCGAACACGATGACGTGAAATCCGCAACCGCAGGGCAATCCGTAGGGATGAAGGTCGACCAGCGCGTCAGGCAAGGCGACCTCGTCTTCAAAATATCTTAAAGCAACCTCAATCAATTTATCCAAAGACTATTTTGAACGCCCACATCAGGGCTATGCCAAACAAAAACAGTGAAAATTGTGCCACCGAATCAGATGATTTTCTTACTTTGTGCAATTCTGGTATCAAATCGGAGCTTGCTATGTAGATGAAGCCCCCGGCTGCAAATGGCAATAGATACTCCCCAAAGCTCGCGAACGAAATAAAGAAGTAAACGAAAAGTGCTCCAGCTACCGCTGTGAGCGCTGACAAAAAATTGTACAATAGAGCTTTCTTCGCCTCCAACCCACCATGAATCAATACAGAAAAATCTCCCAATTCTTGTGGTATTTCGTGCATCGCGACCGCTAGCGTAGTAGTTACTCCTAGTTGCATGCTGCCCATAAAGCTCGCAGCTATAATCATCCCATCGATGAAATTATGAATTCCATCACCGATCAAATTCAAATAAGTAACTGGATGAACTTTACAGGTATTATCATGACAGTGCCGCCAATAGAGAAACTTTTCTAGAGAGAAAAACAACAGTATCCCGAGCAAAACATAGATGAAGAGATTTTCTCCTAATGACAAAGACTCCGGCAACAAGTGTAAAAACGCATCTGCTAACATCGTTCCAGCAGCGAATGCAACGAAAATTAACAAGAATCTTGCGAGCAAACTCCTCTTCAAAAACAGTGTAAATGCGCCGACGAACGATATCAGACTTATCAAAAAAACTGCAATCAGGATTATCGGGAGCACTTTTCATCAACTCGATTTACTTTTTATATCAAGTTTCAGCAATAGTTCTTTGGCCGACCTTATATTCTCTACCGAAGTTTTACAATTTTCGCACAACATCATAAATCTTCCAATAGAATCATGAAGATCGCTGTATTCACTTACTTTCTCCAAAATTCGCTCGGATATACTTCGGATGTGTTTTGGTGAAACAAAAAGCGCACTACAGCCCAAACAGTTTGTCAATTTAAGTTTTGCTTCACTCATGGCTTCGCCTTTATTTTTAGTCGCTATGTTGTATCGAGTTGCCATTTCGATCGCATCGTCTGGACAAACATCCTCACAGAAAGAACAAAAAACACATTTCGTATGGTCGAACATCACCGTGCGCTCGTCGCCTCTATCAACTATTTCTATTGCTTTGGCCGGACAAGCCTCGACACAAGCTCCACATCCCGTGCATTTTTCATTGTCCACCTCGGGTACCCCCCTAAAGCCGTCTGGAGCATGCCAACTTGGTAGTTTTGCGCGCGCAACTTCCGCGATAGCATCCGCCACAGCGTGCGGGCTAGGTGGACATCCGGGTACATAAGCGTTCACCGGGATCACCTCATCTACAAGACGGGGAATATTGTACGAACCATCGAACACGCCACTCGACAGCGCACAAGAACCGACTGCTACTACTATTCGTGGTGGCTTGATTTTTTCGTAAACTTGCTTCAAGTGTCCCTCCATCTTCGCGCTCACCACACCCACCACTAAAAGTACATTAGCATTTTCAGGTTCACCGACAACCTTTGCGCCGACATCTGCCAGCTTGAACTTGGGCGCCAAAGCTCCAAGGACTTCGATGTCACACCCATTGCATGACCCAACATTCAATCGATAGATAAAAACATCTTGCATGCGCTCACCCAAGATCGCTCAACTTTGCAATTCTTTTCTTCCCCGTGTGGGCATCTATTATCGAAACACGATTGGTGCACGAGATGCAACGATCCAAGCTCTCGAGAACCAAAAGCAGATTTTCTAGCTTTTCCCCTTGCAGCATTTCAACCACCGCGTGGTCGTTCATGTACGTTGGGGGTCTCAACTTGACCCTTTGTGGGATATTTGTACCATCCGATCTGATGTAGTAAATTAACTCGCCACGAGGCGCCTCTACCCTGCTCGTCCCTTCGCCCATACGTGGCTTTCCAATCTCCGTACAAAGTTCTCCTTGCGGCAAACGATCTAATAGTTGCCGTATTATTTTCACGCTCTCGTAAATCTCGTTGGCTCGCACGAGCGCTCTTCCTAACACATCACAACTGTCTTCCATTTTGACCTCGAAGTCCACCTCATCATACGCGGCGTATGGATCATCTCTCCTGATGTCGCTCATTATCCCAGAAGCTCGCAAAACTGGCCCAACTACGCCTGCGGCTATCGCCCTCTCCTTGGGCAACATCCCGACACCAGAAATTCTCTGAGCGTGACTTTTTATGGCCTCAAACGCATCGGGTAAAAATTTCTCTATATCGTTCAAAATGTGCTTCGTTCTCTCAATCGTGCCTGCGGTTAGATCTCGTCGCACCCCACCTATCGCGTTCATTGAGTAATGAACACGATTGCCGCAGACTAGTTCGATCAGGCCCATCAACGGCTCGCGAGCGTTCATAAGTTTGATGAACTGTTTCTCGTCGTGCAAAGCGTGAAAAAGCAACGCTAGCCATATGTGGTGGTTTTGAAGACGTTCCAGCTCGAAGACCACCGCCCTGATGTATTTTGCCCTCCTTGGTGGTTCCACCTCAAAAATATTCTCAGCTGCTTGACAATAACAACACGAGTGCGCATGAGAACACAAACCGCAAATGCGCTCACACAGAAAAACATTCTGTCTATACGTTTTAGTCTCAGCCAACTTCTCTATGCCACGATGAGTGTACCCTTGCTCGATATTTACGTCTATTATCTTATTTCCGTCGACTGTCACCTCATAAACATCTGGCTCTAGAAACGCTGGATGATATGGGCCAACCATAACTACTTTCGGCATTTCAAATCACCTTTTGCGCAAGCTGCAGCACAGGGCTTCTGTGGATATCCAATGCCAGCTCCTCCGCTGAAAATCCAAACGCCAGCGCGAGCAACTCCACAATGTGTAGGCACGGAATATTGTATCGCTCGCCGTATTTGTGAAGCATCACCTGCCCAAGCTCAAATTGCAGGTTACAAGTCGGGCAAGGCACAACGACCCCGTCCACCTGCGCGTGTTGATAGCAGACCAACTTGGGCAATACATTATTCTTGAGCGCCCATTCCTCGTCCGCCTGCATCATCGGGAAACCGCAACAGATGCGATCGTTCTTGCATTCGATAACATCAGCACCAGTGGCGTGGATGATCTCCCTCATCATTCTCGGCTTCCGCATGATGTCTCCGCCGTTTTCCTCTCTGAAAAGATGGCAACCGGGGTGCATAGCAAGCTTCAACTTCAGCGGTCGCTCGATGTGCTTTTTTATCATTTCAACGCCACCATCTTCGTAGAGCACCTCAACGACATGCTTGACCTGTACCTTGCCATCGTAACGTCTTCCTGTTGAAGAGAGAAGTTCGTTTACTTCATCTCTTAGCTTTGAATCACGTTTTAGCTCGCGATTTGCCTCGAAGAGCGTCTCAAAACAGCCGTTACATAGCACGACGATATCGAGCCCATGTTGCGCCGCCAAGCTAAGATTTCTCGCAGAAAGCGCAAGCGACATCTTCCTATCCATCAGACGGGCAACAATTGGATCTGGGCAACACGTGTAGCCTTGAAGATCCATCACCTCGATCCCGAGCTTTTTAAATACTTTCCTTGCTGCTATCTCGGTACAAGGAAGGCGCTGCGGGATCAGACAACCGAGGAATAATGCATATTTTTTCATTTGGATGACCTCAACTTTCCCTTTTTCCAATCAAACCCGGCCTTGACATCAAACTCTGCGCGTTTCATGAGCTCGTGGACCTCGCCCAACGATGTATCACTTGAGTAGCTTGCCGGTGGAAGCTTTGGTAACCCAGCCTCCTTCCGCTTGCGCTTAGCAAATGAAGTGATCGGCGCGGTTGCCCCAACAGAGACCAGCGACTCCGCTACTGGGCTGAATTTCTCCGGCAATGTTCCCTGAAATGGCTTCCTCAACGGAGGCTTGTCAGCGGGCCAATCCTTTGGCAGAACGAAATGTCCAGGCTTCGGATGAAAACGAAAGTTTATGCCGAAGAGCTCCGCTGCCTCTTTCTCCGCCCACTCTGCCGCAGGCATCAAATCTACGATCGTGTCAATCTGATTGTCTTCCTTGGTTATCGTCGCTCTTACCACAATCAACTTTCCTTCAACATCAAAATAGTAGAGCAACTCTATATCCATGCCCAAATCCACGGCTGCTATAATCACGAACCTCGGCTGATGCTCGAGCAACGCTTGCACTACCTGCCTGATGACAGATGGGTCGATTGTTACACTAGTTTTTCTCTTTTGAGATGTGACACCTAAAACGCCAGCACCAACTTTTTTGATGCTCTCAATCAGTTCATTTTCGCTCATTTCTTATTCCTCCCGCCATATCGCCGTTCATTGAACTCCATTGCCTCAGCCCTTGTGCCTACCTTTATTGCCGCTGGTGAACAGTACTGCGCGCAAACAGGTTCACCATCACAGAAATCGCACTTTGCCACGACCCTGTGCTCCACATCGAACCAAGCGCATGAAAGTGGACAGGCGAAAGTGCACGACTTGCAGCCGATGCACTTCATGGAATTTACCGTCACCCATCCCGTCTTCTTATCTTTGATTATCGCATCGGCCGGGCAAGAAGCCTCACAAACTGGCTTTTCGCAATGCTGGCAATTCGTTGCTTCAAGCTCCATCATTTTTTCATCGACGAACACGTGTATGTGTGCTTTGTCCGGGTTTGGCGCGCCATAGTGCTTCATCGCGCAGGCTATCTCGCAATAACGACAGCCAGTACATTTCTTGGGATCATAAATCAAAACTTTTTGCTCAGCAGCCCTCTCATTCAATAGCTCGCCTCTTTTAGCCGAAAGAGTTCATTGAGCTTAAGTTTTTCGCCTGGGCTAATCTCTGAGCACCTGTACTTCCGCTTTTTTTACGACGGTCTCCGCCGCACCCTTGATCTGTTGCGAAATGTAGGCGACAAGCGGACATTCAGGGATAGTCGGCCTGAAGGCGATTCTCGCACTATTGCCATCGACGCTTATCTTCTCTATCATGTCCATCTCTACGACGTTTATTCCAGTTTCTGGATCTATGACTTCCTTCAGTTTTTCCTTTATCTGCTGTGCCTTGTCCACTGGCATTATACCAACTCTTCACCAGGTTTCCACTCGAAGTGCGCCTGAAGCAATGTGTACGCAGCCTGTGGGGGCACTATGCCACGCTCGGTGATTATTAGATCTATGTACTCCGGAGGTGTCACATCGAACACCGGGTTGCGTATTTTAACGCGTGGGAACCGCTTGGGATTGACTATCTCTTTTGGGTCACGCTCCTCTATCTCAACGAGGCTGCCAACCAACGTGCCCGGGTGGAATTTGTAGCTCTCTGCAGCAACAAAAAATGGCACTCGGGCCTCATGTGCGACGAGGGCTATTTGGGATGTGCCTATCTTGTTGATGACCGCGCCATTCGCCGCAATGCTGTCCGCGCCCACTATCACCTTATTCACATCTCTTATGAAATATCTAACCGCTGAGTCGACGATCAATGTCGTTGGCACCCCGGCTTTGCTGAGCTCGCGGGCGCTTACGAAACCCTGCCTCGATGGTCTGGACTCTGTGACAAAAGCTTTGATTCTCTTCCCTTGTTTGAAGGCGGTCTTGATCACTGCGAGCGCACATTGGCTGTTACAATGGGTCATCAAAACATCCCCATTTGATATCCTTCGTGCACCTATCTCGCCAATCACTTTGACCGCATTATTAGATGTGTGTATAAATTCGTCTGTACGCGAGACGACAATTTTCCGCAATGTCGCAATATCTGCACCCTTCATCGGCACCAGCTTAGAGACCACAAACTTTACTGCGTTCGGCAGGGACACAGCTGTCGGCCTCGTGGCAATCAGAAGCGACGCTACGCGGTCGATCTCCTTTATAAACTCGAAAGAAGTTTTTGCCTTCGACGTTTTCGCGGCAATCTTCAACGCGGAGGCCGCAGCCCTCCCGATCTTGCCCGCGCCCCTTATCTTCATCGTGCGGATATCTTGCGCGATGCGCTCCACTTGATTTAACATGTCATCGCCAACCGAACTATGCCAAACTAGTTTAAATCGTTGGCTGTTAGTGCAATTTCCTCCTCAACTCATTCATAAAAATTTGGCTGTCGGTTTTGTGCGTCTGATCGGACTCCGCAGAGACGCTCTGTTTGAATTTTTCCAAGAAGATATTAACATCAGAAGACTCACCTGACACTTTTTCAACTAAAGCTTTGAGCTCTTGTGGGTAGACGAGGTACGGCATGACAGAAGATAAGGAATCTAGAATCAACTTTCTTTCTATCTCTTGCATCTCAGCACCTATACATTGAGCGGCAATTCTTTGAGTGTGCCCATCGTCACAGTTGTCATCACGCTCTTCACAGAGTCAAACGCATTTATCTTATCGTCGACGAATTTTTTTAGGTCCTCGAGGTTCTTGGTGCGCACTTTCACCAAAAGAGAATGATTTCCAGTTGTCTGGTGTAGCTCGCAGACCTCATGATAACGAGTAAGCGTCTTGGCGACCTCACGTATGCTACGCGCATCAACTTCGATGTTCACGAAAGCTAGGACTCCACGACCAAATTTTTGAGGGTCGATGACAGCTGCATAGCCCGTTATCATCCCCGATTTCTCAAGATGTTTGATACGTTTGCGAACACCCGATATACTGAGGCCAACTTCTCGGCCCATCTTGCTTAGAGACACTCGAGCGTTCGCACTTAGCATCTTCAAAAGTCGCATATCGACGCTGTCCAAAATGTCTCCTCCACCTGCCTCGGATTAAAGTCTCGGTAATCTCTCTATTTATCTTTTGTGTATGTAATTTTTGACAAATTTTCATTTAAATTGATGGAAAAAATTTGAAAAACGTGCATCAGAATACCGTCAACTTTCCAGAAATTATCATGTTCGTGATTTTTTTAATATTTGAAAGCCATTCGTTGGCTATGCCATCGATCTCCGAGCGCAGAGCTCCGAGTTTGTATCTTTTCTCTGGGATTACGCCAATATTTAAAACGTGCGGCTGATCTATCGGCTTGCCTATCTGGCTGAGTATTTTCACGAAAGCCTCGTCCACGCCCTTCAACTTCGCCACATCCTGAGCGATCTGGATGGCGAGCAAGTTGTAGATCTTGCCAACATGGTTGACGGGGTTCTTTCCAGCTGCAGCCTCAAGCGACATCGGGCGCCCTGGCGTAATCAAACCATTGACTCTATTACCTCGGCCCGTCGCCCCATCATCACCTTGCTCCGCCGATGTCCCTGTGACTGTTATGTACGCCACGCCCTTGCTGGGATTGTCCGCTGTGTTGACGAAGACATCGACTTTCATCTTCGTTATCTTCGCCGCTAGATCCTGCACGGCAGAGGCGACATCCTTCTTCAGCGAGAGATAGCTGTCCATGTCCTCCAAAAGCGGACTTATTGCCGCCATTGCGATCGTCAGATCCACCACGTTGCCTCTCCGCCGTCCCATCACCTTTATGTCTTCCCCCACAGCTGGATACTTTTTCTTAAAAGCCGGTGAATTCAACATCCGTTCCGTTTTGAGCACGAGCTCTTCGGTCTCGGAAAGAGGAGCATAGCCTATCCCCATCGATGTATCGTTTGCGAGAGGCATCGACCTATTTCGGTTGAACACATCCATCAAATCTATAGAACCCCTGCCGATACGCGGCACCACTTCCACATGATTGTCGATATCCAAATGTCGCATCGTGCTCTTGAGGTAACGTTTCGACGCATCCTTTGCGATGTCATTTATTGGGATTGATTGATCTCCGACCATTTCCGTCCCGCGCCCAGCAAGCAAAACATATATTGGCTTGATCACTTTTCCTCCACCGAACTCCGGTTTTGCTGCGCCACCAACTATCATCACTTTGTCTGTGTTGTGATGCAGAATTGTGTTAAAACGTTTAAGATACTCTCGACAAAGGGCCCTGCTCACCGCCTCAGACATGCCGTCCGCCAAGCTATCTGGGTGACCTATCCCTTTTCGCTCAACTATCTCTATGTCTTGATTTTTTACTGACGCATGTTTGAACTCTTCCACGACGATGTTGCGCTGCATTCGAACACCAAGCTATTTTTGTTAGCTGGGCTGAGTATTTATTAGTTTTGTCCGATATAACCAATAGGAATGGGGGGTAAAATGCGACTTTTAAAGCCACCGGAGATTCGCGCCAGGCGTTTGGAGTTGGGCCTCACACAAGTGCAACTTGCTAAACTAGCTGGAGTGACGCAGGCATACATAGCTAAGATAGAGGCGGGCACTGCAGACCCAACTATATCTATCCTCGAGAAAATTTTGGAAACGCTTGAGAAAACTGCCAGTGAAAAAGAAAAAACCGCCAGAGAAAAACACGTAACGGCAAAGGAAATAATGGCCACTCCTGTAATCTCCGTAAAACCGGACGATAAAATAGAAAGAGCTGCGAAGCTGATGAACTCGTACAAGATATCCCAACTCCCTGTGATAGACGGTGACGCCCAAATCGGCTCCATCTCAGAAGCCACACTGATGCATCAGTTGACGACTGGAAAAGATATGTCAAAGCTTGTCAGAAGACGCATAAAAGAAATAGTGGAAAACCCATTCCCGACAGTTAGCAAGGATACCGATGTTGAGACTATTTACCACTTATTGGAACATAGCCCAGCTGTCTTGGTAGTTGACCGTGGAAAAGCGGTGGGGATATTGACCAAGGCTGACGCTCTCAAACTTAGAAAATTGAAAATTTGATATTGCAAGAGCTGCTTTTTTAGATATTTATTCTGATGGCTAGACAATGATTTGGTGTACCGATGGTCGACGAACCAGCGAAAGACCGCGTGGCTAGATGGATAGCAGGCGATATCGCGCTGTCCGATAAGCCTGGCAACGCCCTCAAACTTTGGCGGGATAGATTCGAGATGAGCCAAACTGCGCTAGCCGGCGCCTTGAAGATTTCACCATCAGTAATAAGCGACTACGAAGCTGGGCGGCGCAAGTCTCCTGGAGTGACTACTGTCAAACGCATAGTCGAGGCCTTAATCATGAACGACATCAAAGTGGGTGGAAAAGTCACAAGGGCCTATTCTTCCATGTTTGGGAGTCAATTACCGCCCGACGTGCTTCTAGACATGCGGGAGTTCGAGAAACCGATAGACGGCAAGGCGTTGTGCAAGGCTATCGATGGAGAAGCTGTCGCAAACAAGGATCTGCTGGATAAAAGATTGTTTGGTTACACTGTCATCGATGGCCCAAAAGCCATCCTTATGCTCTCCGCCGAGGAATTCATGCACCTCTACGGGATGACGACAGAACGCGCCCTCGTATTCACGGGCGTCACCACCGGTCGCTCGCCCATGATAGCCATAAAAGTGAAGGGGATAACCCCCGGAGTCGTCGTCATTCATGGGGAAATCAAAGAAGTCGACCCCCTGGCAGTAAAAATTGCTGAAATCCTACGCGTCCCGCTCATAGTGTCCAAGATAACTGCCGTAAACGAACTCATAGAGAAGCTCAAGAAGTGCTCCCCATAGCTGCGATAACGGCAAACGCCGAAGTTTTTATAGACAAATCAAAAGTCTTTTATCCCTTAACTCAAATGGTTGAAACAAGCAAAATCTATTCGGTGGAAATACCAATGGACGTTGGAATCGTTGGCTACGGAGTTTACATCCCTCGGTATCGCATCAAAGTTGAAGAGATAGCGAAGGTCTGGGGGACGGACGCCGAGCGAGTCAAACGTGGCCTTTCCCTTGAGGAAAAATCTGTCCCAGGCCTAGACGAGGATGCCGCCACGCTAGCTGTCGAGGCCGCTAGAAGCGCCGTCAAGCGATCTGGAATCAACCCACAGGACATAGGCGCCATCTACGTCGGCTCGGAGTCGCACCCATACGCCGTTAAACCAACTGCCACAATCGTGGCTGAAGCCATCGAGGCGACCCCTGACCTGACCGCCGCTGACTACGAGTTTGCCTGCAAGGCTGGCACAGCCGGGATCCAGACATGTATGGGCATGGTGGGGTCCGACATGATAAAATACGGTATGGCGATAGGTACAGATACTGCCCAGGGCGCTCCGGGGGATCCGCTAGAGTATACGGCTGCTGCGGGTGCGGCGGCGGTCATCGTCGGGAAGAATGGTAGCCAGACGATTGCCTCCATCGAGGACACATATTCTTACACCACTGACACCCCTGACTTCTGGAGGCGGGAAATGCGACCATACCCCAGGCATGGCGGGCGCTTCACCGGCAAACCTGCGTATTTTAAACACGTACTCTCTGCCGCTCATGGACTCCTGAGGAAGCTCCAACTCGCCCCCAAGGACTTTGCATATGCCGTCTTTCATCAGCCAAATGGCAAGTTTCCGCTTCAGGTCGGGAAGGAACTGGGTTTTACCAAGGAGCAAATAATGCCTGGAACACTCGTGCAAAAAATTGGCAATACATATTCTGGGGCAAGTATGATCGGCCTAGCCGCGGTCCTAGACCAAGCGAAGCCGGGTGAAAGGATCCTAGTGGTTTCCTATGGCTCGGGCGCCGGCAGCGATGCTTTCAGCATCATGGTAAAAGATGGGGTAGAAGCTAAGCGGGACGCCGTACCTAAAGTGGCTGACTACATCAACAATAAAACATACATCGACTACTCCACTTATGCAAAGTTTAAGCAGCTCTTGGTGAAGTAAATGCGCAAGGTTGCAATTATTGGGGTTGGATTGACAAAATTCGGGGAGCTTTGGGATGTCTCCCTCAGGCGGCTGATGCTCGAGGCTGGAGCTCGGGCGATCGAGGATGCTGGCATAGATGGCAAGAAAATTGACGCCATGTACGTGGGAAATATGTCAGCTGGGCAGTTCATCAGCCAAGAACACATCGCCTCGCTGATAGTTGACCATGCTGGCCTGACGCCTATACCCTGCACGCGGGTGGAAGCAGCGTGCGCATCCGGTGGATCGGCTCTTCGCCAAGCGGTGATAACTGTCGCCTCGGGCATTCACGACATCGTGGTCGCCGCCGGAATAGAGAAGATGACCGACGTGCTCGCCGAGCAGACCACCGAGGCCTTGATCACCGCCGCAGACCAAGAGTGGGAGGCATTCGTTGGCGCTACTTTTCCGGGCCTCTATGCGCTTATGGCCAGACGTCACATGTACGAATTCGGCACGACCGAGGAACAGCTCGCAAAGGTGGCCGTGAAGAACCACCACAACGCCTGTTTCAATCCATGCGCGCAATACCAGATGGAGATAACTGTTGAGGATGTGCTCAATTCTTCCCCGGTGACCACGCCGCTGAAGCTGCTTGACTGCTCACCCATCACCGATGGCGCCGCCTGCGTCATTTTGGCCCCATTCGACAGGGCGAGGGAATTCACGGATACTCCAATACTGGTCGCCGGCACTGGCCAGGCGAGCGATACCATCTCGCTACACGACCGCCAGACACTCGTTGGAATAGCCGCCACTAACAAAGCTGCAGAACTGGCCTACAAGATGGCGGGCGTCGGTCCAAACGATATAGATCTCGCTGAGGTTCACGATTGTTTCACCATCGCTGAGATAATGGCCATCGAGGACTTGGGCTTCTGCAAAAAAGGTGATGG
>Ga0315296_10001330_pt1 | contig 21574 bp, 17 predicted proteins | sample YL17G14_18_MG_FD_203921 | JGI IMG/M metagenome (GOLD analysis project Ga0315296, IMG submission 203921) | Sediment microbial communities from Yellowstone Lake, YNP, Wyoming, USA - YL17G14_18 | ecosystem: Environmental > Aquatic > Freshwater > Lake > Sediment | place: USA: Wyoming | collected...
AAATTATAAAATTCATCGATGACCAAAATGATATTACCAGCCGAAAGCACTTCTCGAAAGATTTTATCTAAGGTGCCCGTTATTCCTTCGGCTGATTGAGAAGAAGCGATAATCGAGACAATATCTAAGGTAACTATTCTTTTATAATTAATTTCCGGCAGGGATTGACCAAAAAACGCCCGCTGGGCTAGGGCATGAATTAAGCTCTTTCTGCCAACGCCTGGCTCTCCGATTAAAAGAGCGTCATTAACTTCTGTCCGGGATAGGACCCGTTCCAAGTGTTCGATGGTTTCTTTATGGCCGATAATTTCTTCAAAACCTCTTTTCTCAACAACCTCTGTCCAATCAACCGAAAATTGGTCTAAAGTGATGGTATAACCAGCTGCCCATGCTTTTCCGACAGACCCTTTTTTCGCTAAATTTTCGTAATCCCAAAATCGGCTCCTTCTTTCTTTTTTCTCCTCCAACATCTCCTTCCATTTGGCTAAGTTATCAACATCTTCAACTTTTAGGTTTGCATCAATTAAAATTTTCTTGAAAATTTGATTATTTTTTGAAAGAGAGGTTAAAATATCGCCAATCTCAACCCTTCGATGTTCTCTTTGCGTGGCAATTTGAAGGGATTCTAAAATTGAATTTTGAAAATCTGGAGAAAACTCACCTTTAAAACCTCCCTTTTGAAAAGACTTAATCTCGTTCCTGAAAGTCTCTATAACATCAGATAAATCCAGCATCGCCCGAGAGAAAATAAAATCCAATTCTGGATTATCTCTCAAAAGAAAATAGGACAAAACTGTTGAATTGACATCTGGTAATTTTCTTGCTTTTGCCAAGCGAAAAGATAGCCAGGCAGCCCTCGCCACCTCCAAACTTAAAAATTCAGCCAAATTGTATTCTTCTGGCCGGGGAAGAATATCTTCAATATCAAGGTCCAATTTTGGTTTTTTCAATCTTGAATTGAAAAAAAGTTCCAAGCTCCAGAATGTTAGGCTTACAACTAAAGAAATTATTGAAAGGCCAAGTAATAAAGCATTTAAATCTCGGCTGAAATTTTCGGTTAAAAAACCATATAAAAAGAACGAAAAGAAAAAAATTAATAAAATAAAAAATAATTTCTTCAAAGCCGGGCTAAACCTAAAAACTGAACGCTTTCCCCACTTCACTGCCTGAAAAATCGCTGCTTGTTTTACACTAAAATTAAACATAGCTTTAAGGTAGAATTCTTACACCCAAGATTAGTCCAACAATTAAAAAAGCTGGTAAGAGAACCCAGCCGAGAAAAATAATGAGTCCCGCCACAACTATAAAAACTTCGACCACCAAACCAATACAAACTAAAACAATCCTCATCACCAAACCCACGCTTCTTGAGAATACATTGGAGAGGGCAACTTCTAAATATCTGCTGATATTAAATCCCCGACCATAAGACCAACTATATCGCCGCCAAGGAGAAAAGAGGGTTTTTAAAAGAAGAGGAACCGAAAAATAATTTAAGTTAAAGAGGAGAAAATTTTTCCAGCCCTTTAAAATTTCCTTCGGGGCCTCAACAAAATGCCAATAAAGCCAGGAGGTTAGAATATTTTTTTGCAAATAACCGCTGACCATAATACATTATCGAGTCCTTTTATTACCTTATTATAAGACATTTCTTCAAAAAAGGGAAAGTTCCCCAGAGGGGGCTTGACAGGGGTGTTTGGTTATTTATAATGACTTTGACGCTCCATCAGAAATGTCATCGACTGATTGGTTTACATCAAAAAGTCGTGGAAGTTTCTAATGGTGTTTGCAAATAAAAGGTCGTGAAAGAATCAGTTATAAAATTGTCTTAAAGAATTAGCATAGAAAATAAAATTTCCTTTTTGCTTCTCTTTAGCAGAAAGGAAAATTAACTGAATATGGTTTACGACAAATTTATTTCTCCCCTGACCTGCCAGGAAACAGAAGGAGAGGAGAAACCAGAAGGGGAAGAAAAGCCAGAGGGGGAAGAAGAGGAAGAAGGAAAAGGGGGAGTAGAAGCGTGGTAGAAGATTATTATCTTTAGTAATCTCCACAGTAATACAAAAATCCCGCGAAGCGGGATTTTTGTATTCCATTAAACTAATTTCAAAAAGAGAGAGGGCAGGCGAGTAGACCAAGAGAAGTGGAATGGGTCGGAGGAGGGGGCTTCCCCGCCCGTTAGTATCCTGATGATAGGATTTCCACATCTCGCGGACTCTCGTTTCCTGCCCTTGAGAGAGCGTGAGGCGGACAGGCAAACAAGCTGCTGCCTAGAGCTCATCTTGCTTGAGGGGGGTTCTGCTATCCCCCTATCGCACGGCCGAACCGCCGGGGACCTCGTTGATGAGGCGAGCTTCCTGTCAGACCTCACGCCCTTGCTATAAATAAAATATCATATAAAAAAACCTCCGTCAAGTTTTTTATAAAAACATAATGGGGGGGCGACAAAAGTTGCGCTCCCCCTTAAATACACAAGTTCCATCTTTGCCTCCAGTCTTAAACAGATTGAACCGCTACTTGGCGAGTAGCCAGCCAATGTTCGTAAGTGCCCCACTGCTCCCGGGCAGCGACACTACGATGGATTTGATAATTGGCAGCAGCAACCAAGGGCAGAAGCCTTGCCTGTCGCCAATTAGCCGGAAACCCTCTCAACCTCTCGGCAATATTTCTCAAAGAATAGGTTTGCCGATAAGCATAGCATAAACTTTCGATTCGTTGCTCTGGCGAAAGAGGATGAGCAATGGTCGGCCAGGCACCATCGAAATGTTCGGGGTTATTATCAATCACCCATCCTTTCTGGAGAGCAATCCTTCTCAACTCACTGCCGGGGAGCAAAGCCAGTAAGGAATATTGAACAAAGTCCAGCCTGACCTTGGCCGCCCACTCTACTGTCCAGTTAATGGTATCAACATCTTCTCTACCAGTTACATCAAGAATGAATGAACCCAAAATAATAAGTCCAGCCCCCTGGATTCGCCTACAAGCTTCTTCGTTCTGTTTCTGGGTCAGGGATTTCCCGCTGACCGACTGCCTAATATTCTCAAATCCCAGGTAAACCCCAGCACAACCGTTCCTGACCATCGGACCAATGAGTTCACCCGGCCTGTCTATGCCAAGAAGATTCTTGACCGTAATCTCGGTGAACCAAGGACGCCCAGTGTCTCGCAGCAAAGGCAAAATCTCAAGAGTATGTGGATAATCTGCCCCAAAGGAGTCAGAATAATCTACCAGGTATTTTGAGGGAGGTAGAATCTCCAACTCCTTCTCTAAAATCGCAGGTGGTTTGGTGCGAATAGTCCGGCGTCTACCAATCACGAGGTGAATGGTGCAAAACGGACAAGCTTCATTGCAGCCAGCGCTAGTTCGAATGGCAACTGGCAAGAAATAATCCCGAGGGTTAATCAAATCATAACGCGGCACCGGAAATTCCCAAGGCTCATCAGGAGAAACCTGATAGACTGGCTTCAAGGTGCCTTTTTGACAATCAGCTAGGACTTGGGCCCAGAGCTGACTGGTCAATCTGCCGACCGCGATGGCGTCGTAATGATCAAAGAGTTCTTCTCCATGACCCTCTGAATAGTGGCCTGTTACATCCATTCCGCCTGCCACCACCAATTTCCCCTGTTTTCTCAAGAAATCGGCTATTCGGTAGGCACCATAGCGTGAGGTTGAAAGACCACTAAGAGCATAAAGATCAGCTTCTGGTAGTTTACCAAGAGTCACTGAACCTTGAGCCAATTCATCAATCAGCACCAATTCATGTTCTGGAGCTGTCATTCCGGCTACTTCAAGAAGAGAGCCAGGCGGTAGCCAGGACCGAGATTCAGGATGCATTCTGTTAGTAATTTGTCCTCGTCCAGGCATCAGCAGACAGATTTTCATTTGCTTTTCCTCCTATCTCAGAAGAGATATTGTATTTTCAGTGTGCTATTTCAATTATAGATTTTTGATAGAGTTAAATCAAACAAAAACAGGGGTAATCTTTAACATTTTTATCCCCCTGCTAAAAGTTATCCAGCTCCAATCAATCTCTGGAAAAGGGCCGCAGTAATTTTAAGACAATGAAAAGCAAAATGGCATAACCAACCATAGCTGAAATGGTGGCAATTTCAATAAAATAATCCTTTGGCCAATAGATATTTGGAAAAATAAAATTAAAGGGTGAAACAAGATAATTGCTCCACTTATAAACGAGTTTTACAATGAGAGACCTCGGACTGGCACTAAGAAATTTAAGGATTAATCTTAGCAATAAAAAAATTTCAAGGAGAAGAAAAAGTTTTTTAATCAGACGGGAAATCATTGTGATTAAATGAGAAATCATTGAATTAATTCTTGATGCAACTCCCATGGGTTTTTAAAAAAATAATTGATTAATACAAAATACGAAAACCTTTAAATTTATCTTGACATTCTTGCCAGCTACTTTCAAGAGCTTTTGGGTGGGCAGCACGGGATTCGAACCTGTAACCTCATGCGTGTGATGCATGCGCTCTGCCATTGAGCTAGCTGCCCATATTTGATAATGGAGCGCCCTAACTTCACCTCCCCAACTGTCCAATACTAATAGCTTACTAAATTCTGAGTGTATTTTCAAGCAAAACCTAACTTAAAATTTGTCTCTAATGAATGAAGCTTCTATAATAAAATTATAGAGATATGCGAATCTTTGAATTGCATTTTAATCCCCGGCCAAAAAATGAAAGCGCGGAAGAAATTTTCGACAGCTTTTGTTATGAGCCAGAAAATACTCACGAAAAAAGAATGGGGAGTTTGTATGCGGTAGGAGAACTTCGCAATCTTTTACCCCAAAATATTCACCTTTTAAATAACCTCTCCCGGGTGATGAAAGATAAATTTTACGCTACATCCTTCCAGGCCCCAGAAAAAGCTTTTGAAAGTTGTTTAAAAGCTGCCAATGAATTTTTAGCTCAAGAGGTTTCAAAAGAAAATGTCAGCTGGCTGGGAAATTTAAATTTCGCGGTACTAAGATTAACCCTCCACCACTTTGCGGGGAAACGAATTTTACCAAAGGCGCTGCGTAAAAAACAGTGGACTATAGACTTTAGTAAGGCTGGAGGTATCAAAATTTTTCTCTTGAGCGCAAAACAAATAATAGACCTTGGCAAAGATTTCGATTTTGAAGAAATTGAACCTTACCCTTTAAAGATATTTACCAAGAGCTTATCAGGAAGAATATCTTTTGGAGATAAAATTATGATACTCACCCAGGGGGTTTATGACTTTTTTTCGAAAAAAGATTTATTTAATAAATTTTTAGAGGCGACTATTTTAGACGAGAAAAAAATAAGAGAAATTTTAAAAACTGATGAAGAAGGAACACCTGAAATTTCTGGTGTTTTACTTTTGATTGACTCAATGAGTGAACCATTAAAAAGACCAAAGATTGTCACTTTTAAAAAAGAACTTGAAAAATTTTCAATGAAAGAAGTATTTTTTCCTCTATTAAAGATACTTTTAAAACTTAACTTAGCTGTCAGGGTTCTTATAGATAAGATAACCTTTAAGTTACAAAACATTTTCTCTCTCCCTAAAATTAAAATTGGGAGAAAGGGAGAAAAACAGCGCAGTCTTTCTTCTCCAATTTTTAAACAAAAGATTAAAATTAGTGATAATTTGAAAAAAAATCTAATTTTAATTTTTCTCCTGATTGTTCTTTTGCTGGCTGGATTTTTTATATTTCAACTACAAGAAAAACAAAAATTGAAAGAGGGAGAAAAAATTTTAAGCGAAGTTCAAGAAAAAATACTCAAGGCAGAAAATTTCTTGATTTTTAACAATGAAGAGCAATCTTGGACTATTTTAAAAGAGGCCTGGGAAGAAATTTTACCCCTGACTAAGGAGGAGGGCCCTTTAAAAGACAAGGCTGTTTCTTTAAATGATTCCATTGAGAGTAACCTCAAAAATATAAGCAAATTAGAGTTGGTTTCTGACCCAGAAATTGTTTTTGAATTTGACCCAAAAGAATTTATTCCCCAAAAAATGGTTTATTCAAATGGAGATTTATATTTCTTTAGCCCTCTTTCTAATAAATTATTCAAAATAAATCCGCAAAATAAAAACAAAAATTCTTATACTTTCCCTTCTGGCAATGATAAGGAAGTAAGTCTGGCGACTAATTTTGGTGGCGCAATTTTGTTCTTTTCAAAGCCTGATAAAATAGTATTTTTTCAGGGAGAAAACTTCGGCCAGTCTTTTTCTTTAAAATTACCCTATTCTGATTTGAATCTGGTGAGTTTTGCCTCCTATCAGGGTGGGATTTATTTCTTAGATTCAAAAAGGGGTGAAATTATTAAGTATCTCTCTCCTTTCGAGGGAGGCAAAGATTCGCCCCAATTCTATTTGAATTCCCAAACAAAAAAAGCCGCAGATTCAAAGTCTATGGCTATTAACGGCTCAATCTGGATTTTAAAAGAAGATAATATTGTATCTCAATATTATAATGGCCGTTACCAAAAAGATTTGAGTTTGGAGTTTTTTCCCTTTCCAAAAAGACTTTATAAAATCTTCGCCCGACCCTATCTCCCCTATCTTTATCTTTTAGAACCGACTCAAAATCGCGTAATTGTTCTGGAAAAAACTGGCGAAGTCGTTAAACAATTTCAAAGTGAAAAATTTGACAGCTTAAAAGATTTTACAGTTTCTGAAAACGGTAAAACAATTTGGATCTTAAACGGATTAATAATTTATCAAATAACATTATAAACGTAAAACCAAAAAGCTTCGCCACGAAGGCGGAGCTTTTTCTTATTTAGCCTTTTTATGGCAGGGGTTAGGATGAAGAATGACGAGCAGGCTGTCGTCTTCTTCTAAACAACCAAAGGGTAATTAATCCCAAAATCACCGCCAAAGCCAAAATTATTATTAATTTTAAATTAAATGGTAGGACTCCAATGGCTGCTAACCATCCTTCTTCTCTAAAAATTTCTGCCAAGGTCTCTTCTTCTATTATTGGGCCTTCGATTTCTCCAAGCGGGATCCCAATTTCTTTTTTTTCTTCAGGAGACGCACCGGTCTCTGGTTCATGTTGAATTACTTCCTCGATCTCCGCCAATCTCCGAGTAGTAAAAGTATATTCTCGGCTAACGGCAAAGGAAGCGTGAGAAACTGCGCGGTAATAATAAGTGGTAGTAGGATTTAAACCATAAATAGTGACCGAGTGAAAACTAACCTTAGTCGAATCTTCAGGAACTGGAGTGGCGTGCGCATAGCCATAATTTGGTTTGGTTAAATCTAAAGTATGGGGCTCACCTTCAGCTGAATAAATTACCTGACTAGTGGCAGGATAAGAAGTTAGCCAGACTATAGTAACACTAGTTTCTTCAATATTAGTTATTCTTACTGATTCTTCTGGAATAGTTAACCCTGGGGGTAGAAATCCGCCTGCTCCTCCGCCAGCACCAGGAAGCAATCCTCCTCCTTCTCCTTGAAAACCAATTAAAATATCAAAGCTTAAGCTTTTCCCCTGAAAATGACTACCCGCTTCAGAATAAAAAGTAATGATAAAATCATATTGAGTTTGAGTGCCATTACCGGATAAATTGCAAAGAAAAACTTCACCAGCAGTAAAAAATTGCGAAAGGGTATTATTATAAAGAGTCGCCCCACCTTGTTTAATTTCTAAATTCAAAACATCAGCGAGCCGATTCGAATCACTTACATTAATGGCTTCGGTTGCAATTCTTTGAGTTTGGGTACTGTTATTGGTTACTTTAACCCAGCGAGTGACGCCTTGGCCTGGTAAAAAGTTAGCTTCATTAAATAAAGGAGCTTGCTCAAATTGAGCAACTAAATTATTATTTTGAGCTGACGCTGAGGGAACTGATAAAATTCCTACTCCGAAAACAGTAATTGAAATTATTAAAATTGTTTTAGTGAATGTATTCATTTTATTCTTCGCTGGTAGCAGCCGGTGGCTGAATTGAATCCACTGCATTAGTATTTATCTCACCGCCGGCTTCTTCAGTATTACCCTTGTTGCTATCACCCTCATTATTATTGCTATTGGTTTCTCCATCAGAAATATCGATACCATTATCATCAGGTACAATCGCTGGTTGCTCTTCAATAGCGGGAGCTTGTTCAATAATTGGTTCATCGTTGTCTTGGTTGTCTGTATTATTTGCTTGAGCACCTACATTCTCAGTAGGCGTCTCTTCAGTTGTTGTCGTACTATTTTTATTTTCTATCTCCTCTTGGATTATTAATTCCTCCCCCTCATCTATTATTTCTTCATCTGGTTCCGAAACGGCTGGTCCAAAAACAATACTTTCGTCTTCCAAAGTATTCGGTTCACCGGGCGTCGGTATGGGATCAACCCAATTATTCGAACCGTCAGGAACCCTGGCGAAAGACTTCCCTTCTGGGGCATCACCGGTGTAAGTATAAAAGTCAATTAGATTTCCAACGCCAATTGCGCCATCGTATAGTCTAACCGTATCTCCGACAGTATTATTTAACGAAAAGTCGGAATCGCCATTCCGATAGACCACCAAAAATCCTTCATTAGGAATAATGGTGTTACCGGTATTGGTGTTACTAACAGTTATTGCCAGTTCGTGGCTATCTACGGCATCGTAAAGCCACCAGCCAGCCACATCAACATCTTCGCCAGTATTATTATAAAGCTCTACCCACTCGCCATTGGGCATTAAAGTTTTATCATTACCAATCGGATTTGGTAAAAATTCATTGATAACAATATTTGGCAATGTTAGTTCAGGTTCAATTATCGGTGGCGGCGTCAAAGAACAAGCCCTGATTTGATGTAAATTATTTAAACCATCCAAAAGGTCTTTCATCGCCTCGAGTACTCCCTTGGGCGGTTGAGGGGCCTGACGCAATAAATTATCAGCGTCTTCCACAATTTGATTTAGGGTTTTACCTTCGCTTTCAACAAAATAATCCCCTATTCCAAGGTGAGCAATATTAAACTTCATCGCCAATAATTGGCCTCTTAATTTATTGCGCATCGAAAGATTATAATCGTCGAAAACTTGTTCAGCTTTTTGCTGTGTATCAATTAATTCATCTGTACCCGTAGCACCAAGATATTGTGGCAAGTGCGGAAGGTAAACGCTGGCATGATTTTTCCAATAACCCATCGATCTAATTTCTACATCACGACAAACCTTAGCAGCTATATTGTTAATAATTTCTTCTGTATCATTAAAGCCCTGGCCAAATAATAAATCGTTTTTAGTTTGCGAACCGAAAAATAGAAAATTAAACTGGCAGGCTGTTCCCTGAACGCTTTCGGGTGCATCTGCTGGCAAGGCTAAAGTAGAGAACCAATTTTCAGGCTCTTCAAAAACAATCGGGCCGTAGCTAAACTCAGTTAACTTGCCGGAATATTCAATATCACCGCCATCTAAATTAGCTTCTAAATTCAAATAGTCGCAGAGTGCGCCCTCAAAGCTGGTGGCTGTAACTGTGTATTTGTGGATATTACTGAAATTAATCACATCAATAGTTCTTGTTGCCACTTCTCCGGGACTTAAAGCTATAGGAGAAAAATCTTCTGGAGAGGTCAAAATGAAATCCAAGGTGCCAGCTGTATAAGTATTACTCTCGGAATTTTCAATATCGCTTAAATAACTATTGGTTTCAATAATAGCCGAAAGCCCGGTCCAATTAAGACCTACAATTACCGAAAACACTACAATTCTCAAAATTGAATTTTTTATCATCTCAAAATCATTATTTTTTTTCTTTTTTCTTCTTAATCTCTCCATAAATCTTTTTTATTTCGTCAACGATAATGACTGCCGCCGGCACAATAATAATCAAAGCAAATCCCATTGGTTTCTTGGCAAAATCCAACGCATAACCCATATAAGGCACTGCAACTAAAACCTTGCCTAAAACATCTTTTTTCTGAATTTCTCTGGCATCCGGTGCGTTGTTAGCGTCGCCCTTTGTGATATAAACGGGATTTCCGTCGCTGATTTTAATGTCGTAAATCCGGTGTGTTGTCGGCGATTTAGTTTTGCTCACCTGCCCGAAAGTAATCACGTCTCCGATTTTATAATCAGCGACTGGCTTCACCATCACCACGCTTCCCATCTTGACCGCAGGCGTCATTGAACCCGACTGTACAGTCATGAATTTTATATTCCCCGTAATCGGAAAAACTGAAACGACTAATAAAAGAGCAACTAAAACAATAAAAGCAAATAAAATGTAATAAATTGCTTTAAAAATTTTCATACTTTAAAACCTTTACAGGTTGCCTAAAATTATCCCACAAGGAAGGGTTTAGGCAACCGAAGAGATTTCAAGTATTACCGTTGAAGCTGCACGTCAGCACAATCAAATTCTTCGTTGTTTCTCTGTTGCTCTGCGTAAGCAGTAATCGCGGCAGTCATTATATCTGTTTGGGCAATATCGCCCATTGAAGAACCATCGCAGGTAATTGTATTACCGCTAAGGCCTTGAGTTCCAGCACACCAGGCAATACCAACATATTTAGTGTTGGATTCTGTGAGTGATACAGGAATTCTTCCTGTAAGCGGAGTATTCACTGGCAAAAGCACATTTTCTCCCGAATCATAGATATTATTCTGGGCACTATCTTCCCAAGCAAATATCTTAATGAATTGAGAAAGTTCTCCGATTATGGAAGCTATATCGTCACCGGCTTCTATTTCAGGATCAACGACGGTGTCTTCCGCATCTACAATGTCGTGGGTAATCAAACAGGCATAAGCATCGTTGTCATAAGCATGCAAACTGATTATGTTGATACCATAATCACCAGGTTTCACGTCATTGTAGTTCCAATAGTAATCACCTTCTCCGAGATCTTTCAAATCCCAAAGAGTGCAAGTTCCGCCAACAATCTGGTAGGTGCAAGTAAATGGATGAACACTCACGTTATCCAAGAAAGTACCTAATGAATCAGCTGGACCGGCACCGGCAAATTCTATTTTAGTGGTATTTCCAGTAGCGACAAAAGTATAAGTATACTCTGTCCAACTAGTAGTACCTCCACCATTTGCCGAATGACTGGCGACTTGGTTGCCGTCAACACGAACTAATAAAACATTGTTCGCTGCAGCAACATTCGGTCTTGGAGAATACCAATAATGAATTCTGTATTGGGCTCCCGGCGTAGTGCTTATATTTTGGTAAATTCTTACCAAAGCTGGCTCGCCGTTCAAAGGATGATTAGGCCCGAACCAGTCAGAGTCAAGCTCTGCGTACTGGTCGCCATTTTGGGCATTACCAAGAACTCCTTCATGATATTCAACCAAAGCCGGATCCGGTCTAGTATAACCCCCGTAACTTGTTTGGGTTGATTCCCATTCTACGGTCCATAATAAACCGGCTGTACCGTTGGCAAATATTTCCCATTTGGCACTATTTGTTACTTCCGGAATTTCAAAACTTCCGTTTTGAATAAGATTTGTGTTGGTGTTCTCAACGCAATTTTCTGTGCAAGGATTGCCATCGTAGGAAGCAAACAGATGGTCTACTTTCAAATCCATTGTGCCAGCAGTCAAAATATTGCCGGCTGATGTTTCGGTGTCGTTAAACAAAGCAACAGTGGCGCCAATAGCAATAACAGCAACAACCCCAATAATACTAAGACTGATTAGTATCTTTCTCATAGTCGTTTCTTCCCTTTCCCACACCAAAAATTTTGGTGGGGGTTAGGGGCTAAGAAGTTAATCTACTCTGCGCTCCAAGATGGTGTTGGGTTATTTCTAACCTGTTCAACCTGGAAGGTCATGTTAGCTCCAAAGGTGTCTGTCTGAGCGTTGTTCCCAACGGTTCCGGGAAGTCTCCAAGCAACACCTAAACAAGCAGTTTCACCAGCTTTCAAATAAGCTCCTTGATAATCTTTTAAGTTCCAAGTCTCTCCTCGTGGATCAATTGGACCTTCGGAGATTATAACTGGTTCAAATTGTCCTTGAAAATCATTATCGCATTCGCTCAAATCTTGTGGTCCTTGAAATCCTGAAGTAACACCCTGGTCTAACCAAACGGTGAACAATAATTGTGGCCTCAAATCTCCAACCTGATCAGTTAAGCAGTTAGGATCTGCATCTTCTTCCGGTTCTGTGCAAGCAGGATTGCCCTCGTTATCAACTATACCGTCGATAACTAATCTTAACCAAGCATCGTTATCAACGTGTAAGCTGACTGTATCTTCTCCACTATCACCGGGTTTAATGTCGGTGAAATTGAAGAATTTTTCAGCGCTTAAATCTGCTAATGCCCAATTACCAAAATCAACACAACCAATATCGTTACCGTCTTGATAATAATGACACTGGCTGTCAACTTTCAAATCTAACGCTCCGGCAGTGAAGGTGTTGTCAGTTGAGGTTTCAGTATCGCTGAAATAAGCGATGGTTCCAACGACAGCAATTGCCGCAACAGCAGCGACTACGCTTAAGCTAATTAGAATTTTCTTTGTCATTGTTTTTTTGTCAATTAGTTATTTTTCATTTTCTCTGCCATTTTTCCCCGCCCAATTTTGCGTCCAACAACCTTAGGCGCAAATTCTGGGCGGATTTCTCCGCCCAAATTTTTTCAAATTTAGGCAGGTTCCTCATTGCCCGATTTTACCTCCTTTTGGCAGAGAGTTCGGACAACGCGACCTTTATTATTATTTCTTGGACTCGAGTCCAAAATAAAAATGGAGTCCAAGCTTTGCCTCCTAAAAAGCAAAGTCTGGACTCCAGATCCAAACTTTCTTGATTGTTCCCCTTTGATTTTTGTTTAAGATACCACACTTTTCTTCTCTGCTGTCCCTCCTTTTCAGCTGAAATTTATAGCTTTTTGATAATAAAGATTATCAAGGCCCAGAAACCTTGTCAATACCCTAAAATTTCCTACTTTATGTCCTACTTCAACTCTACTTTGGCGCCAGCTGCCTCTAATTTTTTCTTCAATTCCTCTGCCTCTTCTTTCTTAACGTTTTCCTTAATCATTTGAGGAGAACTGGCAGCTGCATCTACTAAGTCCTTAGCTTCTTTTAACCCCTTTTCAGTAATATCTCGGACAACCTTAATCACTTCGATTTTCTTATCCCCCACTGCTTTCAACTCAATATTAAAAACAGACTTTTCTTCAGCTGCTGGAGCTCCGGCTGCTGCAGCACCAGCTGCAGGCACCGCCGCAACTACTGGAGCAGCGGCTGATACTCCAAATTTCTTTTCTAGAACCTTTACCAATTCAGCCAAATCCAAAACTGACAAACCTGCAATTTCTTCTACCAGCTTTTTAAATTTTTCTGGAACCTCAACGGGTTCTTTTTCTTTTACCATATGCTTTGCTATTTTTTAATTGCGCTAAGCGCAAAAATCAGACCTTTAATATTTGCTTGTAAAACGTGAACGAAATTTGAAACTGGGGCTGAAATACTGCCAACCAATTTTGCCAAGAGCTCTTCTCTGGTTGGTAATTGAGCTAATTCAACAATTTCTTTAGCTTCTCTTAACTTATTTTCCAGAAAGCCGCCCAAAATTTTCAAAGCAGGATTCTCTTGAGAGAATTGGTAGACCGTTTTAGCTGGCGGAATTTCCTCTTTATAGCCGAAAATCAGGGCAATTTCTCCCTCCAATTTTTTTGTATCAATCTCTAATCCTCCTTCCTTAAAAGCGATTTTACTTAAAGTTTTTTTAGCTACCTTCAATTCGCTATCAACCTTCTTTAACTGCTTTCTTAAATTCGAAAGCTCTTTTACCTTCAGCTTGGTAAAATCAGCGAAAATTACTATTTTTTGCTTAGCAATTTTCTCTTTTAATTCTTCAACAACTTTCTTTTTTTGTTCTTTAGTTTGGGGCATAGTGGTAATACGAGTCAGGTCGCGGCACGCGCGAATTATCTTAATGTCGCCTTCGGCGACCGCGCTAACACCGCTCCTTAAAAACAAAAGGTCTGCTTCCGCAGACACAAAATCGAGAATAAATCTTCCCAATATCCTCGGCAGGACTTATTTATTTTAGAGAATTCCCCGTGGTGGAAAAATAGGAGCGAAGCGACGTAAGAAACCAGAAGGTGTCTTAAGCGGGGGTCGGGGAATTACTTGCCTGCTGTCTGCGGATAATAATTTTTTATAAGAAGGGGGTTGGCAGTGCTGACCGCGAGAAGAGTCCGTTGTTCGTCTCCGCTTCTGGATGGAACCCGCCCTGTGGCGAGGTTCCCCGTGTGTAGGCGACTATGGTCGACTGCCAACCCTTGAGGCTCCTGGGAACTCCTGCCGCTCCTACTGAGCAGCCCCTGAAGGTCCTCTCGAGAGCCCCTTGTCCACTGTCGCGCGCGCCCCGTTCGGAGCTTGCGCTTCTTCCAGTCGTGACTCTTCTCTTCGTCGCCTAATAAGTTTATATAACAAATACAAAAGGGCCTGTCAAGCCCTTCTCAATCTCTACGAGAAGAATTTTTTATAAATATTTAAAGTGGGTGAATTTAATTTTTATTACCAGCCACAGTTAAGCGATGGGGCGAAATTTTTTGTGTCATATTCTGTTTTGGGAACACCCATACGATTGGCTCAAAGAGTGTCCCTCGATTGGATTATAGGATGTCCTTATTCTTTATAGCAAGTATAGTATCTTTCTGCGCTGGTAGGATCCGGAATAGCTTCACTTGTTCCTGTGACCACTCGCGTATAACCAGTTGGACATCCACAGACAGGATTAAGAAAACCAATACACATAGCAGGTGCTTTTGCCTCGACGCACCAAGAAGCCGTAAAGCTAATTTGATATTTACACCAACCATATAATCCTCCAGACACTGGGCCCCCTCCTCCAGGAGTCTGCCAACTAGCTAAACCAGAAGCATCAGAAGTAAGAATTTTGCCTGCTCCTGGACTTCCTCCAGTAATTTTCACCTGGCCAGCTACTTCTAGTTTTGCTCCAGGGCTAGCCGTTCCAATACCGACATTGCCGCCAAACATATTAATAGCCAGATTTTCCCAGCTAACACTGCCGTCGCTCCAGTTCCGGTTAAAAGCCTGAATGTGTCTATAGTTAACGCCACCTTGATATAAATGACCGATGCCAATACCCATGGCAATCTGTCCTCCAGCGGCTCCTGGCAAACTTTCAAAAGTTGCGGTATGCCTTCCCTCGACTGTACCAACAACTAAAAATGGTCTATCAGGCACAATCGGTTCTCCGGCAATATAAGGACCCACCCGAAGCGCTGAGGCTTGGATATCTAAAGGCTGGAAGAAACCTTCGGGATATCCTACCCGAATCAGTCCCCAAAGACCAAATGGCGAAGCTCCTAATTCCATGCCCGATAGCGTACCTACAACAACATTACTAAAACCTTGCACGACTATACTGCCAGTCCCTACCTGGAGTGGAACGCTTGGAGTTGTCGTCCCAATACCAACCCTACTGCGAAAAATTGCAGATGTTGTAGCATTGTATGGGTCTACATAATAAGCGGTATTATCACTGTCACGAAAAATAGGAAACCTCAATTCACCTGTTTTAGTTTGAGTGGTTGAGCTGGTATTTAAAGGCGTTGCAACATTCCCTCCGGGAGGGGCGACTGATGGTTCTGTCCAAGCGAAAATATATAGGGTGGCGAGGAAACAAAGAACCAAGACCGAGAAAACTAAGGTTAGTAATTTGGGCGAGAGCTTTTGTGTCATATTATTTTATTGGATTAGATTAGTTGCCTTTACTTATTTTCTAATATCTCAATCCTCTTTTTTAATTCATTATTTTCTGCCTTTAACTGCTCAATCGTCTTATTCAGTTCTTGAACAGCAGCGACTAAATATGGTGTAACCGGATAGGTATCTATTTGCAAATAACCTTCTCCGTCATCTTGGACAAAGGCGGGAAATACCCTTTGAAAATCCTGGGCAATGAAATTATAGTAATACTGGTCGGTAATGGACGGGTGTTTTGCCATATATTCTTCGCTATAGCGGAATCTTACCGGATGGAGCATACCGATTACATCAAGAGCATTCCTTATTCCCTGAATATCTGTTTTTATCCGGATGTCAGAGTTCGCCAGCCAACTGCCAGCAGTAGTTTTAGAAGCATTTCCTTCAACTTCCAGTCTGTTTGCTGCGGGGCTTCTGCCGATGCCGACATTCCCATTTTGAAGTATCGCCATTTGGCCTGTTGTTCCAAAACCAAAAGTAAGCGCTGATGTGTAATCGCTCAAACCCTTAAAGGAAATGTAATGCATATCAGTTGTATCCACTGTTTTTTGTATTTTTATTTCTGCCGAGCTCCAGTCAGTACCCGCAGCATAGCGATTATGAAAAATTCTCAATTGGTCGTTGTTTGCGCTCCTACCGCGGAATCTTTGCCATAATATTTGATTCCCCACTGCCGTGCCTAAGTCTTCGTTTCTTATTTCTAAGCTGTAGTAGGGAGAAGGAGGAGAAGGAGGGGGTGTTCCAGTCGAAGATGCGCCAACCCAGACAGACGGAGCTTGTATGTCTAATGGCCAAAAAGTATTTTCGGGATATAGTCCTGAGCCTGCGCGAATTATACCTCTAGTGAGATCATAATATCCTATCTCTATTCCCATTAGGCCAGACGGCCCAATAATGTCGGAGAAACCCCTTACAATTATGCTACCGCCCGCTACATGTAGCGGCACAGCTGGGCTCGTTGTCCCTATACCAACCCTGCCAGAAAGAATAGCAGATGTTGTGCCAGCTGGATTTACATAGTAAGTAGTGTTATTGCTGTCGTAAAATTCTGTAAAAGTTAGACGGCCGGTTTTTGTTTGGGCGGTAGAGCTGGTATTTAGCGGCGTTGCCACATTTCCACCTGGTGGAGCAACGCTTGGTTCTGTCCAGGCAAAAATATATATGGTGGCGAGGAAACAAAGAACTAGAACTGAAAAAATTAAGGTCAGTAATTTGGGTGAGAGTTTTTTTGTCATGTTATTGCATTATAGCTTTCTCCTAATAGCCATATTTTAATCTACTAATATTAAGATTTTACCTTCGCCTTTTTCTAAGGACTCTAATGCTTTACCGATAATCATTCCGGGTTTTACCTTGTCTGAATCTGCTTTCATCGCATAGCCAGGCTTTGAAGAAGTAACAAGTAAATCACCTATTTCTATTGGGCCATTTTCCGTGGTTACTTTGCAGTTTACTCTGCCTGCCAAAGCAACAGGTAGCCCTAATTTATCTCCCCCGATTAAAAACGTTGGGGTTTCGGAAATCACTCCGGCAACTAAAATGTCGTAGGCCTGAGTTGATTTTTCCAGCTTATCTCTATTTTCTTTGTCTATAATCACCACATCGCCTCCTTCTAACCCTTGAGTGCTCACGGGAATATTCTCAGCTATATCTGTGTGCGATAAATTACCACCGGTTACGGTCAGAGTATTGTCATTTGTTAATATAATTCTCATATCGTAATCGCTTGCATTGTCATTCGAGAAATCAATGTAAGGAGTACCCAAGGCAGTGCCAGAACGCAATTCTACTCCTACATTAGTATCACCATTAACCTGAAAGTAATTAGCATTACCAGACGCATCGGTATTAACTCGTAATGCTCCTCCCGGAGCTGTCGATCCCGTTCTAATACCCACATTACCTCCATATTTATTAATCAGTAAATTTTCCCAAGTAACGGCTCCGGTACTATAATTTCTATTGAAAGCCTGAATGCTTCTGTAGATATTTGCAGGGTCATTGCTCTCTCTAAGTTCTCCTATCGCAATGCCCCTTCTCCAATTATCTGATGCTGCATCTCCTTCAAAGGTAGCAGTATGTCTGAAGAGTCCTATTGTGCCAACAACTAAAAACGGCCTATCAGGTATAAGTACCGCGCTGGGAATGAAAGGACCAATTCTCACCGCAGAAGCTTGAATATCTAAAGGCACAAAGACACCATCAGGGTAAGCTGTCCGGATTACACCGACATCACTGGTCAGTATATATCCCAGCTCCATACCCTCCAACGAACTTGCCCCAACATTGCTAAATCCTCTCACAACTATGCTTCCGCTTTCTACCTGAAGTGGCACGCCTGGAGTTGTCGTTCCAATACCGACCCTGCCAGCAAGAATGGCAGAGTATGTGCTGGCTGGATTTACATAATAAGAGGTATTATTAGAATCATAGAAAATTGGAAAAGTTAAGTTGCCTGTTTTTGTTTGGGCGGTTGAACTGGTGTTTAAAGGAGCGATAACATTTCCAGTTGGCGGAGCAGAACCTGGTTCTGTCCAGGCAAAAATATATATGGTGGCGAGGAAACAAAGAACTAAGACCGAGAAAACTAAGGTTAATAATTTGGGCGAAATTTTTTGTGTCATATTTTTTACTGAATTAGATTAATTGTATTGATTTTAAATTCGGTTTTGCCACGAATGTTTTCAGCACCATCAATTAAAATATTCATTCCTGCCTTTAAATATTTTAACCCTTCCAAACCTGTGTAAAAAACTTTCTGGCCAGGCTCAAAGGTAATAGTGTCGGCAGTAAAAATTAAAGTTAATTCTCTGGCTTGCTGGTCAGCAAAATTGGAACCATCACCCTGGGCAATCAAGCTATCATTTTTGATTTCTTTAATAATTCCGGTTGTGTTAAATAGAGTTGCCGGTAAATCTGTACCGTTTACCTCCCCTGTTGTTCCTGCTCCGAAATCTTCAGGTTTTATTTCTTGGGCTTTGGGAGTGATTATTTCCGCTTCCAATTTTTTTACTTTCAACCAAAAAAGATAAGAAGTAGTACCCAAAATAATAACCAAAAGAGCTAAAAGAATAACTAAGGCGGCGAGAACTTTTTGTTGTGACATATGCTTATAATTAGCTAACAGTGAGCAGTGAATAGTGAACAATAATTTTGTTAACTCTTATCTGCTAACTGTCAGCTGTTGTATTAAAAGGGCGCAATTTCTTTCCATTCTGGTAAGGGAAGTTCAGCGGTTACATCTCGATAATTTCTGCACACAAAACCAGTCGAGTCAGTTACAGTTAAATAAATTCTTTTATCGCCTGGGCTTGTGAAGGCACCCAGCGGATTCTGGCTGACAGGGCTATATCCTGTAGCAAAAGTCCAATCTGTAAATTCCCAAAGCCAGCTAGACTTAATTACGCCCAGGCCAAAAACTAGTGATTGGTCAGCAAACTGAACCTGTTCGTTTGTGGCTGGTGATTGGGGCGCCCAGGAAAAATTAATCCAAGGATAGCCGTGAGCCGGAGAGGTAAAACTGACAGGCGTTCCATTAACAAAAGATGACCAATTACCAAATGTGTCTTTCACCCTCAGTCGCCAATAATATGTACTGCCATAACCAATGTCTAAATCCGCGGTGCTAGGAGTAGGGCTCTCTTTCACCTGAACTGCCGAAGTACCTGTTCCGCCTGGCGAAACTGCCTGCGAATTAGTAGAATCTACTTTTAAACTAGTGAAGGCGGCATCAGTTGCTATTTGTAAATGGTACTGGGATTGGGAATCGCCATCGATATCATTATAAGTCCATTGAAAAGCAACCTGGCCGACTCCTGGTAAAATATTACAATAGCTTGTTCCGGTAATTACAACCGAAGAGGGAGTCGGTGGGGCATTCAGATTGGTCATTACTTTATAATTTGAGGTTCCGCAAACACTTTGATTTGAGCAATTAAAACTTATCCAGCCAACAACTTCAGCTCCAGCAGTATCATCGCCTCCCCAGGCCCAACCCCGAAATTGATAAGGAGTGACACTTGTGTCTATCGAAACGCCGTAAGGCGATCCTAGTCCTGTTGTTCCTCTTAATTTTATCCAGCCATCCCAACCCCCGCCATATGCTAAAGCTCTTACCCAACCACCAACATTATAACTTCCGATACCATTACAAGGTTCGGTTGTTATGCCCGGCAAATCCACGCAGGCTGCATAACTTGGAGTAGCAGGATAAGGCGCCACTGGTGCAAAAGAAATCCAGCCATTGTTGCTCGACGATAGTGCGGCTAAGTTTTCTGACCAGGCATAGCCAGAAAAAAGACCGGTAGCAGGATTAATATTAACACCATAGCTAGTAGTTCCTCCTCCTGATGTGTTATTAAAAGAGAGCCAGCCAATGTTTTCTGACCAGGCCCAGCCATAAACATTTTCGCCGGTTCCGGCCATAGCTATTTTGGAAGGACTGTTAATAAAAATAAAGCCAATCAAAAGAATGGCTGTCGCTAAAAAAAATAAGTAAGTTAATTTCTTTGACATATTGGATATGGTTTAACTAATAATAGCATAGAAAATCAATAAAGACTAAAGCAAGGAGGAGCCGACTATAACTTTGAAAATCAAACTGCTAATCATTATTATACCATCAAATAAAAAGAAAAGGATAAAAAGCAAAATAAAGATACCGAATTGATGTAAAAATATTTTCACGTTTGCTGCTTTTTTTGGTAAAAGGGCAAAAAGGAGATAAGCGCCATCTAGGGGTGGCAGGGGCAGCAAATTAAATATGGCCAGAGTAATATTAATATAAACGATATAAGCCAATATAAAATAGAGATTGGGATAAAAAGAAAGGCCAGGAATAAGACGAAGAGACAATCCGAAAAATGCAGCGAGAGAAAGATTAGATAGCGGCCCAACCAAAGCAACCTTTGCTTCTCCGTATTTCTGGTCTCGAAAATTCCGGGGGTTAATCGGTACTGGCTTCGCCCAGCCAAAAATAATGCCGCCGCCACTTAATTTCGCAGCTATAATCAAAAAGATGGGCAAAATGACTGAACCGAAAAGGTCCAAATGATAAAGAGGGTTTAAAGTCAGACGCCCGGCATATTTGGCTGTCGGATCTCCGAGATAATTTGCCATTGTGCCGTGAGATATCTCGTGCAAAATAACAGAAAAAATCAAAATGATAATTAAAAATATCCACTCCATTCTTTCAGTGTAGCTAAAACCTTGGCAAAAATCAAAAAGTTTGCTATATAAAAGGATATATGGCTAGAAAATGTAGTATTTGCAGCAAACAATCAAAAATGGTCTGGCAGAGGTCGAGATTAAGAGCGGGTAAATATAATCCGACCACCAAAAAAAGACAATACCCAAATCTCCAATGGGTTCGTTTAACTTCTGGCAAGCGAGTGTTGGCTTGCACTAAATGTATTAAAACACTGGCTAAAAGAAGATAATTAGGAAGGGACTCGGACGATTTCTGCGGGCTGTAGTACAACGGTAGTATTTGCCCTTGGGGTGGGTAAGACCCGGGTTCGACTCCCGGCAGCCCGACCAAAGTGCAAAAAATCTCGGTAAAACCGAGATTTTTTGAAGCCCTGCCCTTACTTTTAGAAAGTTCGTATCCGGAAAAAATTTAAAGTGGGTGTCTAAGTCCCTGCCCTTAGGCGAGGAATCATATCAGACTCCCGTAAAGTGTGTTTGTCCCGAATCTAACTAAAAGTTTAGCAGGGCTAATTTTATTTTATATTTTTAGTAATCTATCTGTCAAGCTTTTTTAAATTTTTTTTATATTTTTTAAAGCGATAGTGCTTCAATTGTTTGTTTTCTTAAATTATGATTCCCGCAAGCAGAACCCTGATAATTTTAAAATATTAAAATTATGAAAATTAAAGACCTAAAACGTCCACCAATTGCTTAATCAGTGAT
>Ga0315296_10001331_pt1 | contig 21567 bp, 26 predicted proteins | sample YL17G14_18_MG_FD_203921 | JGI IMG/M metagenome (GOLD analysis project Ga0315296, IMG submission 203921) | Sediment microbial communities from Yellowstone Lake, YNP, Wyoming, USA - YL17G14_18 | ecosystem: Environmental > Aquatic > Freshwater > Lake > Sediment | place: USA: Wyoming | collected...
CCTAAAAACGGAAATGAAATTGCCCCCCGAAAAACGGGGGCTTTTGTTTTTTAGGAAAATTTTGGAAAAATTACCTTAATTGATTTTGTTTAAAAAATTGATTCCTTTCTTTATTCCTTCAATATTACATTCAATTTCAAAATAGCCACGATAGTTTATGTCTTTCAGGACTTTAATAACCTCTTTCCAGTCAATTTCTCCATCACCGGGTGGTAAATGGGGATCAAAACGTCCATTTACCGGTTTTTTACCGAGGTTATCGTGAGCATGAATATGCAATATTTTATCTTTGAAGCGATGAATTGCTTCAATATAGTTTTCTCCAGTTCCGTTGGCATGTCCGATGTCAAGGGTTAAGCCAAAATTCTTTAAGTTAATTTTTTTAATTATTTTTTCTATCTCTTTAAATTTACACGCTCTATCTGGAAACTCCCCAAATTTAAATGATTTATCTGGAGACCAAAAATTGGCTTCGTTTTCTAATCCAATAAAAACATCTCTTTTTTTGGCATATTGGGCAATCTGATTGTAGGAATTAATTTCTAATTCCTCTCTTTTAGAAATTTTTAGACCAAATAGTTCAGTAGCTGGATGAATTGTCACTACTTTACTTTTTAGCCGGCGAGCCATATCAATTGAATAGAAAATTTCTTCTAAAGCTGCTTTTCTAATTTTCTCATTAAAGGCATTAATTCCTCCGTCAAAAAAAGGTGCATGAACTACATATTTGATGTCTTTTTCCTTCTGTAATTTAATTAAAAATTTAATTTCTTTCTCAAAATCTTGACTGTGAGGCCAATTAAAATCAATTTCAATACAATCTACAATCTTTGCTAATTCTTCTGTTTCTCTAATAAATTTGTTTCCGGTTTGTCGTGATCCCTTCGCGCAGTACTTTAAGTTGTAAAACAAAGTTTTTTTGCTCATATTTAAAGTTTAACAAAATCTCGATAAAATGTAAAAATAACCTCTTTCTTTTGCCGAAAAATCATCAAACAAGGGCTTTTGTTTTTGGGGAAAATTCAGTATAATTTAAGATAGAATATGCTGGATTCAAAATTTTGGGCGAAATATTTAAAGGTTTACAATGTGTTGAATTTGTTGATTCCGTAGCAGGAGTTGTAGAATTCTTGTGAATTTATACACTCACTTGACACCGCCTTTTAAAAAGTTAAAATAAGATAAAGGCGTTTTATTTTTAGTAGTTATACCTACATTTTCTGAAACATATATGAAAAGAAAATTAAAACCATATGATGTGGTTAAAAAGTTGAAAGAAAAGAAAATGAATCTCTTTACTCCCTTGGATTTTAAGAGGGTTTTTGGTGCTTCTAAATGGGCTTGCCAGTGGTTTATCAAAACTTACACCAAAAAGGGAGTTTTCTTAAAACTTCGCAAAGGACTTTATATGTTAGCTGATTACCCTGTAAATCACTATTTTATAGCAAACCGTCTTTATGAGCCTTCCTATATTTCTTTTGATACAGCTTTATCCTTTTACGGGGTTATTCCAGAAACTATTTATACTGTCACTTCAGCGACCACCGGAATCACCAGGGAGTTTAAAGTAGAGGGTGTTCGTTTTTTGTATCATAAACTTAAAAAGGAAGCCTATAGGGGTTATAGGGCAATAAAACATTTAGAGAATACAATTTTAATTGCCGAACCGGAAAAGGCCCTAGCTGACTATTTATATTTTGTAGCTCTTAAAAAGAGGGGGTTGCATTATGAGAGATTGAATCTAAATAAAATAAGAAAGGCTAATTTATCGGCCTACATTAAATTATTTAAACAACCTAAAATGATTAAATTAGTAAAAAGAATTTATGCTGAGTTTAGAAAACCTAAAAGAATTTACTAAAAAATTTCAGACCTCCGAGAAAAATGTAGTACGGGAATATTTCCAGCACTTGTTTTTGTCGTCTTTATATAAACTTCCAGCGGCACAGAAATTATTATTTAAGGGCGGCACCGCCTTAAGATTTATTTATGGAAGCCCGCGATTTTCGGAAGATTTGGATTTTACTGGATGGAATATTTATCGCTACGAAATAATTGATGAAATTTTTATAAACACTCTTTCAGAAATAGAAAAACAAGGAATAAAAACAAGTTTTAGAGAAGCGAAGCCGACAAGCGGAGGTTATTTGGGAATAGTTCATTACGAACTCTATGATTTTATTACTGATATGAAATTTGAAATATCTTTAAGGAAAGGAAAAGAATTAACTAGAGAAATTACAACCATTATAAATGATTATACCCCTCCTTATACCATTTGCCATCTATCTGGAAAAGATATTATAAAGGGAAAGATAACAGCCTTGCTTTCAAGGAAAAAGCCCCGTGATTACTATGATTTGTATTTTTTATTGAGGCACTCGGAGCTTCATAAATTTGTAGAAAAAACCTCATTAAAAAAAGCATTGGAGAATTTAGAAAAAGAAAAAATCAACTTCAAGAAAGAACTCTCTGTTTTGTTACCAGTTAGTCATCAAATAATTTTGAAAAACTTTAAACTTAATTTAATTAGAGAAATTAAAAAACTTATTTAAAAATTTTAAAACTATGAAAATTTCTTACGATAAAATAGCAGATGCTCTATATATCTACTTAAGAAAAGGAAAAGTGGCTAAAACTAAAAAAGTAACTAGCCGGCTTTTGATTGATGTTGATAAAAGAGGAAATGTTTTGGGAATTGAAATGCTTGACGTTTCTCGGCAAATTCCAAAAAAAGAGATTGGCGTGGTATCTACCGAAATGCCAGTTTATACCTAAAAACGGAAATTGAGAAAAAAAATTAAGGAAATATTGAAAATAGCCCCGAAAAGGGGCTTTTGTTTTAGGGGAAAATTCAGTATAATTTAATATAGAATATGCTGGATTCGAAAGTTTGGGCGAAATATTTGAGGTTTATGATGTTTTGAAATGACTCAATTTTAAAGATGAGGGATAAATTTTACAAAAATATTGGTATTGATCCTGAAATTTTTATTAAGTTTAGAAAAATAAAAGCAGATTTATACCAAAAACCAGAAGATTTTGTGGTAGAGGAAATATTTTCAGGTAAGCTTTGTGATATCAGAAGAGAAAACCTAGGGCAACATTTTAATTCCTCAAAAAGATTTATTCACGCCACTTTAGTAAAAAGGGATATTAGCACTTTCGATGCTTGTAAGCTTCTTGCTTCAAAAAATAATTTTTCTGTTAATGATATCGGTTATTGTGGATTAAAAGATACTTACGGACTGACCGCTCAAAGAATCAGTATTTTAAATAGAAATAAAAAGCAACTTAAATATACAGAGTTTAATAATTTCTTTTTAAAAGATTTTGAAGGTGCTAATGAAAATTTAAAAATTAGAAGTCATCAGGGTAATCACTTTATAGTTAAAGCTAGAAATATATTAACACCTACTCAAGAATGTTTGATTCTATTGAATGAATTTGAAAATAAAATGAGGCAGGGGTTCCCAAATTTTTATGGACCACAGAGATTTGGTATAAGGCAGAATAACCATAAATTGGGTAGGTTATTAATGAAAAATGAATATCACAAGTTTATTTTTAAATTCTTAACAGAGATTAACGATAACGAATTGCCCCAAATCAGAAAAATAAGAAGAAAGATTAAAGAAAAATATGGCGATTGGAAAAAGTGTCTTAAGATTGTAGAAAACTGTAGAGAGCTTTCAGATGAGAAAGAACTTATGTTAAATTTATTAAAAAATAATACAGTAACTTCTATAAGGAATGTTCAAATTTCTGCTTTTTTTATCCATGCTTATATTAGCTACATTTTTAACTTAACTTTATCGTCTTATTTAAAGAAAGAATATAGAGATGTAAAAATAGAAAAGATAGGAATGACTTCGAAATTAAATAAATTAAACAGGATTTTGTATGCTCCTATCTTAAAAAAAGAAAAAGTGAATATTAAAGAAATCAAATCGGATTGTAAAAAATTTGCTGTAAAAGGACATTCCAGAAATTCCCTCTTTTTTCCAAAGAATTTTAGTTTTGAGATAAAGAGAAATTATATAATCCTAAAATTTAATTTAGAAATAGGTGAATACGCCTCATTGGTTTTAGACTTCTTATTTGATAATCAAATGAAAGCTGTAGAAAAATTAAGTTAAGTCATTTTAGAAAAAATCGATTTGAAATTTGACAAGATTTTTTGGATTTGTTATAAAGAAAGTAGAACTTTAAAGCACTTTGACAAGTGAAAAGAAATTAAAAAAAGAAAAAATCTAGGAAGGAGGAAAGTGGAAAATGAAAGTAAAAAGGGAACGAAAGAATGTTATAGAGTTTGTTAACGAAAAAATTATTAGGAAAATCAGCATAGTTCAAGAGAAGACTAGACCGCACCGTCTTAAAGTGGAAGCATGGGCACTTTCTCAAGCAAGAGAACGAGGAATTAATGTGCCTCGGGTCATTGACTATTTCAGAGACTCAGAAGGACGAGAGGTGCTTGTCCTTGAAAGGATCCATGGAGAAACCCTTTCCTTGAAAATATCTAAAGAGACTATAGATTGTATTTTTGATGTTGGTCGCCAAATGGTTTCTTTATTATTAAACGACGCCTCAGTTAATTATGGTTGGATTAACCCGATTTCCATGATTGGAAATAGTGAAAGTTGGCTATCGTTCATTTTGTCATATACTCGAACTTTTGGCGAACCACTCATGAAAGAAGAAATTATCAAAGAAAATTATCTCCAAAAAGTTTGTAGGGCAATTAAACTTGTTAAACTGGATATTTCAGTCCCATTCTTGGTCAATGGTGACATTAGACTACCTCATCTTATCAGAGATAGCAATGGCAGAGTATGGATTGTCGATTGGGAAAATGTGATACTTGGCGATCCTCTTTGGGATCTTGCGTTTTTTGGAGTTCGGTATGGACACGGTGCTCTTTGGCAAAATCTCAGGTTGGGGTATGGATTTAACTCTCTTCCACAGAAGTATACTCTATATGAAACAATAGCATCGATAGGAATGATCGATTTTTTTCGAAAACACAAAATCGATTATTATGGAAAACTAAGAAAACTCATGCAATTAATAGATTCGATCTAGAAGGCCTTGTAGAATTTATTCCAGGGCCTTTTTTATTTAATTAATTTGATTTAAAATTTATTTTATTATAAATTATAAATAGATATCTCAAAATCTTAATTTATTTTTATATGAGAGGAATATTTAGGGAAATCACAAAAAATAATTTTTTAAGAAATATAGCTTTTGATTTCATTAATTTCCCGATAATAAATTCTTTTTATAAAAACTTATATAGAGATTATATTAATAAAAAAATAAAGTATTTTAAACTATCTAATTTAATGATTTCTATTGAACCCTCAAATATTTGCAATGCCAGGTGTATAATGTGTCCATATCAAAAGATGACTCGTAAAAAAGAAATTATGCCGATGATTTTTTTTAAGAAAATAGTAAATAATTGCCTAGTATACGGAGTAAAGGACTTTAACCTCAATTTTTACAATGAGCCATTCCTGGATCCTTTTATTTTTGAGAGGATAAAATATTTAAAATCGAAAGGTGTAAGAGTGCAACTTTTTTCTAATGGTTCGGTCATAGACAGTGAAAAAATAGAAAAGATATTGGAAAGTGAGCTCGATGAAATAATTTTCAGCATCGATGGTGCAAAAAAAGAAACCTACGAATCGATTAGAAGAGGACTGGTTTTTGGGAAAACAATCACTAATATATTAAACCTAATTAAGCGAAAGAAGGATTTAGGATTAGAGAAACCAAAAATCAAGCTTAATTTTGTAAAACAAAAATTAAATGAAGGCGAATTGAAAGAATTCCGATCTTTTTGGATTGACAGAGTAGATAAGATTTATGTTTCCTCAGATGACGGTCGCAATGAAACTCCTGAACTTTTCGCGAGAGATAAGAAAAGTTTAACTTCTTTTCCTTGCGTGAGACTTTGGCACGAACTTATTGTAATGAGTAATGGAAAGGTTCCCTTGTGTTGTGTTGACTACGACGGTAAAATAATCTTAGGTGATTTCAACACCCAGAGTTTAAAGGAAATATGGGATAGCGATAACTTCAAAAGAATTAGGCAACTACATCTTGAATTTAAAGCTGACAAAATCCCTCTTTGTAAAAAATGTGTTAGTTCCTATAGAAAGAGTATAAGACTAATAAAACATAATAGAAAGGAGAAATGAAAAAATATTTTAAAAATAAATTTAAAATAATGAAGAAATATCCAAACATAACTGTATCAATAATATTCAGATATAAAGATAAGATATTGATACTGAAGCATAAAGGGAATGTATTTAGCTTCCCCGGTGGCAGAATGGAATGGGGAGAATCAATTTTTGGGGCGTTAAATAGAGAATTAAAAGAAGAATTAAATTATTCTTTAGATTCTTTGAGGGGCGAACCAGAATTATTTGGTGTCTGGAATTATATTTCGAAAAATAGAAAACGTCACAGCGTTTTTATTAATTATATTCATCAATTGAATAAAAAGCCTAACCTTTCTTCCCCTGAAAATCTCCAATTACTTTGGCTTACAAAAAAGGAGTCGATATCAAAGAATATAATCAAAGATGAAAAATTTCTAAATAAAATATTCAACTGGAGAAGATCTAATAATTTCAAAAATAAAAAGGGCCGTGTCTAAAATATTTTTAATTCTTTAGAAAAATATGAAAATTTTAATTACAGGTGGAGCTGGTTTCGGTGGGAGTGGGTTAGCAAAAGAATTATTAGCAAGAGGCCATAAAGTAACGATTTTAGATTTGGTAGCTCCAAATCATGCAGAAAGTTTAAAAGAAGTGATGGAAAATCCGAATTTTAAATATATTTGGCAAGCTACTTTTGATGTTAAACCGGAGGATATTAATGGTCATGAAATAATTTGTGCATTTAATGCCCAGGCAGATGTTCCTCTAGGATTTACCTCGCCAGCCTACACTTTTTATCAAAATACTGTAGGTCTTATATATGTGTTAGAAGCTGTCAAAAAAACAGGGTGCGAGAAATTTCTTCTACCAAGTTCAGGTAATGTTTTTGGTAGGCCGCCGAAGATTCCTATTGATGAAACTTGTCCTCCCGTGCCACATAATATTTATTCGGCTTCGAAAATTTCCCAAGAAGCAATAGCTTGGGCTTATTATCGTTCGTATGGAATACCTATTGTAATTTTCCGAAATGGGATTATATATGGAGAGGGAATGAGAAGGAATATTTTTATCTATATTTGGCTTAAGAATTTACTCCAAGGAAAACCGATTGTTGTAGAAGGTGGCGACCAAACTCGAGACCCTTGCTATGTAACAGATACGCTGGATGCTTGGATTCGAGCCATTGAAGCACCAAAACAAAAAGTGGTTGGAGAAATATTCCAGATCTCTACTGGTAAAGAATATAAAGTTAAAGAAATAGCAAAAATATGTACTAAAATTATTCCAGGAAAAATCATCTATACAGACTATCGTCCTGGGGAAAAGGGCCAGAGAGAATGCTTTGATATAAGTAAAGCTAGGAGAATTTTAGGATACAATCCTAAGGTAGATTTAGAAGAGGGGTTATTGAAAACAAAAGAATGGGTAGAAAAAACCTTAAAGAAATAATTTATGTTAAAAGCCTCTGTAATTATCACCTCTTATAATAATTCCCATAATCTTGAGCAATGTCTAAATAGTTTAATTAATCAAGATTATGATAAAAACCTTATTGATTTAGAAATTATTATTGTAGATAGTGGTTCGACTGATAACTCAATTGAAATTTTAAATAGATACAGAGATAAAATAAAAGTGATTTTAAAGCCGTCTCATCTCCCTCGCTTAAGCCCTGCGATAGCTCGAAATATAGGGGCTCAGAATTCAAAAGGGGATATTTTAATCTTTAGCGACAGCGATTGTATTTTTCCTTCAAGTTGGGTAAAAGATATGATTAATTCTTTTGAAAATCCTCAAATTGATTGTGTTATAGGAAACCGAGAACCGGATATTGGTGATGGTTTAGGAACTTTCATAAGGAGATACGATTTTATTTTGTATTCTGAAAAATTTAGAATTTCAAAATCATTATTAATCAATAGAAGGAATCTCAAAAAAGGCGTACCATTTGTTTCTCTATCGGGAAATAATTTTGCAATAAAAAAGGAAGTATTGAATAAATTAGGTGGTATGAAAACTGTTTTTAAGCGTCCTGCGGGGGAAGATATAATGCTGGAAGTTGAACTTATTAAAAATGGTTATAATATTTTATTTAATCCCCAGAGTAAGGTTGTTCATTTTCATCCACTCTCCATGATAGAAGTATTTAAAAAAGTTTTTCCAAGAAGTGAAGCTATCTATCTCTTAAGCAAATATTCAAATGGTTTTGTAGATTGGAGATATTTTGCAGAGAGAGGACACATTTTCAATCTTAGAAGTTTTTCTCTAAGTATATTATTTATTATTTTAATTTTATTAATCACCAGTTTATTGAAAATACCACTCTTAATAATATTATCTGTTTTATTTACGGTGATTTTATTAATGATTACCTATAGGCTAGTTAGAGCAAATAGAAGATTAGAATCAATTTTAAACTCAAAAGGAGAAAAGTATAAAAAGGCTTATAAGACATCGTTATTTAAACTATTTTGCTTTGATCAAATTCATTTTTTTTTGAAGGGTTTAGCTTTAATAAATTTTTTACGGTGTTCTCTAATTAAAAAATAATATGCCTTCTCTCCAAAAACTACTATCAATCAAAAGTAATGATTACACTAAATTAGCTAACTTATTTAAGGAAAAAACGGGAGTAAATATTATAGACGGAATTAACAAAAAAATACCCTTAACTAAAAGTTGTAGCATAATAATTCCTTTTTATAAAAATTATTCATTTTTGAAAAGAAATTTGACTTCGCTTCAGTATCAAAATTTACCCTCCGATTTTAAGCGGAATAAAGTGGAAATTATTATTATCAACGATGGCTCACCAATTGATTTAAAAAAGCTTATTCAGCAAACTCAAAAATTCTACCCCGTAATTTATCTAAAATTAAAGAAAAACTATGGTAGAGCACCAGCCAGAAATTTAGGTTTACTTTATGCCAGGAACGAAATAATTATTTTTTTAGATGAAGATGTCGTTATCCCATCTAATTTCTTATTAACTCATTTATTACGGCATGAATTTCTTGAAAAATGTATCATCGTTGGGTTTCGCCATAATATTAATTTACGAAATCTTTTCTTGCGGTTGGATAATCTGAAAAGAAAAATTACTAAATTACCTAGTTTTAAAATGGATTTTAGATATAAGAAATTCGTTCCAAATGGATGGAAAGATACTTATAAAGATTTACCATCTAAGAGTTTTAATAAAATATACTATTTATTAAAAGAAACTAATTATTTCAAAAAATTTGGCAAAGGTAAAATTGTGGGCGTATGGGATTTACCGTTTATGTCTTTGGCATGCAATATTAGTGTTCCTAGAAAATATGTATTGGAGGTTGGCGGATTTGATACGAGATTTAAGGGCTGGGGCATGGAAGACGTACATTTGGGAGCAAAATTAATTGCGAGAGGCTTATATTTGATCCCTAATTTGTATGCCACAGTTTATCATTTAATAAGAAAAAATTTTGTAGAAGAAAGAGGAGAAAAGATTGGAGAATTTAAAAAAAATTTTAAATTATATAAGAAATTGGTAAACGAAAATTTAGCTCTTTTTAATGAGAGCAAATGGAAAGAAAAAATGAAAAAATATTTTGTAAGTAAAGTTCTTAACTGCGGTAAACTGCAGGATATTCAAAATTAATAAAATGAAAATTTATATTGTAAGACACGCTCAAACAAGGTCGAACTTAAAAGAGATAGCCTGTGAGAATCAAAAAAAAGAGGGACTGACGGAAGAAGGGAAAGAACAAGCAAAAAAATTAGCGAAAAAGTTAAATAAAGTTAAAATTGATAAAATTTTTATTAGCGAGGCTAAAAGAACCCATGAAACAATTTTACCATTACTTAAGTCTAAGAAAGATATTCCTATTAAAAAAGATAAACGTTTAAATGAATGTAAATTTGGTATTTTTAGCGGTTTAACTTTAAAAGAAGCAGAGAAAAAGTATTCAGAAATTTTTAGGGAAAGGCAGAAAGATAAATGGAATATTCCCGTCCCGGGAGGGGAAAGCTACAAAGATGTGGCCTTAAGATTAGAATCATTTTTAAAAGATTTAAAAAAAGAAGCAAAGAAATTTCCGTTAAAGAATATTCTGATCGTAACTCATGCCACACCAATAAAAGTCTTTTTAATTAAATATTTAGGTTTCAGCATAGAGAAAGTAGAATCAATTTATTTTGAAAATGCCTTGGTTTCAATTTTTGATTTTCAAAATGGGAAAATTAAACCAATACAAATCAAGGGGTCTTAATTAGGAAACCGGAACCTAGATATTGAACTTTTAGGCTCTCTTTCTTATCAGATTTCAGTTTCCATTAACAACACACTTTTATTCCGAGAAATTGTTGAGGACAAAGAATTGTTCGAGGAGTTTAGAGAAAAGACCTTAGAAAGAGGACTAAGAATAGAGGAATTAAAGCGAAAAATCAAAGAATTGGAGGAAAAATTGAGGGAAAAAGGAGAAAAATCGCTATAATAAAGAAAAAAAGCTCGTCAACAGGGGGCTTTTGTTTTAATTGGAATTAGGTTATAATTTAAGTATAAAATCGTTCTATTTTTAAGTATAAAATCGTTCTATTTTAGTGAAATCACTAAAAGATTAATCAAAACATGAAAACTGAAATTCCAATAATAATAGATAGTAATCCAAGCTTGAGATATGAAAAAACATGGCGGATGTATCATCTTTTATTTTTGCCTGTAATGATGCTTACCACTCTCTGGGTAGCTATAAAGAAAAAGATTTTCGGCCCAAAATTAGAAATCAATGCTTTTTGTTTTGAGCGAAATAGGGTATAATGAAATATCCTATTTAATTTCGTAAGGACGAATAAATTTAAATTTTATGGAAAATGAGATACCGATAACAGTTGATAATGATCATTCAGTAGGGTACGAAAGTAACAACTGGTTGTACTTGTTAAGATTGCCGATAATATGGATATTGGCTTTTTGGGTTGCTTTGAAGAAAAAAATATCTCAAATTTCTCAAATTTAATGATAAATTTATTTCTCGCATGTTGTTTTGTGCAATAACAGGATTAATAAATGCGGTTGCGGGCGCTTTTCTTGGTTTATTTGTCTATCTAAAAAACAAAAAAGAAGCTCTTAACAAAATTTTTGGTTTGATGTGTTTAAGTATAGCGGTTTGGGGCTTTTCTTATTTCATATGGCAAATGTCTACTACTAAAGAATCTGCGCTCTTCTGGGTTAAAGGTGCCATGATGGGGGCTATTTTCATTCCGGTAACTTATTTACATTTTATTCTTGTTCTTTTAAATTTACACAAGATCAAAAAACGATTTCTTATTTTAAGTTACATTTTTACCTTCTTTTTATTTGTCCTAAATTTTACTCCTTTAATCGTTAAAGATGTAGCTCCCGAACTTTATTTCCCTTATTGGCCAAAACCAGGAATATTTTTTCATTTTATCATTTGATGTTTTTAAGTTACGCGTGTTATGGATTAGTTCTGTTATTCAAAGCACACCGAGAAACCACAGGAATAAAACAGGCCCAAATTAAATATGTTTTGGCAGCATCTTTAATTGGATTTCCAAGTGGAGCGACTAATTACTTTCTATGGTATGGAATTCCCACCCCACCATATTGGAATGCATTAGTGGCACTTTTCCCTATAATTATTACTTACGCCATCACAAAGCATCATCTCTTTGAAATCAAAGTTGTTTTAACTGAACTTTTGGTTGGTATATTTAGTGTCTTCCTTTTTATCCAGATATTTTTTTCTGATTCTGTTTGGGAATATATATGGAAAATTATTATCTTTGTTATCTTTCTTTTCTTTGGTTATCTTTTTATCAAAAGCATTCTTAAGGAGATTGAAATGAAACAGAAAATAGGGGAAGCGAGTTGGAGGCTTTTGGAACAGGGAGAAAAAGTTTCGGAAAACTTCAAGAAGGTGATGGCTGACCGCAAAAACCTTCTCAAAGAATGGTTCCTTTCTGACGTGAATAAAGAATTGGAAATAAATTCTTTAAAAAATAGAGTCAAAGAATTAGAGGAGAAATTGAGAGAGAAATAGGGAAATGTGGAAAATAGCCCTGGAAAACAGGGGCTTTTGTTTTAACGAAGATTAGGTACAATTAAAATAGGGGAAATAATTTGATCTCATGATAGTTTCTCAAATAAGAGGGATATTTCATTTTATTTCTGTCTTTTTAAATTTAATTATAGCTTTTTTGTTATGGTTTAGAGGTAAAAGTAAAGCAACTTTTCATTTGGGGTGGGTGGCCTTCTTTTCAGCTATTTATGCTCTCGTTTATGGAATTATATACTTTTTTGAAAAAAATACATTATTCTTGACTAAAGCAACTTGGTTAGGTGTTCTTATTCTGCCTGCCTATATCACTTTTGTTTATTGTTTTACTAAAAGAACAAAATATCTTAAATTAAAATCTTTCTTTTGGTACTCAGGAGCAATAATCATCAGTTATCTTTCTCTAGCTACTCCTTATATCGAAAAAGGTGTTAATCCGAAATATCCCTTTTTTTATTCAGAAGAATATGGCCCCTTGGCTCCGTTAGGTAGAATATACATTATTATTTGTTTGGCCATAAGTTTATTTTATCTTTTGAAGGATTATTTCAGAAACCGAGGATTTAGAAAATTACAGTTACAATATTTCATTTTTGGAACAAGTATTTATGTTGTAGGAGGGATGTTTACCGCTGGTGTCATTCCCTTGTTTTACCCTAGATTTGCCTATATTGATGTTTCCGCTTTTTTATCTATTTTTTGGGTTGGTTTAACAACTTACGCTATTTTAAAGAAAAAACTTTTTGAAATTAAGATTATATTAACCGAAATGTTAGTCGGAATAATGGGAGTGACCTTAGCAACACTCCCATTTTTAATGCCGACGGATGCTTTAAAAATTTTAACGAGTGTTATTTTCTTTTTGTTCTGTCTTTTTGGTTATTATTTAGTGAAAGCAATGTATAATGAGATAAGAAATAAAGAAAGATTAGAAAAATTTAAAATCGCCTCAGACGAATTAAAAACGAAACTGGTTCCGACTTTGGAATTGGAAAATGTCACTTCTTCTATTGCCGATACTCTAATGAAAACTTTTCCAATCGATAAAATTAGTTTTGCCATAAAGCAACCAACAGGTGAATTTTATGAAATCTGGAATAATATTGGTTTTGATAAAAAAGAAATCGGTTCTTTGATTACAGATACTTTTTTGTGTGACTATATAACAAGAATAAAGAAACCTTTGGTTGCCGAAAAAATGCCTTTACCCATTGAAAGCACTGAATCTCAAGAAGAAAAATGGGGGCTTAAAATAATTCAAGAAAAAATGAAAAGAAATAAAATTGATATTTTGTTTCCTCTGTTTCAAAAGAAAATGTTGGTTGGTATTTTCTTCCTCGGCCCAAAAAGCCCTGGGATGGCTTTTTCGGAAGAAGAGATTGAGCTTTTGGAATGTCTTTCTTATCAAATTGCAATTTCTATTAATAACACTCTTTTATTCCGAGAAATTTCAAAAGACAAAGAAATGTTTGAGAAGTTTAGAGAAAAAACCTTAGAAAGAGGATTAAGAATAGAAGAATTAAAACAAAAAATCAAGGAATTAGAAGAAAAACTGAAAGAAAAAGAAAGATAAATTAGTTTATTTCGGATTTAAAGGAATTAGATCTGTTATAGTCCCTTTTGTTTTATTCAAAATTAGCTTATAATAGAAATGTAATAAACGGTCGTGATTAAGAGCAAATATATTAAATATAAGAAACAAAATATGAAAAACAAAAAAATTCTCATAGGGGTAACTGGAGGAATTGCAATCTATAAAATATGCGCTCTAGTTAGGTTATTCTTGAAAAACGATGCAAATGTGAGGGTGGTAATGACAGAAAATGCAACAAAATTTATCTCTCCGATGACTTTCCAAACACTAATCCATTCTCCTACTTATGTGTCAATGTTTCCTCCGACAGACCCTAATGCTTTAGATCACATAAACTTAGCGAGATGGGCGGATATCGTCGTCTTAGCTCCTGCCACCGCAAATACCATTGGAAAGATAGTTAATGGTATCGGAGATAATCTTCTAACCACGGTTATGTTAGCCATTCCTGAAAAAACTCCCTTAGTTATCGCGCCAGCTATGAATGTTAATATGTGGGAAAATGTCTTTATGCAAGAAAATATCAAAAAATTAGAAAAGAGAAATAATTGTTATATTGTTGGACCTGTAACCGGTCTTCTTGCAGAAGGAGTAATAGGAAAAGGACGAATGGTAGAGGTAGAAGAGATATTCAAAACCACTAAAAAAATTCTCTTGAAGAAAAAAAGATAAATTTTGCAAATTATAAAACCTGACTTTAGTTTTTAAGTTCTTAAAGGGATGATTTCCTTCATGTTTTTGTATGAAAACTTTGAGAAATAAAAAAATACTTATTACAGCTGGTTCTGTTTGGGTTTCGATAGATAAAGTAAGAGTTATCACTAATATTTTTAGGGGTACTTTAGGTTTTTTAATCGTGAAAGAAGCATTAAAAAGAGGCGCAGAGGTAACTTTATTATTAGGGCAAGGAGGAGTAATACTCCCGAAACGATTACCTAAAAAATTGAAGGTAAGTCATTTTAGATTTTTTGACGAACTTTATAAGTTAATGAAAACAGAAATATCTTCAAAGAAATACGATATTGTTATTCATTCAGCAGCAGTGGCTGACTATGCACCTACCATATATCATAATGGCAAGATTAGTTCACGATATCAAAATCTTGTAATACATCTAAAGCCGACGATAAAAATCGTTGATCAAATCAAAAATTGGGATCCTAAAGTATATTTAGTAAAATTTAAACTCGAAGTTGATTTAAATAAAACAGAACTTATTAAAAGAGCTTATAAAAGCATGATAGACTCTGATGCTGATTTAATGGTAGCTAATGATCTTAAAGATATGAAAGGTGAAAATCAAAAAGCTTTTATTATCGATCAAAAAAAAGCAATTATTTCTTGTAATACAAAAAGAGAAATTGCAAAAAAACTTTTAAATGTTATAGCTGATAAAATTTAGTTAATGAAAAATCAAATTCCAGTAATAGTTGATAACGATCCTTTATTGGAATACGAAGGTAATGAATGGGTAGATATTATCAGATTACCAATAAATTTAGTGTTGGCCGTCTGGGTCGCTTTGAAGAAAAAAATTTTTGGTCCTAATTTAAAAATTAATACTTTTTGGTTTGATGGAATAAGTCCCGTTTGTCGAGAAATAAAAGAAAATGCACGCAAATGGAGAGCTCTGGACATTGTCTATAACTATAACTTTTTTAAAAAGGAATTGGACTTTAGAACGGCTCTGACTAATTTTTGGCTTAGAATAAAGAACGCGCGCGCGGTAAGGAATAGATTAAAATTAATCAAGAAAAAACTTAAAGAAGAAATAGAGAAACTTTCTTATAGAAAAGTTCATAATATAAGATTGCTTTCAATTGCTTGTGGTTCTGCGCAGGGTGTGATTGAGATAATGTCAGGTTTTAGAAGAAAAGGTAACTCTATCAAAGCAGTTTTTTTAGATCTTGACCCCACTGCTATAGAATACAGTAAGAAATTAGCTCAAGAAAAAGGAGTATCGGATCTAATAATTTTTATTAATGCAAGTGCTAGCAGGCTCGAAGAAGTTGTTGATAATTTTAATCCGAATATAGTTGAAATGGTTGGCTTCTTAGATTATAAACCAAAAGATAAAGCTATAAATTTAATAAGAACAATTAATCGTATTTTAGCGCCAGAAGGTGTTACCTTAATAAGTAATATTGCACCTGATGCAGAAAAGCTTTTCTTAGCTCAAGTTATAAATTGGCCGATGATTTATCGTTCCCCAAAAGAATTCTCTGAAGTATTAATAGAAAGCGGTTTCAATCCTCAAAATTGTCAGATTGTATATGAACCACTTGGAATTCAGGGTATAGCAATCTGTAAAAAATAAATTATTTTTTAAAAAGATGAGGTTAGAAAAAGATTTAAAATTATTTTTACAGCCCACTAAATATTGTAATTCTAACCGTAAAGAAATAACGACGATTGCTCATAAAATCACGAACTCATATGAGAATAAAAGAGAAAAGGCGAAAGCTCTTTTTTATTGGGTAAAGGAGAGAATAAAATTTGAATTTGGTTACTGGGGGATAAAAGCTTTCGATGTCCTACAACAAGGAAAAGGTATGTGCACCAATAAGGCTAATCTATTAATAGCATTTTTAAGAGCTATTAATATCCCTGCTGGTTATGGAATATTAGAAGTAAATACAAAAGAATTTTATCGTGAATTAATGTGCCCGTCTTTCAGAAAATTAGTTTCTCCAGATACAATCCATATTTATGTCGGAATTTTTCTATATAAACAGTGGTTGATATGCGATCCTTCCGTTGATAGCGAACTAGCTGACGCGCTCAAAAAGAAAACTCCTTTCGCAGAAATGACTGGCTTTGATATAAGCAAAAAAGATATTAAAAACATGAGAGGGATTTTAACAAGAAAAGAATTTTTCCCAAATATAGATAAAGATTTAGAAAAACCACCAAGACATGCAAAGGGAATTACAATTAGAATATTAAACTCGTATCTTAGATTCTTAAGAGAGAAAAAACAAACCATAAGAAATTTATCAGCAGAAAGAATTGAAAAAAATTTCTTTAACTGGCTACGTAAAAAAAGTACTTATTATTTTAGGTTTATGAAGAAAATTTCGAAATAGCCAAATATTATGAATATTTTCGCATTAACGTGTTTTATTACAGGAATTATAGCTGGTGTAACTGGTTTGTTTGTATTTTTAAAAGAAAGGAGGCAAAAACTTAATCAAATATGGTGCTTTTTCAATTTCGCGATTGCGATTTGGATGGTAGGTTTAGGTGGAACATTAGTGGTAAATGATCGGAATATCGCCTTATTTTGTCAAAGAATTTTATACGTTGGGACAATTCTTATCCCAATTTTATTTTTTCAATTTTGTGTTGTTTTTATAGAAAAAGAGAAAGAAAGGAAATTTATAACTTTCTTTAAAATAAATGTTCTACTGGTAATAATTTTTACATCCTCTCTTTTTATTGGAGATTTTTTTATTAAAAATGTAAAAAATCAAACAGATTTTGGATATTGGCCAGTTGAGACAGGATGGTTGTATTATCCATTTTTATTATGGTTTGCCTTCAATGTAATATATCCATTTTTCTTGTTAAGAAAAAATCTTAAAGGTGAGATAGATGCTATAAAACGAAAACAGACTTCCATTATTTTTTATGGCACCTTAATTGGGTTTATTGCTGGTTCTGTAAACTTTCTTTTAGACTTTAATATTGTATTTCCTCCATTTCATAATTTATTTGTGATATCCTATCTTTTCTTTGTGGCTTTCGCTGTCACGCGATACCATCTTTTTAATATACGACTCATTTTAACCGAGATTTTGGTTATAGCAACGGGTCTAACCTTATTGGTTCAGGCCGTTGTCGCTGAAACACTTTTGTTAAAGATTTTGGGTGGTTCACTCTTTGTTTTATTTGTTATTTTTGGGTATCAAATGGTAAGAAGTGTGATCAAAGAAATCGAGTTGAGGACACAGCTAAAACAAGCGTATGACGAGTTGGAAAGAATAGATAAGGCCAAGACCGAGTTCTTGTCGATTGCTTCTCATCAATTGAGGACGCCTTTGAGTATTATAAAAGGATATATTTCAATGATTCTGGAGAAAACTTATGGGGAAATTCCAGAAAAAATTAAACAGCCCTTGGGAAATGTTTATGTTTCAAATGATAGGTTGGTGAAATTGGTCAATGATTTATTAGATATAACGAGGTTGGAAATGGGAAGAATTGAGTTGAGTTTGGAAAAAGCCAATTTGGAAGAGATAATTTCCAGCGTAGTTGAGGAAATGAAGGTTACGGCTGAAAAGAAAGGGCTTTATTTGAAATATGAAGCACTAAAAGAACCTTTGCCAGAAATTTCAATTGATAAAAATAAAATTAGGCAAGTGATTTTAAATTTAGTTGATAATGCCATAAAATATACGGAACAGGGCGGGGTCACAATTAGAAGTAAGATTTTAGATGGCAGATTGCAGATTGAGGTGAAGGATACGGGGGTGGGGATGGAAAAGAAGGAAATTGAAGGGCTTTTTGAGATTATGGCTAGGGGCAAGGCGGGATTTCAATATTGGACAGGGGGAGCGGGTTTGGGCTTATACACTGCCAGAAAATTTGCGGAAATGCACGGGGGCAGGGTGTGGGCGGAGAGCGAGGGGAAAGGCAAGGGTTCAACTTTCTATATTGAACTACCGATAAAGTAAGGATTGTTTGACATCATACTTTTATTATCATAAGATAAAAATATGGAACTAAAATTATCTCCTAAAATAAAAGGTGAAATGTTTGATATCTTGAGAAAATATGGCTATGAAAGTGAGAAAGATTTTGTTGAAGACGCTGTAGCCCGCCGAATTTTGGAATTACGAAGAGCTGATTTTCTTTTAAAAGTTAAAAAAATCAAAGAGGGAATGAAAAAAAAGAAAATAACAGAAGATGAAATTTTGAGAGATTTTGATAGATTCTATCACCAAAGATGAAAATTATCGTTGTGGTAGATGCCAACATAATTCTTTCTGCTTTACTCGGTGGAAAACCGAGTGATATTTTATTTAATGCCAGGTTTCAGTTTGTGACCACGGAATTCACATTAAAAGAAGTTAAAAAATATTTTCCGAGATTGGAAAAGAAATTAGGAATTCCTCAAAGAAAATTAATTTCGCTTTTAGAAGGCCTGCCACTTACTGTTTATGCGAAAGATTTTTATAAAGATAAATTAAAAGAAGCGAAGAAAATCATAGCTCATATTGATAAAAAAGATGTTGAAATTTTAGCTTTAGCTTTGAAATTAGACTCCTTTTTATGGTCGCAGGATAAACATTTTGAAAAAACAAAATATTCAAAACTTTTGAAAACTTACGATTTTATTTAAAATTGAAAGAATTTTTTTATACTGCCCGAAAATTTGCGGAAATGCACGGAGGCAGGGTGTGGACGGAGAGCGAGGGGAGGGGAAAGGGCTCTACGTTTTATGTTGAGTTGCCAATAAAATAAGTAATAAAATAAAAAATGCGGAAAAAATATTGGCTAATGATTATAATATTCGGTATCTTGGTGCTAATTTTTTGTTGGTATTTAAATTACCAAGTTAAAAAAATTCCACCCGAAACGAAAATAGAAGAAACACCAAGTGAAATCATCGAATCGATTGAACTTAAGAAACCACCTTTTCTAAAAGAATAAGGTGTTTTTAATTATTATTTAAAGGTCGGTAAAAGAAACTTTAATTAAAAATTAAATAAGATGAAGAAAATAAATTATACTCTAGGCAGTGTTTTCCTTTGTCTTTTTATTTTTGGTTTAATTACATTTTCGATAAAATCAGCAAAGGCCCAAACAACATCGACCACTTTTCCAGTTGACGAAGCAGGAATAGCCGCCTATGTGAAGTTAGATTCGGTTGATATTGCTGATTTAACTAAAGCCTTGAATTATTTTTCTGGAGACAGAAGACAGGGAGAAACTTATGTAATCGGTCAAATGACAATCGAAAACGGCATGCTTCGGTGGGCACCTCATTATAGTTTTCCACACTTATATATTGGCCTGGATGGTTGGATGGTTGCTTATTTTTTAAGAAGTGAAGAGGCAAGTAGGATTATGCAGTGGAAAGGTTATACTCCTGGCACAATAAACACTACTACTCTCAAAGATGCAATAGATATTATGGCTACCAATATTGGAGTAACTTATTCAACACCAATTAAATATTATGATTTTGAATTTCCAGATGCAAATAAAATGACAGTCATCGCAGAAACAACCCCCTATGGCGATGGTACTCGTTCAAATAGCTTTTCTCTAACAATTCCTGGCATACTTAATGAAGCATCGTACTCTGTCTATTACGGGGGTCAGTATTATAACTGGAATGCAAAATTGACAGTTGATGGAGTTGATGTTTTTTCCGATGGTTGTGATTGCGACGATATAAGACTTAAATACGGCTATTATGATCCCTTGACTCTTCTGGAAATTAATACTCCTCACTTAATTACTATTACCACTACTGCACGTTATCAAACGCCAAGCGCAGCAACGGTTTTAATTTACCAAACTGATTAAAATATTTTTATGAGATTTTTTAAGACAACACTGTTCATTGTTTTAGTATTCTTTATTGGAATAGTTCCAGTATTTGTTTTCGCGAACGGAGTAATTGTTACTGACGCTGATACTGTCTGGATTCCTGAGCTAATTACCGCTCCTTCAGATATTATGGATTCAACTGATGCTCCTTCTCCGAGTCTTTCCGAAGCCTATGTAAGTGACGCTGACACTGTTTGGAGTTCGAATTTACCTATTATTTCAAGTGATGTAATTGATGCCAGTGATGCACCACCCCAAGAACTAGCCGAGGCATTTGTAAACCATGCCGATACTTTTTGGAGTCCAGATTTAATTTTAGCAACTTCTGATATTACTGATTCTACAGATGCTCCTCCCCAAAATCTCTCGGAAGTATTTATCAGTCACGCAGAGACTGTTTTGAATATTGGGTTAGAAGAAAACGGATGGGAAGTGGCACCGCTACCCGCACAGCCTGATTTTTTTATCTCCGACGCTAGCCCAGTTCAAGTAGTTTGGAATCCCGATATAAATGGTGACGGTAGAATTGATTTAGTTGCTGGTAAATCTACTATGGTTCGGGTTAAGGTAGAAATGAAAGATTATGAAACCTTAGACAAGCAACAGATAGTGGAGGTGCGATTAAACTTCGATGGGATTAAATATACTGAGAGTAAAACTATTGAATAATTGGAACAGAATAATCGGATAGAATTTTATCCGGCTCCTCTATTTAAAATTGGAGACCAAACAATTATAGCTAAGATTGACCCAGAAAATAAGATTGAGGAATCTAATGAAACCAATAATGAGAATTCTATCGAAATTACTGTGAAGGAAACAGGAACTCTTGATATTCTTTATGTTAAAGTGAATTCTAAATGGCCAGCAAATTATGGAGCGCCAGAGCCAGAAGTTTTTCAAAATACTGTAGAGCAGAGCACTAAGTTTATCCAGACTACATTCCCTATACGCGATCGAGAAGTTTTAGCTGGTATTTATCCAGGTGAACTTCTTGGAAGTTCTTTCCCGACATGTATTCGCATAGAACGTTATGGCGCGGTGGTGCTTTTATGTGGTGCCATAAATCTAGACATAAGGTGGCTCGCAAAATTAGCGATAAAGGAGGTTTGGGACAGAGTGGTTGGAGTTGTTTCTGACTCCTACTTTGCTTATCATGGTGCCTGTCTTTGTGATCAAA
>Ga0315296_10001332_pt1 | contig 21552 bp, 22 predicted proteins | sample YL17G14_18_MG_FD_203921 | JGI IMG/M metagenome (GOLD analysis project Ga0315296, IMG submission 203921) | Sediment microbial communities from Yellowstone Lake, YNP, Wyoming, USA - YL17G14_18 | ecosystem: Environmental > Aquatic > Freshwater > Lake > Sediment | place: USA: Wyoming | collected...
GATTTTTATCTATTATCATCAGAAACCATGGTTATCAAGATATATTGGAGGAAATTAAATGGGAAAATGTAAAAAATGTGGAACAGTTGTTTCATCGCCTAGGAAGAAGTGGACAATGGCCGGACGCCCGTCCAAGGCTGGAAAAAGAACTCAGTTAGAAATCGGCCTTTTCGACTGTCCAAAGTGCAAGAAGCCCTTCCGAGAAGTACTAAGCAAGAAGACGATTTAGGCACCCCGAAGACGGCCTAAAAAGGCAAAAGAAGTCGCAAGCAAAGCCGATGTGGGTGGAGAAGGCACAAGGTATCAAGCTTACACCCCCCTCATTCCACCATTTTTCAATCTAGCGCGCGCCTGTCACGCTCTTGTTGATTCTCTACGCTATCATTCGGGGATAACGTATTTCATACCTTTTTCGATGGGCGCGATTTGACCAATAACAGCTGCTGGATATCATTGAGATCCTTTTCAGATTCTACTTTTATAAAAAGCCAGCGTCCTTCTGGAAACTGGTGTGCCTTTTCAAGAACTTTTCGCACACTTTCGCCAAGATCGAGATCGGCGACTTTCTCTGCGTCAGTAGGACCAATAACTATCTGTACGGTGAAGCTGTCTTTTCCAGGATACATTGACAGAAGCGCTTTTCCTCCTCTGCGGAACCGGACTGCCCATCCATAATTCTTTCCGTAGAACCTGAGATCTCTTTGAACAGTATAGTTGCTCGTCAGGGACTCGATCAATCTTTCCCATAGCGATTTCTTGGAGCCGATAGAGACTAGAATCTCATCATTTGTCGGTTGATGGTTTTTGTCTGTAAATATGCCTATTACCATTTCAACCAACGTCTCGATGTAGTCTGCGAGTGTTGATGTGGTGCCTAAAGGCATTCATATGTTGCTTCGCCTCTATTTCTCGCCAAAAGATCTGTATGCTTCAATAAATTCTCTTGCGAAACTATTTGCATAACTTTCTGTTCCTCTATGCTTCTTGTCTATCGATGTGCGCAAGTGATGGTAGAATTCGTGTAAGATTATGAACGGGTCCTTTACCACATCACTGTTCAGCAGGCATATAGTTTGATTCTTTGCTGCGTAGCAACCCAGAGCTTTTTTTCCGTGGTGTCTGGGTAGGCCGACCTTTATTTTCGGCAAAACAACTCTGTGATGTTTTGCGAGCAGTTCCAAGGCTTCCTCAACCTTCCCATTCAAGATAAGCCGCACAACTAACGCTTTAAACTCAAGTTCTGAAGCTTTGTTCAAGACAATTCTTTCCTTGCGGTGAGAAGCTTTGTCAAACGGGACCTATATAATCTGATCTGGCACAAGAGTAGGTTTAGCCTACGCTCAATATCGCTTAGCGAGATACAACAGTTTTAAATCAAGCTTGCAAGAAGGCTCTTCTATGCATGAATGGGCCTTAGCCGAAGCGATAATCACTGCAGCCTCTGAAATCGCAGAGAAAGAAGGACTAAAAGAAGTCAGCATAGTGAAAATAAGGGTTGGCGAGCTGCAACAGGTAGAACGAGACATACTCGAATTTGCTCTGTCCCAACTCAAGACTGTAAAGTTGAAAAAAGCGAAATTCAAAATAGAAACTGAGAAGGCAAAGCTAAGGTGTCGAGTCTGCGGTCATATTTGGGCTTTTGACAAAGAAAGCCTTGATGAAGCCACTTCGGAAGCTATACATTTCATTCCAGAAGTCGCACATACATTCATCAAATGCCCAAAGTGCGGCAGCCCAGACTTCGAGATACAGGAAGGACGCGGAGTGTGGCTTCAAAGCGTCAAGGGAGTGAAATAGGCGTGGTCGACCCGCGGATCAGCATTGTAGACGAACGAATGAAAGACATAGACAGGATTATCGCGGTTTCAAGCGGAAAAGGCGGCGTCGGCAAAAGCCTGATCGCTTCAATACTCGCCTCAGTCTTAGCGAAGAAAGGTCACAAGGTAGGCCTCTTTGACCTAGATTTCACAAGTCCATCCACTCACATTATTCTGGGTATAAAAGACGTGCAGCCAAAAGAAGAAAAGGGCATCCTCCCGCCCACGGTTCACGGTTTGAAATACATGTCAATAACCCACTACACACGTGATCTTGTGGTGCCACTGCGAGGGACTGATGTTTCAAACGCGCTAATAGAATTGCTGGCTATCACAAGATGGGGAAAACTTGACTACCTTGTCTTGGACATGCCGCCTGGAATCGGCGACGCAACCCTAGACCTGATCAGGCTTATCAAGAATGTACGGTTCCTGATAGTGACGACTCCATCACGACTGGCCTTCGAGACAGTTAGGAAACTAGTTAGCCTACTACAAGCCATGAACATTCCTATCACAGGCGTTGTTGAAAACATGAAGATGAACAACTCAGACACAATTCGACAGCAGACCCAAAAGCTAGGCCTAGAGTTTCTCATCGAAATCCCCTACGAACCCAAAGTAGAAGATGCCATAGGCCACACGGACAAGCTTTTGGACACCGCGCTTGCCACGAAAGTGAAGGAGTTCGCCTCCAAAATCTAGCGAAACCAGGTTAGGTCAGGGTGAATTGACAGTTGAGTAGGGGAGAAAACATGAAAATTGAAAAAGACAGAATAGGATACCGTCGTGCCACTACGAGCGACATTGAAACCCTGATTGATTACAGAATACGATTCTTAAATGAGCTTTACAATCATCCTGAAAATGAAGAGATCAAAGTTCTGAGAAAATCGTTACGGCAGTATTTTTCTCAAGCGATTCCCTCCAACAGCTTCATTGCTTGGCTGGCTGAATATGAGGGAAGGACGGTTGGCACGGGTGGGATGGTCGTGTGGCAGATGCCAGGAAGATATAGAGGACTTGAGACTGGAAGGCTGGGATACATTCTCAACATGTACACGGTTCCTGAAGCGCGGAGAATGGGCATTTGCACACGGTTACTAGAAGAATTGATGAAGGAAGCCGAATCGCTTGGACTGAAATATCTACATCTTCACGCCTCCAAAGACGGGATCAACATCTACAGGAAAGCAGGATTCGTCGAGGCCGATCAAGTGGAATTAGTTCTGAGACTCACAAATAGCAACGTCGTCTAGTATAGCGCGCGCGCTCTATCGCTAATGTCACATTAATAACGGTCTTTTCCTTCAATCGAGGCCACCGTTGAAGTGGATACCGAGATAGCTATGCTTCGCTAATAAATGTTCATTCTAGATTCCCTGCTCAATGATGAATGCTGAACATGCTGAGGTGTTTGAAGCCACGTAACTTTTATTATTCGAGAATAGGCATTCCAGAGGAGACCAAGCTGATGAGGAAGAGTTGAAACTTGACTGACCTCAGAGCCGTCATCTTTGACTTCATCGGCACACTCGCAAGCGTCAAGAACTACAGCTTGGAAGCTTCAAGACTGAAACTTCACAAAGCCATCGTCGAAGCCGGATTCAACTTGACCGAAAATGACTTTCTGCAAGCATATAGCCAAGCGCATGAAAAATACCGTACGATACGTTACCATGAACTTGTTGAAGTCACGAATGCAGTCTGGGTTTCAGACGCGCTCAACTATTTAGGATTCAAGATACATTCTGAAGACGCACGGGTCAAAACCGCAGTCAATGTCTTCTTCGAAGACTACTTGAACTCGCTAGAACTGAATCTGTGTGCAAAACAAGTACTAAGTCAAGTTTCAAACCGTTACAAAATAGGTTTGATTTCAAACTTCACGTATGCACCAGTGATATACGCTGCTCTGAGAAGACTCGATATCAACAGGTTTTTGAATGCTGTCTTGGTTTCAGACGATGTTGGCTGACGCAAACCGAACAAAAAGATCTTTCAAGAAGCGTTAAGAAGACTTGGAGTCAAAGCTAAAGAGACAGTTTATGTTGGAGACAGCCCCATCGAAGACATAGAGGGCGCGGCTGCAGTTGGCATGAGAACTGTTTTTGTTCCCTCGCAGTTTTACACTCTGCAGGATTTGTATGAAAGCAAGAAGAAACCAGATTTCACTGTGAAAGACATCTGCGAACTCTCCAAGATCCTCCCAAAAATTGTTGACGACATTCAGTCGAAGACATGAAGGACCTGCATCGTCCTTGCTATAATGGAAAGTGTTTTATTCTCATCGCATGTAACATTCAAAAGGGAATTCCATGGCTAAATGTCCTGTATGCGGAAAGGAAGTCAGTACTCCTAAGAAGACTTGGAAGATGGCCGGTAGGGCCGACAAGAGCGGCAAGAAGACAGAACTCACCATTGGACTCTTTGAACACTGCGGAAAATCTTTCAGATCTACCCTAGCTAAGAGAAAGATCTAGGCTCGCTAACAATTTCACATCTCTTCTCTTTTTTCTGTTTTCACCTAACGAAAGCGCCATCACTTTCTCTCGATTGAAAAGGATTTCCTAGGCATCGGCGGAAGTCAAGCATCTGCTGAAGCCTGTCGGTGTCAATTCTGGGTATGTTCAGTTCTAAAACAGTGTTCAGTGCATTTGTGTCATTCACATCCCAAGCGTGCACTTCAATGCCGGAGCGGCGTATGTCGGACACAACCTCGTGCGAGAGTTGTGATGGATGCAAGTGAACTGCCCTAGCATGAGCTTGGCGGCTTCGGTGAATAGCCAAATAAGCTATCACGTCAGGTTTCATCCAACCTTCTGATCTGGGAATGAGTAAATCTGTCGCTAGTCCAGAACAGTGCCGCCCAACTTCAGAAAGCAGCATCGGTTCATATGAGGTCGCCTCCATTGTCTCCCACAGATGCCTGTATTTGCACAGCACCTTAGCTATAATCTCAGCTGACTCAAGCTCGGGTCCCTTAATCTCGATTTCAAGTCCTATCTTTCCACTGAAAGTTTCCAGAACCTCACAGAGTGTTGGGATCCTGAAATCTGAACTACGATCGCCCTTGTCAAAAAACCGAACATTTTGCAGCTGCGAAAGTGTGTAGCGAAAAATCGGGCCAGAACAAGCTGTGATTTCATTGAGGTAGAAGTAATGATAAACCACGGGAACAGAGTCAGCGGTCAAGCGGACATCAAGTTCAACTGCGTCTGCACCTTGTTCCAATGCTTGCTGGAAGGCCTGAATTGTATTCTCAGGCACCTTATCATGGGCGCCACGATGGGCCACTATCTCAAAGAGTTTCATCGTCTTTCCAGTCTTCCTTCATCGTATGACTTGATGAGCTTGCTTTAAAGATTGCATGGAAAGGTGCGATTCCTTCAGGCATGTGGGAATGCGGCCTTTCAAAGATCTATTAAAGCATGGAATTTATTCGATTAGTTTTCGCGTCCGCTTCTCATTTTGATTCCCAGATCTAGTTGTCAAATAGAGGCGCCCATGACAAGCAGTGGGCCAAACAAAAGTCGGATTCCAGATTCTGTTTTCCCATTTAAGGAAGGCTGACAAGTCATCGTCTTTTGGCTGACACAATGACTTTTTCAACTAGATCTTTGCACTGTTTTATGGCTGTTTTGTTTCTTAGAACTTCGCCTTTGTCGTCGCCTGCCCTGACGTTGACTGCTATGAAAGGAGGATAATCATGTTTGACCAATCTTAGTCCAAGACTCTCAATATAATCGACAACAGTCTGCAAGACTGCTTTGCTAAACTTTCCTCTCCCTGACAACGCAAAAACACAGAAGGGCTTCTGCCCTGAGATAAGGTTGTAGTCAGGGTTTCTGGGAGGCCCGCCGTATTCCATGTGTCTTCGCATGTGCACAATCGTGTCAAGCCTTTCCAAGAATGCCAGGAACTTTGAAGGCGCAACCAAGTACTTGGGCACAATGAAGATCACTCCATCAGCTTTTTTCATCTTGACCAGAATATTGTTGACATCGTCATCAAGGACACAATCCTTGTCTATGCATTCTTCGCAGAGATTGCAGAATTCTATTTCTTCATTGGCCAATTGAACTATGTCATATTCAGCGTCGACAGACTCAAGGACAGTCTTAGCCAGTGAATAGGAGTTGCCGTTTTTCCTGTGCGAGCCAACTATCGCCAAGACTCTTGGTTTCATGTACCCGAGTAAATTGGTTTTGGTTAAAATCTCTTCCGACGTGTTCCACTCAAAAAACATGCTAGAATGCCATTTCTTAGCTTTCCATTTGAGCAGCGGAATACCTATTGTTGCGATCGAGGCTCGTCGACAAGATGGCAACAACTGCAAAGTCAATGTAGATAGGCGACAATCGCTAGGAAAATCTCACCAGATTCCATCGACTTTCAAATGTGCTACGAATCCTGCTATGCCGCAGAACAGAAAGAAAAGTACGTTAACTAGGTCTCCAGTCGAAAGCGGAAATCTGGCAAACCCTAAAAAGCCTACTACAGACAGAAAGACTCCATATACGGCTAGTGATCTGAAGTTATGAAATGTATCTGCCGTTCTCCAACTCAACCGAATCCCACAAAACAAAAGCCAAATCAGTAGCGGAGCAAACAAGAGAAGAACATATTTCTTATGCCAAGGCAGATCGGCGCTGTCTGTTCCGCTGTTTTTCCTATAAACCGAGGGAATGTCGGGAAGAAAATTGCTGTAGAAATAGACGGCTATACTCCATAGCATTGCACCTAGAGCGTATTCCCCAAAGAATTGATGTTGTCCAAGAACATAAACAACACTTAGAGGAAGAATTAGCCAACTAAACACTCTGACCGATTGTTCAACGTGTTCTGACGTTTCCTCCTTCATGCGCCAGACTGGAAACTTGGATTTGATCTTTCGATTCATGCTCCTGAAGGAGTGTAGTACAAAACCATAAAGGGCGTTGTATAGCCCATCCAAGACGTCGTGAACCCTTTTGAATAGCTTCTTCAGCCTAGATTTTTCCGCAGTTGACCACCCAGCAATCACTAACAGGCTGTTGGTTCTGTTTCTTAATTGTTTGGGAACTAATTGTCTGGTTCTTGCTACCCAATGAGTTTCATGCGATTGGTTTCGTGTTCTAAACGTGCAGGGAAGAACTGGTGCGCACACACACACTTTTACAAAGCGACGAATAAAAAACACTAGACAGAAAAAACAACACGTGCGACAACTGTACCACCATACCACTAGCGCGCGCCCGCCAAAAACGATTGCGGTTTTTTGAACCCACCAAACAAAAGGCCACTGTTTCGGAAAGTCTCTGAAATGGGCTTAGTGAAAATGATGGTAACCGTTATTAAGAGCTTTCGTGAAGTCTTTTGGTTATCTTCTCTACTATTTCTTTATAGAAGTCTCCGAAGGTCCTGTAAAGAAGCTTGGCTAAGTCGTAGAGAATCAATAGGAAGAAGACGAAAATTACTAATGCAGCTAACCTGGAAGCATGCTCGCCCATGTATGGTACTTGCCTAAGCTGAGGAGGCAAATAGACCCAAAGTATCGCAGCCAAAACTATGTAAAGACAATTAACTAGTATATGCTTGAGCGTGGCTTCCGTAATTCCGACCGCACCCACCAAGCGCCTAGCTATAATATCAATTACGGTTTTCAAAGCCTGCATTATTCGATATCCAAAGTATATGATCACGATCAAGTTTAGGGCCGATAATAGGTGGTCCGAACTTAGTGTTAGATCATTAAGAGCGATCAATGTAATGCCTGAAATTACTGGAGCAACCATGGTAACAACGAGGAGTGCTAAAACTAGTTTAATGGAATTAGAGATTAGGCTTTCGATTTTATTGCTTATCTCTTTTTTCTCGATTGGAACCTCTGGTTTGGGCTCTCTGCTAACCCCTTTCAGTTTAATCTCTACTCTTCTCATCTTGTAAGCTAGCGCCACCGAGTAACTCAAGTAGAATATGGGGGCCACGGCTAGATAGTATAGGCCGTAGATGGGCAATGAAAGAAGCGAGGCTATGAAAACTATGAATAATCTTACATCCCTCGTTGCAGGTACCTTTCTCAGCTTCTCCGTGCTTACGCCTAGGCTATTCAAATTGTGAGTTACGTAACTTACGAATATCACATTGGCAGCAGCAAGTATCGCAAACAAAATGGTGAAGCCATCTATAATCGGCGAAGATAAGGTTAACCCAGCTACTATGGCGACGTCTGAAACGCGATCTAGCACTGAGTCCAAGTAGCCGCCCCACGGCGTGGCTTGACGATAGAGCCTTGCAAGTTCACCATCTACTCCGTCTATTACAGATGCTAGTTGCACAAGGAAGCCTCCTAGAATGAATACTCTCATCGCTAGCAGAAGACTTGCCGATAAACCAAGGATGAACGATACCAACGTTACTGTGAGCGGTTCTATCCTGAAGCCCCTTCGATACGCCATAATCGAAATGCGTGTTGATATTGGTCTGTTAAGGTATCTAGAGACCAATCCATCTTCAGGTTTAGCAAGTTCCTTTCTTAGTATTTGCCAATAAACCTTCCTTGCTGCAACTAAGTCTTCAGGCGTATCCACATCTTTCCACAGCTTCCCCGTAACATCCACGTAATCTACTTTACCATCGGCTGTAGCCAGATTAAGTGCATCAGCTATGGTTGCCTCAAAGCCAAAGTTTTCTATTGCCTTGTCTATATATGCCTTGGAATTCTCGCGACATAATATTATACCTGTGTCTATCCCGTACCGAGGGGAGGCGGTCTTATCAGCATACACTACTGCTCCACCTCTCAATGCAAGCTTAAGTCCTTCTTTTGCCTCGGCTCGCGAGGGTTTCTTATCGAGGCAAACAGTGAAGGCTGCTTGGCTCCTGATCGATAATACTCTATCGAGTATTGATTGTTCAAATATATGATCAGACATTAAAAGGAGAAAGGAGCTTGCGTCTAAGCGCTTCATTGCTAAGCTAACGCTATACAGATTTCCAAATTCTTCAACGTCGGTTTCTATTAGTTCTGCATTCCCTTTCAGCCTTTCCTCGAATACGTTTTTAAATTGAGGCCTTATCACGATAAGTATGAGAGGTGAATTGATCTTCTCGATCCTATTCAGGATAAAGTCTAATATTGTGACGTTAGGCTCCAACTCCATGAGGCATTTATGCGTCTCTCCAGAGTAAGGCTCCAGCCTAGAAGCTACTCCTCCAGCGATAATAACGATGGGAAGCATTATCAACTCACACCCATGTCCTCAATGCATGAGTTATAAGGTTTGGTAGTAGTGTAATGGATTATCGGTGACCAAGCCAGATGTCGCTGACGCGCTAATCTATGATTGGCGTTTCTTCACTCTTCTCTGGACTTGCCAGCAATCATACGCCGGCGGTCATACTTGGACAACCAACTCAGCTAAAATTCACCATTTACCTTTAGCCAAAACAAAGAGAAGGAGTAGACCATGAAAGAAGGTCAAATTCACTTGTGTCACCTTTATTGTCGTTGTCTAAACAGACAACTCTTGTCTCATAAAATCTATGCTTTCCTTTAATCCTGCAAAACTGTGACACTCGATGATCAAAGGTTTCTGTCTCCTCCAGTCTTTCATTCTTTTAAGCAATCCTGTAAAGTCTATGCTTCCTTTTCCAATAGGTAGATGTTCGTCTTCCTTGCCATTGTTGTCATGAAGGTGCACATTGACGATAAATTTGTGTAGTAACTTCGTGAAATCCGCAATTTTCCCTATAGTATTAGCGTGACCTATATCAAAAGTCAATTTACATCCAACATTCTCAACGAGAAAGTTTATTTGCTCGGGGTATCCAGCAAGAACGTAATCATTGGATTTGTGGTCATTCTCTATCGTGAAAACAATGCCTAAATCATTAGAGAGTTGGTTAATTTTCCTCAAAGATTCTATGGCATTTTTTATGGCCTTTCTAATAAGTTTTTGGGGATAGTCTCTTGATAAACGGCCGACATGAGAAACAAGCAATTCTGCATCTAACTCGGCCGCAAAAATTACCGCTTTCAAAATAGTTTTCCTAAAGGCCCTTCTGAGGAGCGGGTTTACGCTCGCCAAATTAGTGTCAATGTTAGGAGCGTGAACAAAATATTTGAAGTCATAAGAGTTTGATAAATTCTTAATTTCGAGCACTTTATCGGTTCTAGAAAGGGCCGAAAGCAATGCGAGCCTATCCAACTTAAGTTCAAGAACACGAACCTCCAGCATGGAAGCGAAGTTCAAAAAATCCTCAAGTGTTCCATCCAAGCTTAGATAATCAGCCATGCCTAAGATCATGTCTTTTACAGCCTCACCGCTTCTCTAGCCCCATAAATTTTTTTAAGTCTTTCTCACGAGTTTAATACTTTTCCTTTCACGCTTCGACTGATAATTTAAGGGACGCCTGCGCGCTGTTTTCAAAAAGTCTTCCCAGCTGACAGTTTTCTCTGCAATATCTAATGAAGGTAAGTGATATTACACTAAGAAATTCGCACATGCTTTAACGAAGAGATGACCCTAACGTTTTGTCTGTTTTTTGTTCCACCCAAAATTACCTAGCGCGCGCTAACCGGTTAAAACAATAAAAAAAAGCGGGTAATGTTTACTGACCAATTTTTACTGGCCAATTGGTCTAGTAGGCAAATTTTTGGCTGAGCGAAAACTATTTTTCAAGAAACTTTTGAGAAATGTGGCTATGTCTTCAAATTTCACGAAACAGTCGCAAGCAAGATTATCTGATGTTTCTTCATGTATTACCCGTAGCGCAATGTCTGCCAAATCGAAAGCTGCGTTACCAACGCTCGAGTCACCCACCCATGTATAAAATGCAATTGCGCAAGCCAAGTTCTTCGCACAAAAAACTTGGCGAATAAAAGTTTTAATTCTGCTTTGAAATCTTCTTCTACGACTCGCTATGTGGCGATTAGGATTTTTCTTCCGCGATATGGCTTTTGGTTTACTGTCAGTTTTCCTTCCATTGTATGTAATAGCTATTGGCGGATCGCTGGTGGACATAGGAATTATGTTTGCTGTTGCCTCTTTTTTGGTGATTCCCTCATCCTTCTTTTGGGGTTATTTATGTGATAAAACAAGGCGCTACAAACGCTATATCCTCCTTTCGTTCCTAGCATCAGCCATTTTCCTTTATTTTTTCACCCTTACGACAAGTGTAGGTTTGTTGATAATTCTATATGCGGTTATGTCAACACTTCATGCAGCTTATGAACCACCAAAAAATGTATTGATATCGGAACTTTACACTCGTGAGGAATGGGAAAAAACATTCGCGTTTTATCAAGTTTTCACTGGAACCGGATGGCTTATTGGATTGCTTTTGGGGTTTTTAATGTCAAGTTACGGTTTCGGCTCAACAGCTACCTTACTGGTATGCAGCGGCCTGAACTTAGTTGCTTTCATTCTATCTCTCATTCTAGTTGCCGATCCGGCTTTCATCTTTGAAAGAAGCTTGGTAAGAGTGGAGAAGACAATAGACTTTACATACAAGGGCATAGTTATTGCGTCCAGAATCTTGGACGGATTATCTTTCAACGAAAAGCTAAAGAGAGAAAACCTTAGCGCCTTTTGCGGTGGGCTTATTCTTTTTTCATTAGCTACAACTATACTATTTGCGCCCTTTCCAGTATTCTTCTCTCAAGAATTAGCTCTGCCAACCAACGCAATCTTTGCAATATACGTGTTAAACTCAGGTGTGGGGGTTGTAGGTTACTTTCTGGCGGGTAGCAGAGCTAGTCAAGCGACAGAAAAATCTCATATTGGCAAGGCTGTGATATTTCGAAGCTTGCTTGCGTTTCTTTTGGTGGCGGTTACGAGGGTGCCTGAATATAATGCGGTGCTGGCGGCGGTAATTTTGATTCTCATGGGTTTCGCTTATGCGTTTTTTCTAGTGTTCACACTTTCGTTATCTATGGAACTCATGCCCGCGGGAAAAGCAGGCTTATTCACTGGTCTAGTGGGAATAGGTAGCGCATGCGGGAATTTCATAGGTCCTTTCCTCGCGCAAACAAGCGGCTACATTTCAGTATTCCTAACAGCTGGAACAATTTTCTTTCTAGCCTACATTGCCCTCAAAATCTCCACCTAACAAAACTGGAACATATTAAAATTAGTGTTGTTTCGATAGTTAATTCTAATCTGGATTCCTATTCCAACGAGCTAAGGAAAAAGGCTACATTCCACAGAGACGCTTAATGCAAATCTACCTAAACGACCAAGCCAAGGTTTCAGAAAACGAACAGAATTGAGTGGAATTGTCACACCTAGTAAATTCTTCTGGCTCCATGTTTTCAGACCTGTTAAATTCCCCTGTCCCAGCAATTGCCCCAACAACACCCCATATCCACCCTACCATGCTGCTCACTCTTCAAAAGTTACAGTCTGTCTTCCCTAGAAGGCTAGGCTCTATGAACGGCGATATGTCGAAGCACACGGCTTTAACCCCTGTGAAATATGAATGCCCCGAGCGCGCGCGCTAAGTGTGTGTGGGAGAGGTGGTGCGGGCGCCGAGATTTGAACCCGGGTCGTCAGCGTGGCAGGCTGATGTCCTAGACCAAACTAGACTACGCCCGCTCATGTCTTCCTTTAGAGAGCCGTTATTTAAGAGATTTGATTAAATCCACACCTCGGCCAATGCCCTCAGATTGTCTGGTTTCAAAAAGAAGTTTCTTTGTGTTGGCAATAAACATAATAAGTGTCAGCTTGCTGAAGCTTTCGCAGAGGACTGTTTAATGAACAGAACAATCTCAACTTGTCGGGCAGTCTTGTTCATCTTGTTCCTACTCGCTCCCACACGCCTTACCGTATCTGCAAAGGCGATTTCGAACACCATCTACGTTCCAACAGATTACCCAACAATACAAGAAGCCATAAACCACGCAAACCAAGGAGACACAATATATGTCTACAACGGAACGTACCATGAAAATGTGTTACTGAACAAAACTCTGTCGCTAGTTGGAGAGAACGAGAGCACCACCATTATCGATGGCTCAGGAATCGGAAATGTTGTTAAGGTAACATCCAACAACGTCAACGTTACAGGTTTCTCCTTACAGAATGGTCGGAGAGAATGGGGATTCTACGGCATTCTCCTGTACAATTGTACAGACAACAGAATAATCAACAATATTGTTAGAAACAACCAAGAAGGCATACGAATCGCATACGGCTCTAACAACACTCTGATAGAAAATGCGGTAGAAGACAATTCAGGAGGAATTCGTTTAGACACTTCTTCTTACAATCTGCTACAGAACAACACACTTGCACGAAACAAGAGGAATTTCGGTGTTTGGGGTGACCGAACATCACATTTCACTCATGTTATTGACGAATCTAACACAGTGAATGGAAAACCGATTTGCTATTGGATTGACAGACAAGACGCAGAAGTGCCAATGGATGCAGGATATCTCGCGTTAGTAAGCTCGAAAAACATAACAGCGAAAGGTCTGGTTCTAGAGAACAACTGGGACGGCATTGTGTTCTTCAACACGACAGAATCATCAATAGAATCAAGTCAAATACGAAACAATTCTGTAGGAGTACGCATAAACTGGCCCTCGTCGAACAACATGATTGCGCAGAACAACATCACGGATAACGAATGGGACGGAATATGGCTCTTCGGCTCCTCCAACACCACCATAACCCTCAACACAATCGTCAACAACAGCAACGGCGGAATTTTTGCCCGCGACGACTACATCAACCATGCTGATTCCTTGAACAACACAATAACAGCGAACACATGCGACTCTATTGTCCTCTGGCCTTCAGACAACAATACAATATCATCAAACAAGATGTCATCCAGCAAATCAGCACTCACTCTCACCGAATCGTCTGGCAACACGATAACATCCAACAGCATAATAGCAACTCTTGGATGCATAGAACTGTCTTGGTCATACAACAATTCTATCATGAACAATATTGTAGAAGGCGGCCGAAACGGGATCCTGCTTTACAGATGTTCCGCAAACAATGTTTGCGACAACATTGCGAGAAAAAACGGAGTTGGGATTCCTGTCGACAAATCCGATAACAACAGTATCTACCAAAACGACATAATAAACAACGAGTTCGGGATCAACATACAGACATCGTTTAACAACACCATCTTTCATAACAACTTTCTAGACAACACCCTTCAGGTGTTCACTTACATGGCAATCAACTTCTGGGATAATGGTTATCCTTCAGGCGGCAATTATTGGAGCGACTACAACGGCACAGACATGTACGGTGGGCCTTACCAAAACGAAACAGGTTGTGACTGGCTAGGAGATACCCCATACGCCATCAGTGGAGGGTATTATAGCAACAAAGACGACTACCCGCTGATGTATCCATTTACTCCAGAAACAGAAGAAATCGAGACCCGACTGCGAATAGCCTTGAGGAATATCTCGCGCATGTATACTAACATGCAATTGGAGTTCGAAATTCTGAACTCCACATACTTCCAGCTGCTAGATGACTATAATAAGCTTCTAGCAGACTTCAGCAGTTTGAATGCCGATTACCGACAGCATCTGATAGAGTACACTTGGCTTCAAGGAAATTACACTTCTCTTCGTGACAGCTACAACAGCCTGATAGTGGATTTCGGTCGATTCAAAGAGCAGACGCAGGACGAGCTAAGTGTCACTAGGAACCTAACGTACGTCTCACTCGCCCTTATACTGATTCTGATGTTGACGACGACATACTTTGCAAAAAAGAAACCAAAGATAGAAACCGCGACAAAGACAGAAATGACCAAAGAGAAAGAAAGAGGACCAGAGACCCCGCCGGAAACGCATTGAGCCTATCTCAACACTCCTAGATCGGAACATTCATACAGTGAAGGAAAGAATTAAGAACTTGACCGAATACTCTGCTTTTCTCTAATCTTATTCAACAAGAGGAAGAGTGACATTTGGCACTCATTCCCGACCCTTTGATCGCGATTATCGCGGCCATCAGCCTCCTAGTAGTTTTGCTGTACAGGCGTGTGAACTTAGGAATCGCCCTGACCGCAACAGCCCTATTTCTGGCAGCGCTTGCACTTGACTGGCCAACCATTCCCTCAGTAATCTACGAGACCACCGTGGACTTGCCAACAGTTTCGGTCGTCTTGGCCACTTTTGGCATAATGCTGCTGAGCCAACTCTACAAAGAAACAGCGATCATAAACACGTTAAGTGAAAGCATAGGCAGACTGATCAACAACCCGAAAATCGTACTCTGTGTGCTTCCAGCAGTGATAGGTTTACTGCCAGTTGCAGGCGGAGCATTAATGTCCGCACCGCTCGTAGATACTGAAGCCGAAAAACTAGGGTTAAAGCCTGACAAGAAGGCGTATGTAAATCTCTGGTTTAGGCACACTATTTTCCCTGTCTATCCTTTGAGCCCGCCAGTCATAACGACGGCGTTGCTCACCGGGGTCAGTATACCGTTGATAATTCTGCGTCAGATTCCTGTTGTTGTTGTCATGGTGGCCATTGGGTATGTTATCGGTTTCTGGAAGATATCAAAAGTGAAAAATGGAAAAGAAACCGATCTGAAACCTGATAAGAGCTCAGATTTCAAGAATTTTATGATTTCGTTTTCGCCCATTCTGACAACCATAGTCATAGCCATATTCCTAGGCTTGAGCGGCTTTGACAAGCCTCTATTGGGCTTTGACGTGGTACTGGCGATTCTCATAGGACTAGCAATTATGATAACAATTTCAAAAATCAAGTTTACAGTCTTCACAAGACCATTCAAGAACTGGGGAATTTACGGTATTACACTCGCAGCCTACGGAGCGTTCTTGTTGAGAAACATAATGGTCAGAGCGGGGATCTCAGCGGTCTTTTCGTCTTTTGTGGCAAATGGAAGCGTAAACATTATTCTGTTTCTAACCGTTGCTCCTGCTGTGCTCGGGCTTTTGACGGGCTCACCTCAAGGCGGGGTTGCCGTCAGCGTCTCGATTCTGTCAGGAATGCTGTCTTTGCCTTTCTCGGTTAGAGTTGCGGCATTGGTCTACATAAGTGCCTATCTTGGATACACGATTGCGCCAACACATCTCTGTTTCACTTTCACCGCAGACTACTTCAAATGCTCACTCGGCAAAATGTACAAGTACGTGCTCCCGTCGTTCTTGGTAACGTTTCCAATAGCACTGCTTGTATATTTTCTGTTTTAACATTTTGTAAAAGACAACGATTGTCTATCCTTGGGAAAGGCGATATTCCAAGACGCTCTTGTACAAGGGGTCTGGACCGACTTCTCTCATCACTTCTTCAACAGCTTCTCTCACACCCAGCTTTTCTAGGTATAGTGCCTTTGCCAGTGCCAAGGTTGCTTCATCAGAGTGAGATAGATCCACGTAACCGGTCCACGCAACATACACCCTGACTCCCTTTTCTAAAAGCCTCTGAATAGAGTATGAATCACCTGTTCCATTGCATCCTGTCAATATGACCGTTGAATCCTTCAGCCCCGTTGGCTTGTTTGCGCCGAGAAAAACTGAATTGATGGCAAGGTACTCCTCTCCTTCAAAAGTGACTCCCTTCCTAACACTCTGATCCCCAGCATATTTGGACGCGCTGTAGTTTTCTCCGCTGAAGAGGTAAAGAAACCCATCGATGTGTATGGCACTATGAAGTCTCAGGACTAGGACCTTGTATCCTCCTACATTTCTCAACAGGTCAATGGTCACGTTTTCGCCCTTGAAAACGTCAACTTGGTATCCTGCAGCTGACAGAAAATTCGTCAAGCTTTGTATAACGGTAAGATTGGGATAAGTAATGTACAAACCGTCTAGTATCGCAGCCTTGGGCTTTTCGACATTTGATTGCTTTCCAGCGTCTGGCGACGTTATGGAACTATTCCAAAGGAGAAAGCCGATCGAGAAGATAAGCAAGATAGAAACAGTTACAATAAATCCTGTTTTCAATCGCCTAGAGCGCGGTTTCTCTGACTGCTCACTTCTATCATTCTCTTGCATGTCTCTGCTCCTTTGGCGTGCTTGGGGTTCATTTTGCTTTTTCAACTGATCTCTGCTATTATTCACTGTCCAATTCTTATTTTAAGTATGCTGCTTCAGACAAAGGCGAAACGAAAAATGTTAAACTTCACACGTCACTATTGTATATGCCGTGCCAAAAATGTCAACATACATGCATCTCTATCACAAATACCTAGAAAAATACAAAGATGTAGCAGAGTTCACGCTGCAGCATCTACAGAAAACTGCAGGCAACTGGCCCGCTGAGTATCATCCTTGGGTTCTCCCCGAACATCGGATAGAGCACACGCGGCTCGTATTGAAGAATTCCCTTATGCTGGCGGTTAATAGAAAAGTCGACTTGGATGTCGTTGTTTTGTCGGCTATTCTACATGACGTCGCCTTCTATTCGCCCAAACGGAAAGAGCACGCTGAGGAAGGAGCAAGAATAGCCGAAGAATACCTGACGCAACATGGCTATCCGAACGATACTGTGCAAAAGGTCGTCCATGCAGTGAAGGTACACGCTGGACCATTGGCTTTCACTCCAAGGTCCATGGAAGCGAAGATACTTCAGGATGCAGACACAATAGACAAAGTTGGTCCACTGGCAATTACAACTTTCCTTCTCCACTATGGAAGCAAGAGAATGACGCCCAAGCAGGCTGTTGACGAAATGAAAAAGGATATGCCTCGAAGACTCAGATGGTACCACAGAACCATGAACACAAGACAAGGCAAAAGAATTGTCAGCGAAGGATGCACATACATTAGAACCTTCATGAAGAAGCTGGAAAGAGAAATGTTCTAGACGCGTTTGGAATCAGGCAAGAACACATTCGACTCGATGCGTGCTGATGAACTACATTCAAGGGATGAAGCTAATCTTTCTACACAACCTTAAGGTTCTTCGCATCTTCGCGGCGAAGTGGTCTCCCCTTTGGAAGTGTTATCTCAAGCACACCGTTCTTGTTCTTGGTTGAGACCTTGTCCATGGCAAAATGCATTCTCGGCAGGTCTATGATCTTGTGGAAATTCTTGGCCTTGACTTCAACACATCCTTCTCCGAAGTTCAGTCTTATGTCTTCTCTTTCCACGCCAGGCAGCTCAACATAGACCTTCACAGCTTTGTCTTCTTCAAAGATGTCGACAAGTGGTTCACGCATTTCCTTCAATGCAGCCTTCGGAACTTCGAAGGGTCTTTCAAGCATAGGCCTCCGTTTCGAAGGCTTTATTGGTTCAATTGGCTCCAGCGGTTCCAGCGGTCCTTCTGTCCCGAAGTACCCTCGAATTGCGTAGCCCTTCATGGCAGGTTCATCGATTTGTCTGACCTCCCATGTGCCCTTGACTTCTCCGCTCTTGATCCTTTCGAGAATCTTGTCTAGCTCGTTCTGAGATTTTCTCATCAGCTTGAATATGTCGAAGTCGTTGAACACATCGTCAAAATCGTCATCAAACGACAAGCTCATTCACCTCCCTACAATTCTCGCATTCCTTCGAGTGACTCTATCAAACGGCGCAGAGCGAAACTCATCATCATGAATGTCTCCCCGAATCCTGAACACATATATTTTCCCCTTCCAGTCTTCTCCAACAAGCCGCCCTCCTCTAGCTTCTTCGAGTTCTCCCAGACGATTTTTGGGTTCAGATCTAGATCCTGCATGAAATCCGCAAAACTCAACGTATGATCATCTGCTTCAACAAGCCGACTCATCATTCTCAAACGTGTCTCATGGGATAAAACGTCAAAAACCTTCGAGAACTTCTGAAAGCTTTCCTCAGTCTCTCTCAGCTCTGCGTCTAAATCCTTCTTTGACCAATCCTCGGGCGAAAGCGGAATCTCAAACAACGTTTCTCCGTCTCGCACTAACTGAAGTTTCAACTTCACTTAGCGTTCCCTTCTTTTATTACCAGAAAGTAATTACTCAAAGGTAATATATAGACTTACCTATCGGTAATATCACTCTATGCATAAGACAAAAATCCAGAGGCAAGACCTAACGGGTCATTATCAGCCTCACGCCGTCTATCACAAGAATCGCGGCGAAAAAGATCAGTGCGACCCCTAGAACACGAATAACATATGAATAATGTTTGCTGCGAATGAAGGATCTGGATCTATCCACAATAAGGGCAACACTTATTTTTGACCCGATGAGAAAACTGTAGAATCCCAAAAGGAAAAGAACAGTTGCTAGGAAGTGTACGTCTAGACTTTCGAGGATCATCGGTCCACCAATCGAGAACCAGAAAAGGTAAGGGTGGGGACTAAGAAAATTGGCAACAATGCCCCGTTTTAAAGCATCCTTTTTCAACACTGCAGTTTCGAACCCACCAACCTTAGCTCTCAGATTCTCCAGCCCTAGGAATATCAAATAACAAGCGCCAAAAAGAGAAACTCCGCCGATGATTAGTGTGTATTTTGCCAGACTTGACAGTGTTAGCAACACAAGCACGACGATTGTCGAATCTGTAATCAGAGGAGAGATGGCAACCTTGATGCCTTCCTCTTTTCCGAACTTCAAAGTCTCAGAAACAACCAATGTAATAAGAGGCCCGGGAGACGTTCCTTGAGCAAGCCCGAGAATCACTCCTGAAATCAGAAATTCAGAAGGCCCTGCCATGCGGATAAGTGGTGAGGGTCAACATATGAGGTTTTCCAAGCTCACGGTTGGTTTTTCTTTCGCGTTTTTTCCAGCCAACAGCACCTACCCCCTTACTCCTAGTCTGTGCTATGGCACGGCGCTTAGCCTGTAACTGTTTCTTAGGGCAAAAAGGATGATGAAGGAAGGAGAATATCACATGAGTTTCCGACCGAATCCAAGGCGGAATCGTTTGCTATAAGATTGGATGAGTAGGCATCCGAAAGGAGTCTAGTGAATTCTGAAGTTGATTTACTTGGGTCTCATTTCTTTATGGAGTTTAACGTAGCCAATTCTTGCAGGTTAGGATAGACGTGCGCTATCTATAAAAAGCAAGCTTACTATTTCAAACTACTATGAAGCTTGAAAAACCATGATCGAAGAATCTGGTAATAACGAATCAACTTCGCCAGAAAAGCTCTTAATCGACAACCCATCTGACTTTCAGTTCCACGCCGCCTATCTCACCTACTCCAACACATATGACAAAGCAGCCAGCCTCGAAACCAAAAGACAGTTAAACCAGAACATTACGGCTCTTCAAAAAAATCAAATAGACTATCCGACCTTTTACAGAAATATAAGTCAATACCGGACAGAAGACGGGTCTCAATATGACTATGGTCGAACTCTTATAAAAACACAGAAAAAACGAGAATGGCGCAGAAAAACGCAAAAACATGAAAGAATCGAACGGCACAAAAAATAGCTACGCGCGATAGTAACACCAGCAAACCAAGTATTTGCACAAAAATGACGCCCGCCTAAGATCTGCAATTGTCAAATCTACCGAATACTACAAACAATGGCACGCGCTCTCCCGCACTTCTTGCCCCACTCCAAACCAAATAGCATTTGTCGCAAGAAAACATACTCAACAGAAGAAACACTTACATTTCAGCGTATAGGTTTTGGAGACAAGGTGAACGTCGTTGAAGACAAAAAGAGGGTACAAACGCGGCTATCCTGTCGCACTCCTAGTAGGATTAGAAGACGATCGAGCGGTCGTGTGGAAGGTCTTTAGCAATGTTGTCAAGTCTGAAAAGGCTCTCTGGCTTGACGGAATTAGGAATGATCCGAAGGGCATGTACAACTTTTACGAATCAATCGTCAACGCGCTGAGACCCACGCTGAAAGAAGGTGTCAGAAGCCTTATCCTTGCATCTCCCGCGAGGGCCAGTCACGTCCAGAGATTCATTGATCACATTCGCGGGCATCATGCATGGCTCGTTCAAGGCCCAAACAAAGCGATATTCTCTGAGATAACTGGATCCGCAGGCACACTGTCCGAAGTAGCCACCCTGACAAGGACTCCTGCGTTCCACCGGCTAATCTGCGAAACCACCTCAGAGGAGACAGAAAATCTTGTTGATATGCTGGAAAAAAGTCTCAACGCTAGAAATCAGGACACAGTTGTACTGTATTCGCTTGAGGAAACAGAAGACCTGATCCTTGGTCCGCGGAAGCCTGGCAGACCTAAGCCGGAATACCTCATGCTCACCGACAAGTACCTTTCAGACAGCTGCGAAAAGAATAGAATACACAGACTGTTGCAGATCGCCACAAACAGAAATGTCAAAACAAGAATAGTCGACGCAGAATCAACAGCAGGTCTGCGCCTTACACAACTGGGCGGAATGGTCTGTTTTGCACAGCTTGAATAGGCAACTGCCGAATTATGCGGGGGCCGATAGACCACAAGACAACTAACTGCAATTTGAAGAGATTTTCTTAAAACCTTTGATTTCAGAGATTCCTGTTTTCAGATGATTTTTCGATCTCATGTATTCTCATCCTCGACTTGAACGCACTCGACAGATGGAGACATCTCCCGAAGTCCAAACTATTAGTCGACTTTTCTGCCAATCTGATATACCCAGTTAGAAGTAAGACGACTTTGAATTTAAGCGTTGTGAAGAGGTGGAGATGTCTCCCGAATTCCGTCATCACATGACCGTTTTCTTCTGGGAGAATATTAAGCAATTACGTAATAATAAAGACTGATAGAGGCTAGTTCTACGATAGTTTGCTACTTGCTCGATAGACATTGGGATTGTTGAATTGAAAGTCAAAGCAGTTACGAAAGGTCTCTTGGAAATAGT
>Ga0315296_10001333_pt1 | contig 21548 bp, 17 predicted proteins | sample YL17G14_18_MG_FD_203921 | JGI IMG/M metagenome (GOLD analysis project Ga0315296, IMG submission 203921) | Sediment microbial communities from Yellowstone Lake, YNP, Wyoming, USA - YL17G14_18 | ecosystem: Environmental > Aquatic > Freshwater > Lake > Sediment | place: USA: Wyoming | collected...
GTGATCGTAAACGGAAACTGACGCTCGTGATTTGGGGAGCCATTCCCCATCAACGTAGACGACCAGTTCTTTTGCGCCCAACTACGGCCCCGCCCGGTCTACCGGGGGAATCGTATAAAATGGTTCCCTCGATGCTTTCCATACGCCAGAAGTGTACAGGGACACTCAGCATGTTTATTTTGGGTTCAACGCTCAATCTTCGGACCCAAAGCAACAAGCAAATTAAACAGCCAGCGAGAACTGGCGAAACCAGTGGGCCGGTAGTTCAGCCTGGTTAGAAGAGGAAATCTCTGGCCTGAACGTTGCCCTTACACGGCAAAGGTCGCCGGTTCAAATCCGGTCCGGCCCACCACTGCTCTGGTTCACATCCACGCACATCTTATAGGCGCAAGCGTAGCTTCGCAACTCACCATGGGTCTTCTTTGAGCACGAACGACTTCGCCGCACGATCCCCCTACAAATATCTCCTAGACGACCCAGACTTTCGGCGCTTCATACAAAACATTCGTCGGCGGAGCGAAGACTCTGCATCTGAAACCATGCGTAGATTTGGCATGATTGACAAGCGTTTCCACAAACTGCCAAAATATTTCACTCGGATGACCACGAAACGGGCAAAGCGCTTTCTGCTCGATATGATCGAGGATTTCGAATCTAAGGGTGGAGAGGATGGCGGTGACCTGGCTGGAAGCTACATACAGAACTTCGTTAAGTCAATCAACAGATGGTTAGAGTACAATGACATTACCCCGCCAAAGAAAATCAATGTGGAAGGGGCAGGGGATTCAGTCAGATACGAGAACGAGCGCCCCCCCACGCCCGAACAACTCAAAGCAATTCTCGAACACGCAGACCTCAGAGCACGAACAGCTATCAGCATAATCGCCTTTGGGGGGATGATCCCTCTGGTGAGATGCTCCTGGAGATGAATGTGAGTGTCCACGAAACCTGGCAGTATCAACATGTCTCTCGCATCAATCACAGTGTCAAATTCGCTCCGGAGCTGGGCATGCATCTCACGAGGGGGACCGATGAAGGATATTCGGTCCTCCTCGATCGCGATAGAGGTATCTCTGAGAATTCTCCTATTCTCATCCATTGTCACAATGTATTTCGCATTCTTGATAAGTAGGCTCGTAACTCATTTCTCCCCATACGCACCGTCCACAATTCCCATTCACTAACCTAAGGCGGTCGGCAGATTTCTCAGACAAAGATCTATGCGGCAAACATAAAGAATGCGTGGCGTCATGAACGTTATGGGGCATGTCAATGAGAGCAATGCGGAGAAGGGATCGAGCGATAGAGGACACATCAGAAATTGCCAAGATTATGAATAACGCGCAGGTTGGACGATTAGGTCTTTCAATGAATGAACAACCCTACGTGGTTCCAGTCAACTTTGCGTTCGACCATGGGAGAATCTATTTCCACTGTGCAGACACAGGTATGAAGTTGGACTTTCTTCGCAACAACGCTCGCGTTTGCTTTGAGGTTGATGAGAATCTTGGAACAGTGCCCGGTGCTGCGCCATGCTTGTTTGGGACCGCATATAGAAGTGTGATTGCTTTCGGAGTCGCTAGAATTCTTTTGGACTCTGAAGAAAAAGCCATGGCAGCTAGACTCATCACAATGAAATATGCTGGAAAAGAAATGGCAGACAAGATAACTAAAGGCATGATTAGAACTTACAGATCTTCACGAGGCAGCCACCTTGTGGTTGTGGAGATCAAAGTGGAAAACATCACCGGCAAACACAGGGAAATCAGCCTACCGTCGACGAAATAGAAAGATCTCAGTAGCTAGGCGCTTCAGGTCACTCTCCGGCATAGTCGACGCCGCCCGCTTCAATAATGCTGTCTTTCAGCATGTGCCATGCCTTAGACCTTAGGCTGACGAACTCGTGCATGGTTCTAACATCATGTTCATACCGGGGTTTTGGAAGGTCGACATGGAATTCTCCTTTGACAGTTCCCGGTCGTGGAGTGAAAATCACGACGCGGTCACTGAGATAGACCGCCTCATCAATGCTATGAGTGATGAAAACCACCGTCTTCGTAGTCTCATGCCAGATCCTGAGGAGCTCATCCTGCAGCAGCTCCCTTGTCTGCATGTCAACGGACGCAAAGGGTTCGTCCATGAGGAGGACCTCAGGGTCAATGCTCAACGCCCGCGCCAGACCGGCTCTCTGTTGCATACCTCCTGACAATTCCGTGGGGTATGAGTTCTCGAAGCCGGTCAGCCCAACTAGCTTAATATACTTCTGACATTGCTCTCTGCGCTTATTCTTCGGCATTCCTTGGAGCTCAAGCCCGAACTCGACATTCGTTGCTCTTGAACGGAGTCACCATGACGCAAAAAGTTCCTTCAATCTTCTTCAAAACGAACGTACCCGAGCGCGGTTGCTCACTGGTTGCTATAAACTTGATTATTGGTCCCGTAAGAAACTAACCACAAAAAGACCACGCGAATTAGCAGCTTACTTCTCAGTTACAGAGAAATAGTGTACTGGTCTATCAATTGCTTATCTGGAGCCATACCCAAGCCTGGGCCTGTCGGAACCTTCAGGGTACCATTTTCGAGTTGCAGAGATTCTCTTATGGCCATTCTCTGGAAAGCCAATTCTGTAAATTCACAAGCAAAAGGCAGATTTTCCAATGAAGCCGCGAGCTGCAGCTTCGCTGCGACTGCGACGCATGATTCAAGTTCGGTTCCAATGATGCACGGGATGCCCACCGCTTCTGCCGCCGTGTAGATAGCTAGAGAGTTCTTCAAGCCGCCAGCCTTAGTGATCTTAATGTTGATTATGTCCGCGGCTTCTGCTCTTGCGACCTTAATCACGTCATGGGGGTTCCAGACGCTCTCGTCAACCATTACTGGGACACCCGTTGCTTTCCGTAGCCATGCAAGGCCTTCCAGATCCCAGCCCGGAAGCGGTTGTTCGATGTAACTGATTTCCTCACCCGCAAGGATCTTGAGGGCTCGGAGAGTGTCGAGGCGTGACCACGCTGCGTTCGGGTCTACTCTCAGTTCGATGTCTGGGCCTACAGCGTCCCGAATCGCTTTGATACCTTTGACCTCGTCATCTACATTTCTGCCGGCCTTGACTTTGATGACTTTGAAACCCAACTCAATGAGGCGGCGGGCTTCTCGAACCATTTCTTCGGGATTAACTATCGCTATCTCAGACGCAGCCTCTATACTGTTTCTTTGTCTGCCACCCAGCAAGGTACTTGCGGGAACTTCGAGGGCTTTGCCCGCTAAATCATAGAGCGCTGTATCAATGCCTGTCTTAGCGATGAATGCAGCTCCATGGATGGAATTCATGAGAGAAGTAACCTTACGTATGTTGAGCGGATCCTCCCCCACCAACTTCGGTCCAAGGTAATTCCGGACCGCAGCAGTCACGGTCTCCAATGTTTCTCCATAGAACCCAACAGTGACTGTGCAGGGAGCCTCACCAAAGCCAACTGTACCTTGGTCAGTGTCAATTTCAACGAGCACAAATTGACCTGTTGGATAATCGGAATACGCATCACTGAACTGCCGCATCGGCACACGAACAGGATATGCTTGAACTTTCGTGATTCGCATAGACGAATGTTTGTGCTGTGATTGTAAATTGCCTTTCGTTAGAACGAAATCGCAGTCGTTTTGCGCAGCCTCTGTTTGATTTAAGCGAACCTCAACCCCAATGCTGTGCTAGAAAGATTTGTGTTCTGTTCGGGCAATAATCTCATTTTTCTCATTTTTTCACACCACCAACAATCAAGAGGGCATCCCTTAAAGAAGACACAGCATTACACTCGTTGTTACTTCGGTCCTGTCGGCCGATATATGGACTACCTACTGTACTTTACATAGTCTCAATAGTAGGAATCCCTGCCATAATATACGACAGCATCTATGAAAATCAAGAGAATCTCCGCGTGGCAGGTGGATCTTCCTCTTCATGAAGGTAGCTACAAGTGGTCCGGCGGCAGGTCCGTCATGGTATTCGACAGCACGATTGTAGGCGTCGAGACAGATACCGGCGTCATTGGCTACGGCGAGATGTGCCCGCTGGGACCGTCTTACCTGCCCGCCTATGCGAAAGGCGTACGCGCCGGCATCGCCGAATTGGGACCGCACCTCCTGGGCGAAGATCCGCTCGAACTCACTCGCCTCAATCGCCGTATGGACGCCGCGCTCAAGGGGCATCCTTACGTGAAGTCTGGCATCGACATCGCGTGCTGGGACATCCTTGGCCAAGTCACTGGCCAGCCGGTCTGCGTGTTGCTCGGTGGGCGTTACGGCGAAGACTTCGGCCTTTACCGTGCCATCTCACAAGAGTCACCGGAAGCGATGGCCAGCCGCGTAACAGGTTATCGCGCAGAGGGTTATCGGCGCTTCCAACTCAAGGTCGGTGGCGAGCCGGAATTGGACATCGAACGTATCCGCGCCGTCTCCGCGGAGCTCCAGGCCGGCGACCGCCTCGTGGCCGACGCGAACACCGGCTGGTTGATGCACGACGCCATGCGAGTCGTCCGCGCAGTGCAGGACGTTGATGTCTATATCGAGCAACCGTGTTTGACCTACGAGGAATGCCTGTCCGTTCGCCGCCAGACGAACCATCCGTTTGTGCTTGATGAAGTGATAGACGGCGTCGACATGCTGATTCGCGGCAAGGTCGACCTCGCGATGGACGTGGTGAACATCAAAATCAGCAAATTCGGCGGCCTCACGAAAACGCGGCAGGCGCGCGACCTTTGCGTCTCGCTAGGCATCGCAATGACGATTGAAGACAGTTGGGGCGGCGACATCACGACCGCGGCCATCGCGCACCTGGCGCACAGTACGCCGCCGGAGTTCCTCTTCACGACAACCGACTTCAACAGCTACGTCACCGTGAGCACCGCCGACGGCGCTCCAAGCCGCGTCAACGGCCGCATGGCCGCGAGCACCCGACCGGGGCTTGGCATCACGCCGAAGATGGAAGCGCTGGGTAAGCCGGTGCTGACCGTCGAGTGAGACTGGGTCATCCACGCAAAGACAATGACAATGCCTGCGTTGATGTTGTGCATTCAGATTCGGATTTTACTCTGAATTTCGAATTCAGCGGTCAATTTACCACCAAACTCAAGATTCAAGCGCTGCCGAGACTAAGATCGCAACGAATGTAACTCAATGGACTCTTGCACTCGCCTCAACGAGAGCAGACGAGCCCTCTTCGGATAGCTCGTTAAGTATGCTGGGTGACATGATTTGACGGCGTTGCCCGTTCGTGCGGCGTGTTAGAAAGACTTGTGTTCCGTCCTGGCGATGATCTCATTTTGTAAGACCTTGCTGAGGTCGCAGAAGTAATCACTGTATCCTGCTACTCGGACGATCAGGTCCCTATACTTCTCCGGGTCAGCTTGGGCTGCACGAAGTGTCTCGGCTGTGACTACATTCAGCTGGATGTGGTGGCCGTCTAACTTGAAGTAGGAACGCACAAGATGCGCTAGGTTGTCAATACCCTCTTCGCCTTCCAACAGCGAGGGGGAGAACTTCTGGTTGAGGAGCGTCCCGCCGGCGAGGACCTGATCCATCTTTGCGACCGACTTTATTACTGCGGTAGGCCCATGCCTGTCTGCACCTTGGACGGGCGAAACCCCCTCAGAGACTGGTTCCCAAGCCTTTCTCCCATCGGGCGTTGCTCCTACCTTTGAACCGAAATATATGTGACAGGTGGTGGAGAGGTAGTTTACTGCGTAGAATCCGCCCTTCGTATTCTTCCGGCCGCTGATTGCGCGGTGGAGCGCGTCGAACGATGCTTTGAGAAGCGTGTCTGCATAATCCTCATCATTTCCATACTTCGGGGTCTTGTTCCACAGCATCTGGCGAATTCTCTCATGGCCTTGGAAGTTGTCCTTGAGTGATCTGAGCAACTGCTCCATGGTCAAGGTCTTCTCGTCAAAGACGTGATATTTCATTGCAGCTAGACTGTCTGTCAAGGTGCCGATTCCTACACCCATGATGTAGGTTGTGTTGTAGCGCGGACCACCGTCGTTGTAGTCCTTACCGGATCTTATGCAGTCATCGATCAATATGGAAAGGAATGGTGCCGGCATGTAGGTGGCGAATAGCCTCTCGATGACATTGTTCCCCTTGACCTTGATGTCAACGAAATGCTTGAGCTGTCTCTTGAATGCATCAAATAGTTCATCGAACGATTCGTAACGGGTGGGCTCCCCCGTCTCCAAGCCAATCTTCCTGCCTGTGCGGGGATCGATTCCATTGTTGAGTGTGATTTCCAGTATCTTTGGTAGATTTAGGTACCCTGTGAGTATGTATGCTTCTTTGCCAAAGCAACCTGTTTCCACGCAACCACTCGTCCCACCGGATCGGGCATCTTCAATAGATTTGCCCTGACGGACGAGTTCCTCTACGACAAGGTCAGTGTTGAAGATGGATGGTTGCCCCCATCCCATTCGGATGATTTCGCACGCCCTCTTCAAGAAGCAATCAGGGCTTTTCTTGCTGAGTTGGATGTTGGAGGACGGTTGTGTGAGCCTCATTTCATCGACTACGTCTAGTATCAGGTAACTGACCTCGTTGACTCCATCAGAGCCATCCGGCCGAAGGCCGCCAACGTTGATATTGGCAAAATCGGTGTAGGTGGCGCTCTCTTCAGCGGTCACGCCGACCTTTGGCGGAGCAGGCTGATTGTTGAACTTGACCCAGAAGTACTGCAAGAGATCTTTCGCTTGTTCCGGGGTTAGCGTTCCATCTTCTATGCCCTTCTTGTAGAACGGGTAGAGATGCTGGTCGAGATGACCAGGACAGAAAGAGTCCCAAGTATTCAGTTCCGTTATGACACCAAGGTGTACGAACCAGTAAGTCTGCAATGCTTCCCAGAAGTCTCGCGGCGGCTGCCCTGGGACGTGCGAACAGACTTCAGCGATCCTCTCCAGCTCTCTCTTTCGCTGCGGGTCAGCTTCACGCTGGGCCATCTCCCGCGCTTTCTCGGCATGGCGTTCGGCAAATCTAATGATAGCATCGCAACAAATGGACATGGCCTCCAATTCCTTCTGCTTGTTGTAGGCCTCTGCGTCGAGACAATAGTCTAGGCTTTGCAAGCTCTTCTCGATATCTGCCTTGAAGTCGAGGAATCCTTTGCCATAGATCTTTTCATCTAGGACGGTATGACCAGGGGCCCGTTGCTCCATGAATTCGGTGTAAACACCAGCCTCGTAAGCGGCTTTCCATTCCTCCGACATCTCGGAGAAGATGAGATCCCGCATCGATCGCCCCCGCCAGAACGGGATGACCTTTTCCGTGTAGGCTCTGCGCGCCTGCTCGCTAACGGCAAAGGAAGTCTTCTTCCGGTTGTTAAGGATCTCCAGATCCTGAGGACTGTGACAGCATAGTTCCGGGTAGGTCGGGGTGGCCTTTGGAGCAGGGCCTCGTTCTCCGACGATCAGCTCTCCATCGCCGATACAAATGGTCTTGTTCTCCATCAGGTATTTGAAGGCCAGCGCTCTGCGGACGGGAGCGGATAGCTCTCCGGAATGTTTGTAGAAATCGGTCATCATTTCTGCTCTCTCCGTGGAAATCCACGGTTTCGTGTCCAGGCTTGCTTGCCTAAGCGTTCTGACTCTTTCATTCATGGACATCAACCACCGACCTTCACTTTGAGTCCAAGACTTCGCAACCTTTCGGCTATCCTCGCCACTTCTTCCTTTGAAGGCGGCTGGATTTCGGCCATTCTGTACTTCATTCCCAACCGTTTATACTTCTCGATCCCGAGTTTGTGGTAAGGAAGAATGTCAACCTCTTCCACGTTTCCCAAGAGCAAGACGAATTCGCCAATTTCTGAGACATTTTCGTTATCATCATTCACGCCTGGGATTACGGGGAAACGGATAGTAATGTGGTCGTGAGAGCGAGATAGCTTTCTCAAGTTTTCTAGGATTACTTTGTTTGAGACACTGGTGAATCTCCGATGTCTTTCATCGTCTATGACTTTCAAATCATAGAGATATAGATCGACGTAGGGGGTGGTGCTTAACAGGGTTCCGGAATCGACGAAGCCGCAAGTTTCGACGGCGGTATGGATCTTCCTCTTCTTGCACAGTCTTAGAAGGGTCTGCAGAAAAATGGGTTGCATGAACGGTTCGCCACCTGAAAATGTGACTCCGCCATGCGATTCGTCATAGAAAACCGTGTCCTTCTCTATCTCTACCATGAGATCAGCAACGGCAATCTTCTTTCCAGCTATCTCTCGTGCTCCTGACTGGCATACTCGGACACAGTTGCCGGAGAGTCGACATTTGTCGTTGAGTACCACCGGATTGCCATCAATGAGCACAATAGCATGATTTGGGCATGCTTCCAAGCAGCTCAAGCAATGAATGCACCTGTCCGGCCGATAAACGAGTTGTGGCGCAGGAGATTGACTCTCAGGATTATGGCACCACCAACAATCAAGAGGGCATCCTTTGAAGAACACGGTCGTGCGAATACCTGGGCCATCGTGAGTAGAGTACCTCACTATGTCAAAAACAGTTCCAGTAGTCTGGAGTGTCCCCATCTCATGGGATCCCAACTTCGTGTAAAGCCCAGGGTTCTGTAGCAGCAATCGATTCCCTAAGTCCTGGGATGGAATGATCTGAGATAAATCTTCTATCAACAATCACCAGAACATCCTATTAGGTCATGAATTTCACGCGTCTCATTTCATAAGCTCATCAAGCTCCACTTCGATTGCGTGCACGTTTTCATCTTGGGGCAGCGGAGGTTTTTTGTCTGAATGCTTTGCATGTTCTCAACTTGAAGCCTCTGCATGGGTGCTGGATCGCTGTCACTTTTTTGGTTCAAGTTAAGAAGATGACGCTCATCGGGGAAAACACAAGACGTAAGATGCGGTGAGACGAGATCTGTGCCGATTGCAGATGTTTGAACAATTCGACGAAGAGATGAAAACGAGAGAGGTAGAAGCGATCCTCCTTTTTGGGGACACTACACTGGGAAATCCGGATCTGACATACGTAATCGGAGGCAACATCGTCCGAGGAGGCATATTTTTCAAGCGCGTGGGCGAGAACCCGTTTCTCATTGTGGGCAATCCAGACATAGAAACCGCAAGGAAATTCCACAAGATAAGAAGAATACATACGTATACCGAATACGGGCTAGAAAAACTTACGATGAAATATGGCCATGAAAACGCTTTCCCACGCTTCCTCGCGAGCATTCTCGCAGAAGAACGAATCAAAGGTAGAGTCATCCTCTCTGGTCGCAATGATCTTGCAAGCGGAATCAATATTGCTGATCAATTGAGAAAGATGGGACTCAACATTACAGGCGAAAACTCGCCGACCTTACTCGAAATCTTGCGCGAAACCAAGAGCGTCGAAGAGATTGAAGAGATGCGGCGGGTTGCGAGAAAGACAACCAAGGTACTCATAACTAAGAAGGGCTTTCGATGGTGAGTTCCGAAGAACAGATCAAGCATGGAACCTAGTCTCAGCTAAGTGAGCAAATTGAATTCGGTCACGCTTAACATTTGCCACTCAAATGTGACCGGTAAGAATTTCATTCGACCCAAATTGCAGGGGTTCAACCTGTACTTGATATAAGCAATACGGAAGAGTGCATCTTAAGGGCGAAAGCTGCGCTAGTCAGTAGGTAGGTTGTAGTTGTGGAACGAAACTACGGAGCATATCATCCTGGGAACAGTTGCTTGATGAGAGGTTATAAGACGCACAAATATGTGAAGCCAAGGTCTCGAAAAACAACCTACCTGATTTGTAGGAGATGTCAATCGCATATGACACTCAAAAGACGCAACTGATGCGATGTATCATCCGAGGCCAAGAAATCAATTGGAAATATGAGTGTCTAACCGACCTAGCTTAATAGAGCTAGTGCAGTAATATGTTCACTTAGCATGGCTGATGAGTGCCGAGGGAATTAGACGATCTCAAAGTCATCCTGAAGAGCTTCAACAAGCTTTGAGATCCGTCCGTACCTCAACCCACTATATCTTTGAAGACTCTAACGAAATTCTCACGCGTTATCATCCGGATTTCTTCGTTAGATAGTCCGCGCCTCGACAACTCAGCCGCGACTGCCCCAAGTTTCGAGTGATTTTCTAGGCCCTTCACTAGAGCAAAACTGTAGGGAGGACGCGAATGTAGATCTTCGATGAAATAGTCGTAGAAGTCTGGGCCTAATCCAACATGTTCAGGACCAGCAACTTTCACCGCATACTCAATGTGGTCACAATAGGTTTCAAGATTAGGTACCTTTGCGATATCTGACGGGCCAGTCATGTTCACTTCGTAGATGCCGACGATGCCTCCGCTGCTTGCCACCGCCTTCAATTGATCATCAGGTCGAGTGCGATGGAATGTGTCCTTGATATTTGATGCAAGATATTTGCAAGTAAGTGTGTGCGAAACGATTAGAGGACGTTTTGAAACTTCCACAGCATCCCAGAAGCTCTTGGGCGTAGTATGTGCCAGGTCGAGAATAATTCTTAGTCGATCAAGTTCTTCTATGACTTGACTGCCAAATTCGGTGAGTCCTCGGTCGTCATCCGTGTGGTCGACGCCGTCAGCTATGAGGTTGCGTTCGTTCCAAACCAAACCGAAACAGCGGAGGCCAAGGCGGTAGAATGTGCGGAGAAGGCCAAGGTCATCCTCAATGAACTCTCCTCCTTCAGCCCCCAAAATCAAACCAATCTTACCCTCAGCCTCGGCATCCAACAATTCGTTGTGAGTTTTCACGAGCCGGAATGAGTGCGACTCCTCCAAGTCTTCCAATAGAGAATCGGCAATCTGTAGACCGCGCTTCAAAGCTGCTGCAGGCTTGTATGGGCTTTCGACCCAAATTGGTACAATGAGTGCGGCCACGAATCCCTGCCTGAGTTTATGGAGGTGATATCGCTCCAGTACTTGATGTTCTCCAATTGCTCTTCTTTTTACGATATCCGCGGGGATGTCAGCATGAAGATCAATTATGCGATGCAATTCTCTGCCTACCAACCACATTCATTCTGTTTGGTTCTGTATTTGGGAGACGTCTAAGAGTCTGTTAAGAGACCTTGCGACCATTCTTAAGTACGGCCTAAACATTCACATTCTACAGTATCGCTCTGTTTCTAGGTGGTTGGCTAAATGGGAAATGAAAAGAAAGTAATGATGGAAGAGATGAGTTGGTGGGAGATTTCGGAGGCGCTGAAGAGCGGAATAAACACGGTGATCGTGCCAATGGGTTCGGTTGAGCAACACGGGCATCACCTGCCGCTGCTCACGGACTCTATTCACGCTCACTACCTTTCAGAGAGGATTGCTAAAGAGATGGGCAATGCTCTTGTAGCTCCAGTCATTCGCCCTGGATATTCTGAACATCACTTGGACTTCCCCGGTTCGATTTCCCTCCGAAATGAAACGCTGGCAAACGTTCTTCGCGACTATTGCAGATGCTTGATTCATCATGGTTTCAAGAACATCGTAATGCTAACCTGCCATGGTGGAAATACTCCAGTACTCAATGCGGTTGCATCGGAAGTAGCGATGGCACATGCCAAAGATGGCATTAACGTCTACCCGATCGACCCCTATTCTAAGGCTTTCTACGGAAAGGACAAGGAAGAGATAGGTCACCCAGTCGGATGGCCAGACGGTATACATGGAGGAAAGTATGAAACCTCTTCTGTGTTAGCTTTCAGACCTGAACTAGTTAACATGAACATGGCTGACACGGAGTGGCCTGAAAGCTACAAGACTCAGGATGGGATATTCGAGTTCAATGAAGAAACAATGATGCTCGCGCTCACGAAGGGCATGAAGCACTTCACCGAGTCAGGCGTCATAGGCGACGGCAAGGCGGGAAACGCTGAATATGGCAGAAGAGTGACCCAGCTACTGGCCAAGAATATTGCGCAATCACTGCTCAGAATGATGAAGTGAAAACCGTAAGCAATTCGTTGCTCCCAATCGCCTTCTTTCTAAGCTGTTTTCTTTCAATCGTAAAGGTGACATGAGATCATGTGGTCGGGCGAAGGTTCCACTGTTTTCGGTTCAATCTTTGAACAGGTCTCCATAGCACGCGGACAGCGCGTATGGAATCGGCATCCTGTTGGAATATTCATTGGACTAGGTATGCTTCCCGACAAGGGCTTGTGAACTTTCTGTTCAGAAGAATCCGGCACCGGAACTGCGTCGAGCAGGGCCTTCGTGTAGGGGTGAAGCGAGTTCTCAAACAGCATTCGTGTTTCGCAGCTTTCGACAATTTGTCCCAGGTACATCACAGCTACTCGGTCACACATGTAGCGTACAACACTCAGATCGTGGGCGACGAAAAGGTAGGTCAAATCGAAACTAGTCTGCAGGTCCTTGAGCAAGTTCAAGATCTGAGCGCGCACTGACATATCTAGAGCCGACACTGGTTCATCTAGGATCATCAATTTCGGCTGCAGAGTCAATGCCCTCGCAATGGCGACGCGTTGTTGCTGACCTCCGCTGAGTTCATGCGGATAGCTTTTGTACTGGTCTTTGGTGAGGCCGACAGCTTCAAGCATCTGTAGAACTTTCGTCTCTCTGAGTTGCGGCTTATCGACTGAGTGGATCGCCAAAGGTTCTCCGACGATGTCTCCAATTGTCATTCTTGGATCTAGGGAACCCGTTGGGTCTTGAAATACCGCCTGGATATCGCGGTGGATGGAGCTTGACTCAGACTTCGATAGGTCCCCATGAACATCTTTTGATTGAAATAGGACCCGCCCCGAGGTAGGTTCGTATAGACCAAGTATGACCTTCCCCGTCGTCGTTTTCCCACAGCCGCTCTCACCAACAAGCCCGAAGGTAGTTCCCTTTTCTATTTGGAAAGAGATGTTATCAACGGCTCTGACAGTTCTTGAAGTATGATGCCTAATTTCGGTAATCGTCCTTCTTACTGGGAAGTACTTGCAAAGGCGGTCGACGGCTAATATCGGGGGCGTGGGTTTCGTCATTTCTAGGCAGCCTCGTCGTTTTCGAAGAGCCAGCACTTGGCGAATCTATTGTTGCCTATCCTGAACGCCGGCGGGGCCGGTTCCGTGGTGCATTTGGTGAAGGCAAGCGGGCAGCGCGGGTGAAACCTGCAACCCGCTGGCACCGCGACTAGGTTTGGAATTGTACCCGGAATTGAACTCAGCCTCTTGATCTCCCTGTCTGCTCTCGTGATCGACTCCAACAGGCCCCGCGTGTACGGGTGCTTCGCATCTGCCAGAATTTCTTTCGTGGTTCCGTGCTCCATTCCATGTCCTGCATACATGACAAGTACTTCGTCACATAGTTGCGCCACAATTCCCAAATCATGCGTGATTAGGATAATGGTCATACTGTGTTTTCGTTGGAGGTCTTTCAGCAATGTTAGTATTTGAGCCTGAGTGACCACGTCCAGCGCCGTTGTGGGTTCATCTGCGATTATGAGGTCGGGGTTCGTCGACAGGGCCATCGCAATCATCATTCTCTGTCGCATGCCGCCACTGAACTGGTGGGGGTATTCTCCAGCACGCTTCTCAGCTTCAGGAATACCAGTTGCCGTCATCAATTCAATTGCCTTTGAGTCAGCTTCGTGACGCGGCAGTTTTTCGTGAACCATGAGCGCCTCTGCGACCTGAAAACCGACCTTCAGGACAGGGTTCATGGACGTCATGGGATCCTGGTAAATCATCGCGATGCTTTTGCCGCGGAGTTTCCGCATCTCTGCCGGTTTCTGGTCGAGCAAATTCTTGTCTTTGAAGAGAATCTTGCCTGAGTCAACTCGCCCAGGTGGAGTCGGCAGCAATCCCATAATGGTGAGCGCGGTAACTGTCTTCCCGGAACCTGATTCCCCAACAATTCCGAAACTAGATCCCGTCGTGACGTTGAAAGAGAGGTTTTCGAGTGCGTTGACGATACCGGATTCTAGGTAAAATCGGACACTGAGATCCTGCACTGACAAAAGGCACTCATTTTCTCTTTGCTGCAAGCTGGATACTCCATGATTCGCGTTTTCTCTTCAGCTTCGGGCTTAGCGCTTCCTTGAGCCCCTCACTCACCAGGTAGAATGACAATGATGTTGAGAAGATTGCTAAGCCTGGGAAAAATGTCAGCCACCAAGCGCCGGTGATCCAGTAATTCATTGCCATGTTGAGCATGAAGCCCCAGCTGACCGACATAGGTGCCAAGCCGAGGAATTCCAGTGCCGCTTCTGTGAGGATGACGACCGGGATGCTGAGAGAAGTGTAGACTAGGATTGTGCTAATCTGGTTGGGCAAGAGATGCTTGAATATGATACGCAGGGGGCTTGCTCCCATTACTGTCTCTATCTCAATGAACTCCCTTTTCATCAGTGTGAGTGTGTCTGCACGAACTATGCGTGTCATGGATGGCCAATTGGTTAGTCCGATGATCAGCATCACATTGACCAAGCTAGGGCCCATCACCATAACTACGACTAGGATCAACGGCAGCGTGGGTATTGTTAGGAAAACGTCGGCTGTTCGCATGATAAGCCCGTCAATCTTGCCACCAAAATATCCAGCCATCAATCCCGTAATGATACCGACAATCGCCAGAATAGCACCAGCCACGAAGGCTACGATAAGGGAAACCCTCGCTCCATAGGTGATCAGGGCAAGCTGATCTCTCCCAAGATAGTCTGTTCCGAAGGGATATGTCAGACTCGGCGGAAAGCGATCTTTCGAAGTGTCGGCTAACTCTGGGTCCCCTGGGAAGAGATAATTCGCAAACACAGCACCAAAGATTAGGGCAATCAGAAAGGCTATTCCAATAAGAGCTCCCCTGTTTGCTCTCCTAAGCCCTCGCAGCCAGCGGCCGGAACGTCCTGATCTTTCAGTCATAGGTGATCCTCGGATCCAGGAATCCATAAATTATGTCGGTGATCAAGTTCGAGAGTATTATCATCGTCGAGAAAATGAAAAGCAGCGACAGTACAATTGGATAGTCGCGGCGGAAGATTGAATCGAAAGTCAGTAGGCCAAGTCCCGGCCATGAGAAAACGGTCTCGGTTAGCATCGCTCCTTGGAGTATGAAACCAACGAACAGCCCTATCATTGTAACAGTCGGGAGAAGCCCGTTTCGTAATGCGTGCCTGTAGAGAATCATTTGCTCTGTGAGACCTTTTCCTCTTGCAGTGACTATGTAGTTCTGGTCAAGGACTTCTATCATGCTCGAGCGCACAAGAAGCGCGAAATTTGCCACGTTAATGAGAGTTAGGGTCATCATTGGCAGAACAAGGTGACGGGCGTAGTCAAAGAAGTTGAAAGTGGTCGCAGTCACGGAGGTCATTCCTCCCGCTGGAAGCACTCTAAAGAATAGCGCAAAGATGGTGAGAAGTACGAAACCAAGCCAAAAAGCTGGCATGGAATAGAAGAAGAAGGCGAACGAAGATATCGCCCGGTCCAGCAGGGAGAATGGCTTTCTAGAAGAAAACACGCCTAGAAGAACCCCGAGGGAAATCGTCAGTAGTAAGGTTGGAATCATAAGAAGAAGAGTCGCCGGAATCCTTTGCGCGATAACGTCAAACGATGGTTGAAGATAGAAATATGAGGTACCCCAGTTTCCGGTCAGAAGTCCCTTGAGGTACAGAAGATACTGCTCATGCAGTGGTTTGTCTAACCCGAAAGACTTGAGGATCAACACCCTTGCCTGAGGAGTGATTCTTGGGTTCTGGAGCAAAACAGCCTCGGGCCCGCCGGGAGCGATATGTAATATTGCAAAATTCAGAGTCGCAACAACGAATATGAGTCCTACAGCAATCGTAAGTCGTCTCCCTATGTAGCTGCCCAACCCCAAGTTTTTGCTACACAGCCGTTCCTAATTCAGTTCGCATGTGATGGAAAAAAAGAGGGTTATGTTGCTTTCTTTGTTCTGCGGCCCATGAAATATGCTAGGACTGCTACAACAACCGCGAGGACTACGACGACGCTTATTGTCGTGTAATCGGTAGGCGCTGCAGTGGTTGTCGTTTCACTAGTGGTTGTCGTTTCCTGTACAATGCTCACTTGGGACAACGATTGGTACTTCAATGCTCCCCAATAGTCATGCATTGGGTTGCCTAGACCAAGGATAAAGCCTTGGTATTTCTTGTTCCATGCGATGACTTCAGTCTGGTAGTATAGCTCTAGAACTGGCAGATCCTGATGGACGATTCCACTGATCCTCTGGTAGACTGCGACGCGCTTGTCGACATCTGTAGTGTTCTGACCAAGTATTACCAGCTGATTAACAAACGCGTTATCGTACCCACCCGCGTTGAATCCTCCGGGGCCGATGTTACCCGCCAGCGAGCTGACCATGAAATACGCGTTAACGTCGGGATCAGGCGAGGAGGAAATTGATGCTAAGGCCATGTTCCAGTCCTTTGGAGGGGCGGCTCGGTAGATACTCTGCATAGCGCTGGTTGTTTCCATTAGAATCAATTGCAGATCAATTTTGACTACTTTCAGCATGCTCTGAACAAGCTGCATCATCTTATAGCCAGCAGTACCCCATCGTCCTAGACGCATCACTAACGTGAGACTGAACCGCTTGCCGTCCTTTACTGGATAGCCCGCATCGTCGAGGAGCTTGGCGGCTGCTGCGGTATCGTATGGGTACTCAGGCAGAGGTATACTTGAGTTCGTCACGCTCTTGCCAAGGTAGTACATGTTTGGTACTTGAATCTGGTTTGCCTGTTTGTAATTTCCACCAAGTGATGCGTTCAGTATGTTGCTCAAGTCGAGAGACATTGCAATGGCTTTCCGAACGTTGAGGTTTGAGACAGGGTTAGCACTACCGTCCGCAAGCTTCGGGTACAAATTGAAGACGATGAAGATGTTTATTTGGTTCTGCTCGTTTGCAACCTGCAGACCGGGAACATTTCTTAGAGTCGTGGCGTCTTGCGGTGGTATGTCCTGCATATAGTTGACTTCACCGGTTTGGAGAGCAACTTCCGCCGCAGTCGAGTCCCTATAGAACTTGAAGATTATCTGATCAAGCGCAGGTTTTCCACCATAGTAGTTAGGGTTGGCGTCATAGACGAGTCTGTCTCCAGGAATGTACTGTCGCGGTACAAAGGGACCAGAAGCAACGATTGTTGATAGGTCGGGGTTCTGCTTCGTGAGGTCCATCCCCTCGTAGTAGTGTTTCGGAAGTATACACCATCCAGCTGCATAGATGAAAAATGTGGCAGAAGGTGCTGTCAGGTGGAATATGACCGTTTTCGGATCTGGTGTTGTGATTGCTCCATCCCTTAGGGCAAATCCCGTGATTGTTTTGCTGTCTGCTACTTGGATTGGAGTCCATTGGTAGTACCAGAACTCGGACTGTTCAGTGAATACTTTGAACGTGAAAGCAACATCTTCGGATGTTATTGGTTGCCCGTCGCTCCATTTTAGTCCATCGCGCAGCGTAAATGTGTATGTTAGTCCGTCAGGAGATATGTTCCAAGACTGAGCTAATGCGGGTTCGACTTTTCCGTCTTTGTCCCATCCGATCAGGTTGAGGTATGCCAATGCAGTGTAGTACGACGTAAGCATCTTGGTAGGGTTAAGATCAGTCATCTCTGGTTGCACGGTGGCTAAGGCGACCACCAGCACATTTGGCTGTTGTGCAGCGGTCAATCCGGACATTCCAAGAGCCGTTAGTGCTAGAAAGCAACATGCTAGTACAATTTTCTTTTTTCCTTTCATGAGAATCTGGTTCTCGACGGAGAGAGTGAGCGGGTGCTATAAAAGACCGGTAGAAGTCATTGTCCTCACGTATATATTTGCGATTCTCTATATAGCAAATCACAGTAGGGCTTAAGCTGTAGACGACGACGAAGGATGGGGCACAATGTGTGGTCACGGAGTGATCGCGCTCGTGACAGTGGCTCTCGAGACAGGGATGCTTCCGAAACGGAATATCATAAGAATTGATTCTCCAGCCGGACTAATTACGGCATACCCACGCCAAACTGACTCGAATGAAAAGTGTCGTGTACAGAGCGTGGCCTTCGAAAACGTACCATCTTTCGTCTACAAATCTGATCAGGTTATTCAAGTACCCGGACTTGGACAAGTCCGATACGATATTGCCTTCGGAGGCGCGTTCTATGCCTTCGTAGAAGCTGCCGATGTCGGCGTCGCGCTCGAACCGCGCGATTTCCGCCGCCTGATCGAATATGGAACGCTGATCAAGCGCGCAATTGTGGATACACAGAAGATCCAGCATCCATTTGACGCTGATCTTTCCTTTCTTTACGGCACAATGTTCATTGGCCCATCGCTTTTAGCTGGTGCAAATTCGCGACAGGTGTGTATCTTTGCTGACGGCCAAGTAGACCGCTCGCCATGTGGGACGGGCGTCAGCGCAAGGCTTGCTCTTGAAATTGCACGAGGAAGACTAAAACTCAATGAAACGTACACTGTAGAGAGTATTCTCGGCACTCAATTCACAGGGCACGTTATCGCTGATAGAAAGTATTCTGACTATGCCGCGGTGATTCCACAAGTCGAAGGGCGCGCTTGGATCACGGGGCGAAGCGAATTCCTGGTTGCGCCAAACGACCCGTTGAAAACGGGTTTTCTGCTTAGATAAGTATGTTACATAATTTGACCAAAGACTTGGCTGACTAAATCATACCAGCAATGATCGTACTTGCACATTGATGGATTTCAGGAGAAAATGATATGAGCGGAGCGGTTCTATTCGGTTCTGCCGTGTTTCGCAGATGGAGACAAAGTCATTTCGAATTGTCGATCTTCATTCTGATGTGCCATTGGATATTACTAATCGGAGAGCGAAGGGAGAACGGAGCGTGCTTGAACGGTATCATTTGAAGAAGCTTAGGCAGGGATTGGTAACTGCTGTGATCACGCCCATTTGGCTTGAGAGTTCGTACAAGCCGGAAGGTGCACTAAGACGAGGTCTACAAATTGCTGACGCGTTTGCCAACGATTTGGTTGACTCCCCCAGCTTCGCATTTGTGAGACATTACCAGGATTTGCTAGACGCCGAGGCTGAGGGTAAGATTGGTTTGATTTTGGGGGCTGAAGGAGGAGAGTTCATTGAGGATGACCTTGGCCTTCTCCGCACATTCTACCGCCTTGGCCTCCGCTGTTTCGGTTTCTGCTGGAACCAGCGCAACCTGATGGCAGACGGATGGAGTCATTTCAAGGACGATAGAGGATTGACAGATTTCGGTAGACAGGTAGTTGATGAGGTGAATAGGCTTGGAGTGCTAATAGACCTCGCTCATATGTCACGCAAAGGTTTCTGGGGAGTCTTGGATGCCACACGGAAGCCACTAATAGTATCACACACATGCACACTGCTCGATCCCTCTTTCCGCGCGATGAGAGACGAGCAGCTAAAGGCGGTCGCAAGCAATGGAGGGATAATTGGCATAATCGCCGTAAGAGGCGTAGGCGACCGTACTGTCTATCCGACAATACCAGATTTGAAAACCTATTGTGACCACATTGAGTATGCGGTGAAAGTTGCTGGTCCTGAACATGTTGGATTAGGCCCAGACTTCTACGACTATTTCATCGAAGATCTTGTTACCGAGTACCCGGATATGAAGTATGAACTCGTAGAGGGTCTCGAGGATCACTCAAAACTCGGAGCCGTCATCTCTGAGTTATCCAAACGGGGGCTAACAGATGATGAGATTCGCATGATTGCAAGGGACAATTTCGTTCGCGTCTTCAAGGAGGTTGTCGGCTAACTACTTCACTAGTGTCTTGATCAGCAAAGTCCGTGTTTCCATAATATAGAAACGTGAACCGGAATCTTTCCGGCTCAGCGAGAGTGAATGCCAGACAGGTTTCAGGGCAATAAGAGCTATGGAGTTTTTCCAAATTCATGGAATTCAGGGGCAGGATTCTTGCTGAGACAAAGATTGACGGGTATGATGCGATTATCCCGCAGATAACAGGTTCTGCTTACATTACGGGTTATCACAGAATGGTTTTCGATTCTTCAAAATTCGGCGTGTGCTCTGAATCGTCGTTTGAGAGCAAATTAGCAATCTAATAATACAGTAGATGCGTATTCGAACATTCTGGTTCCTTTGGACTCTAGAAAGCTCAGTGAGAAAGTGTCTGTTGTAACAGGCGCCGGTTCTGGAATAGGGCGCGCCATCGCTGTGCGTTTCGCACAAGGAGGAGCCAAGGTCATTGCAGCTGGTCCCCATCTTGATACTATTGCACAGACCGCAAAGATGATCGAAGACAACGGGGCGAAGCCTGCTCTATGCTAATTGATGTCTCGCTTTCGGAACAAGTCAGTCTCTTTCTGTCAATACCGTGGCAGACGCAATCCCATTTGCTGACTATTCTGAGGTGAAATCGAATTGCCACCTGTTTTCCGTCCACGCCTCTGCGAATTTCGGATGTGAGATTTCCGGTAGAATCAGATGGGAAGGGAATTTCTTTGAGTGATAGACGGTCTGCTTAGCAACGATTGGATCTTTCTCTTCCCAGAGATTGCCTCCAGTGTTGTAGTTCGGCGCCACTGCAGGAAATGCGCTCGACGTAACTTCGAGGCGGATGCAATGTTCTACCTGGAATTGCTGTCCTGTTCCCCACATATCGACCCTAACCCTGACGATTTCGCCGGGTTCCACGTGTTTGATTCTTTCGTATCCCTCTCTGTATCGCAATCTCGAAATTCCTTGGCAGATGCGTTGTGCGTACCCATTAGGATGCACGTCCGAAAGCCTCGCGATAAAGTCCGTGTCGACTGCGGAGGTGCTCACGAAGAGTTCCGCCTCTATCGTGCCAATGATGTTTAGCGGTACTTTCATTGGGGCGGAAGTGAACACAAGAATATCATCGCGACGCTGGATCGGTCTCAAGTCCTCGTTCATACCGTTCTGGAACCATTCTTTCGAAAAGGGGCTGGGAGCAGGATTAGTTGGGTCGTAGGTAAAGGTGGACTGTGAATTCTTGAAACCAGCAATACTTTCTTTTGCAACAAGTTTGCCATGTCCTAAGAGACTATTTGAAGGGCCGTCAGCTGCGAGAAACATGGTGTTTTTCCTTGTCGATGAAAGGGGAAACTCGTTTGAATACATCCATCGGTTCTTCCCCATCAGAAAGAGTCTGACGCTTGGTTCTTTCATTACGCCGTTGTCGATTCCCTTAAGCCAGTAGTCGAACCATCGGATCGCTTCCATGTCAAGAGGAACTACCGATTGTGGCCCATAATCAAAGTCACCGAGTTTCCCTGAACTATTGAAAGGAGCAGACAAGGCATGCGGCCAGGGGCCGATCAATAATTTGTGATTCTTGCGGGTCTTCTTATCCGGGTGCTCCTTGGTCAGGGCTGGGAAATGATCTAAAGCGCCCTTGAGGCTATCATCGTACCATCCTGAGACGAAATAGCATGGCACCCTCATGGACGCAATCATGTTGTCAGTCCAGACGTTTTTGAAGAAATCATCGTATGTTTCATGCGAATAAAACTGGAGGTAAGGATCGCTAGGCAGACCTAATCGTTTTGCGATATCTTTGAGCGGCCGAATGCTAAGGATGGGATCCCAATCGGTCTCTTTGTCATAGA
>Ga0315296_10001334_pt1 | contig 21546 bp, 14 predicted proteins | sample YL17G14_18_MG_FD_203921 | JGI IMG/M metagenome (GOLD analysis project Ga0315296, IMG submission 203921) | Sediment microbial communities from Yellowstone Lake, YNP, Wyoming, USA - YL17G14_18 | ecosystem: Environmental > Aquatic > Freshwater > Lake > Sediment | place: USA: Wyoming | collected...
GGCGCCGGCTTCGGCTGCGGGAGGTCCCTTCCGTTGCTCAGGACGCGCACGATCGTCCGGAGCGGCCGGATCTCTCCGAGATTCGGAAACAGGGTGAACGCAGTCGCCAGCTCGAACGGCGTGGTCTCGAAGACCCCCAGGGCGATCGACGGGTACGGCTTCGGCGGCGCGCTGACGCCAATCCGCTTCCAGAGATCGGAGATCTGATCGAAGCCAACGCTCTCCGCGACCTTCACTGCTGCGACGTTCCGCGACTGGGCAAGGGCGCGCCGCAGCGTGATTTCGCCGTCGTAGTGATCCTCGTAGTTGCTGGGCGTGTAGTCCTTGTCCTCGAAGGTGAACGTGGTCGGCTCGTCGAGGACCACTGACGCGGGCGTCAGATCGCGTCGGCCGTCGGCCGCCGCCCGCTCGAATGCAGCCAGATACACGAACGGCTTGAAGGCCGAACCTGGCTGGCGGGGAGACCGGACGGCGCGGTTGAACTGCGACTGGTTGTACGACCGGCCTCCGACCAGGGCCAGCACCTCGCCGGTCCGGGGATCCACGGCAATCAGCACGGCCTGCACCGGCGGCAGTCGGGCCCGGCGCTTCCCGAGCAGCTGGTCGACGGCCAGCAGCCCTTCGTGCACGGCGTCCTGCGCGAATCGCTGGAGGTTGAGGTCGAGGGTCGTGTGGACGTCGACCTGCTGAGGCGAGCGGGCCAGGCCGGGGTACTGCTCGGTGAGGGTCTGCCCGACCAGATCGACGAAATACGGGGCTTCCGCCTCGAGCGCCCGAGCCACGGTCGCGAGCGGCTCGGCCCCGGCCGCGCGTGCGGTCTCAATCGTCACGAAGCCCCCGTCGGCCATCGCCTGCAGCACCACGTTGCGGCGGTCGCGGGAACGCTTCGGTGAGGCGAACGGCGAGTAATAGGGCGGTGACTGGATGACGCCTGCGATTGTCGCCGCCTCGGCGAGGCTGACATTGGTGACGTCCTTGCCGAAGAAGAGCCGGGCGCCCGCCGCGACGCCATGGATGCCGAACGAACCGCGCTGCCCCAGGTAGACCTCGTTCAGGTAGAGCTCGAGAATCTCGTCCTTCGAGGCGCGCCGCTCGAGGACGATCGCCATGAACTGCTCCGTCAGCTTCCGGCGAAGCGACCTCTCGAGCGGGTCGGCGAGGATCGCCTCGAGAAACACGTTCTTGACGAGCTGCTGGGTGATCGTGCTGGCGCCCACCAGGTACGGGCGGTCTCCCGAGAGGTTGGTGAAGATCGCCTTGACGCTCCGGATGACATCGACGCCGGGATGCTCGTAGAACCGCTTGTCCTCGATGGCCAGCACGGCCTTGATCATGTGCGGCGGAATGAGGCTCAGGGGGACCTTGCGGCGCTTCTCACGCTCGGCCTTCATCAGCGTGCTGAGCAGGGGCGGGTCCAGCGTCACGACGTCGCGAGCGCCGGCGCCGACCACCTCGAGACGCTCAATCCGATCGCCCACGGCCGGCGGCTGCGGCCCGCGTGACCGGGCGCCGGACTTCGGCCCCGGCAACAGCTGGAACACGGTCCGGACGCTCTTGCCTTCGGCGCTCCCGCCGCGAGGGATGATCGTCACCACCTCCCGCTCCACGCCGAATTCTCCGGGCTGGGCGGGCTGTGACCGTTCGGCATAACCGAGGTCGTTCAGTCGATCGATCAGCTGCGCCTGGGTCATCGTCTGACCGCGCCGTATTTCCATCGGCCGTGCGTAAACACGCGGGAATACACGCTCCTGCTCGCCGTGGAGCCGAACGTCGACGACGCGGGCGAACCGGACGTAGTTGTACCCGAGGAACGCACATCCCAGGACGAGCGGAATGCCCACGGTGAGCGCCACGATCACCTGCCAGCGGCGCCACCGCCGCCAGAACGGCTTTCGAGGCTTCGAGGACGAACGGGGTTTCGCAGTCTTGGCCACGGTCACCACGCGCCGGCTAGATGCTCAGAATCCAGTGCCGGCCAGGGTCCAGCGGCAGGTCCTCGAGAAGCCGATCGACGAGCGCCGGACCGTATTTGTTCAGGAAGTACACGAACCCAATCCCGCGCTCCTGCGGGATTCCGTCGGGAAAGGCCTGCCCGCGCGTCCGCTGGAACTGACGCCGCAGCGTCTCGTCCCGCCGCTTGGCCGCGTGGATGATCTTCGCATGCAGCGTCTGCAGGTCGTGCTGCATCCGGCTCAGCGTGGAACGCGCAGCCCCTTGGAGCGTAGGGTCAATCGCCGGGGCTGCGTCGATGAGGGCCGTCATTCCTCCTTCGATCGACACCGCGGCGTCCTGGTAAGCCTGTTCGATCGACGACGGGAGGTGCGACTCGAGCAGGTGGTTGAGCAGCGCCTCGTTGTTCGGCTGCAGCCCCTCGAATGGCAGGGGATACCGGTTCAGGAACTTCATGCCCGCCGAATCGACGAGCGTGGCGGTTGCGCGCGGGCAGAACAGCGGCATCGGAACGCCGAAGCGCTCGTAGACGGGCTTCAGCTGGGCGAGGTACGCCAGCTCGTTTGGCCCTGGCACGTAGGCGATCGTCGGAAACAGCGTGTCCTGGACGATTGGCCGAAGGAGCACGTTCGGGCTGAAGGACTCAGGGCGCTCACGAGCCCGGCTGACGAGCGATGCCCGCGAGACTGCGGTGGTCCCGACGACAAACCCGTTGCTGGCCGCGCGGATTGGCTGGCGCCCTCCGTCGAGGCTGAAGAGCGCGACGCCGTGCGCCTGGGGCACGACCTGCGCATGGTAGCCGCGCCCGCGCAGCGCCTCGCCTGTCTCCGCGGCCAGCCGCAGCGTCCACTCCGGATTCTCGAGCTCGCTCACGAACACGTGGCCAGCCAGCGGCTTCGCAGCCGGGTCCGACGCGTCGTACACCACAAGGCCGCGATTCCCCAGGACCGCTTCCAGCCATCGGCCGAACGCGTCGGCCATCCCCGTGCCGGGGGCGTACGCGCGACCAAGATCCGCCAGGAGTCCCTTGGAGAACTCGGTGCCGGGCAGCAGCCCCGCCAGCGTGGCGACGGCGGCTGTGGCCGACTCATCGAGCGGGATCCAGGCGACCGGCCGCTCTCCGGCACCCTCGGGGCGATCGAGCGAGACAATCCGCCGGGCCAGGTCGCCGTCGAGCACAGCGCACGATCGGACCTCGTCCCAGTCATGATCCTCGGCGTCGATCCAGAAGACCGCAACGGCAGGCACCCGGTGGTCGCGGGCCACACGCTCGGCCAGCTGCACAGTCGTCAGGGCCTTGAGCAGCGCGTACAGGGGGCCGCCAAAGAGCCCCGCCTGCTGGCCGGTGACAATGGCCACCGTCCGCGGATCGGTGAGCTGCTCGGCCGCCGCAATCGCCGCCTGGGGTGCTGCGCGCCGGCGCTGCTGCTGGACGAGCACGGCTGCGATCGCCTCGCGGGGGCGCGTGTGGGCCTGTGCGCGCGCGATTGCCGACGCCCAGTCCTCCGGGAGCCCGGGGTTTCCCGCGAAGAAGGGAGCCAGGGTGTCGAAGGTCTCGGCGTAGTCGGCGGCGAGGGCCGTGATCCACGGTAACCGGCGCAGATCGACAGAGAGTCGATGCGGAGCGGCAGCAGCAGCGGAAGGGACAGGCACCTGTTCGCTACTCTTTCAGAGCACCCGAAGGCTGTCAATCAAGTGAGCACACGCAACCGACACACGCAACCGAGAATTGAACAACGGACGATTCAATGCTAGCATCAACCGCCTTCGATCATCCAAGAGGAGCCCGCGAACTGAGCGTCGTACCGGCTGCCCTCCGTGTGTCTTCTCGGCTCTCTTCCCCCGGGCCTGCCGTGCTTGCGCTCGAGGATGGCACGTGCTTTCGGGGCGAATCGGTGGGCGCGATCGGTGAGACGCGCGGCGAGATCGTCTTCAACACCAGCCTCACCGGGTACCAGGAGGTGCTCACAGACCCGTCGTACGCGGGGCAGATCGTGACGATGACCTGTCCGGAGATCGGGAACTACGGGGTCACGCCGGAAGACCGCGAGGCGGCGGTGCCGCAAGTGGCGGGGCTGGTGGTGCGCCAGGCGTCAATCGTCGCCAGCAACTGGCGATCCCGGGCGACCATCCAGGACTACCTGATCGAGCACGGCATCGTGGCCATCGCCGGCGTCGATACCCGGGCGCTGACGCGGCGGCTTCGGTCGGTGGGCGTGATGCGCGCGGTGCTGGCCGCTGGTGACGCGACGTGCGCGTCACTCGTGGAGCGGGCGCAGCAGGTGCCGCGGATGGAGGGGGCGGACCTGGTCAGCGGCGTCACCTGCGCGATCCCGTTCGACTGGCGCGGAGACGAACCGGGAACCGGAGGCGAGGAGGGCGCGGGTCCCGAGGGGGTGGCTGCGTTCAGGCTCCCGGCGCGTCAGGCCCGCCGGCGCCTGCGCGTCGCCGCCTACGATTTCGGGATCAAGCGCAACATCCTCCGGCGGCTCTCAGCGTACGGCTGCGACGTGCGCGTCTTCCCTGCGGCGACGCCTGCGGCCGAGTTGATGAATGTCCGCCCCGACGGGATCTTCCTCAGCAACGGCCCCGGTGACCCGGCCGCCGTCCGCTACGCCATCGAGAACGCGCGATCGCTCGTGGCCTCTGGTCTGCCCGTCTTCGGCATCTGCCTGGGCCACCAGATTCTCGCCCTGGCGCTGGGCGCCCGGACGTTCAAGCTGAAGTTCGGCCATCGGGGTTCGAACCACCCGGTCAAGGACCTCACGACCGGCATCGTCGAGATCACCGCCCAGAACCACGGCTTCGCCGTCGACCCGGCGTCGTTGCCGCACGACGTGGCGCTGACGCACGTCAGCCTGTACGACGGTACGGTCGAGGGGTTCCGCCACAGGACACGCCCGGTGTTCTGCGTGCAATACCATCCGGAGGCGTCGCCTGGTCCGCACGACGCCGATTACCTGTTCGGGCAGTTCGTCAGCGCGATGGAGTCGGCGTAATGCCGCTGCGCACGGACATCCACCGCGTGCTCGTTATCGGTTCGGGTCCGATTGTCATCGGCCAGGCGTGCGAGTTCGACTACTCCGGCACCCAAGCCTGCAAGGCGCTGCGTGCGGAAGGGCTCGCGGTCGTGCTGGTCAACAGCAATCCGGCCACGATCATGACGGACCCCGAGATCGCCGACCGCACCTACGTCGAGCCGCTGACGCCGGAGGTGCTCGGCGCGATCATCGAGGCGGAGCGTCCGGACGCCCTGCTGCCGACGGTTGGCGGTCAGACGGCGTTGAACCTGGCTGTGGCGCTTGCCGAGAACGGCACGTTGGAGGCGCACGGCGTGACGCTCATTGGCGCCTCGCTCGGGGCCATCAAGGTCGCCGAGGATCGCCTCGCGTTCCGGGAGGCGATGCGGTCGATTGGCATTACCGTGCCGTCGAGCGGCCTGGCCCGGTCGCTCGACCAGGCGCTGGCGCTGGTCGCCGAGATTGGCTTCCCGGCGATCATCCGGCCGTCGTTCACGCTGGGTGGCGTCGGGGCAGGCATCGCCTACAACATCGAGGAGTACCGGGACCTCGTCGCGCGCGGCCTCAACCTCAGCCCCGTGCACGAGGTGCTCATCGAGGAGTCCGTTCTCGGGTGGAAGGAGTTCGAGCTTGAGGTCATGCGGGATGGAGCGGACAACTTCGTGGTGGTCTGCTCGATCGAGAACGTCGATCCGATGGGGATCCATACCGGCGACAGCATTACCGTGGCGCCGGCGATGACCCTGACGGACAAGGAATACCAGCGCATGCGCGACGCGGCCAAGCGGATCATCCGCCGCGTCGGGGTCGAGACCGGCGGCTCGAACATCCAGTTCGCGATCGACCCGAAGGACGGACGCATGGTGGCGATTGAGATGAACCCGCGCGTGTCACGATCGTCCGCGCTGGCGTCAAAGGCGACCGGATTCCCGATCGCGAAGATCGCCGCCAAGCTTGCGCTGGGCTATCACCTGGACGAGATTCCCAACGACATCACGCGCGTGACGCCGGCGTCCTTCGAGCCCACGATCGACTACGTCGTGATCAAGATGCCCCGGTGGAACTTCGAGAAGTTCCCCGAGGCCGACCGGACCCTGACGACCCAGATGAAGTCGATCGGGGAGGCGATGGCGATCGGGCGCACGTTCAAGGCGGCGTTCCTCAAGGGCATGCGGTCGCTCGAGCTCGGCCCCAGCGGGCGGCTCTGGACGTCCGGCGCCGAGGCGCCGGCCGACGACGACACGGCGCTGACCGAGCAGCTGATGCGCCCGCACGATCGGCGGATCTGGGCGGTGTTCCGCGCGCTGGAGCGCGGCTGGAGCATCGAGCGGCTCAGTCAGCTGACGCGGATCGACCCGTGGTTCCTGGCGCAGTTCGACGAGCTGGCGCGCCTGGCGGGCGAATGCCGCGCGCGCGGCCGCGCGGTGCTCGAAACCGAGGAGTTGGCGCGCCTCAAGCGCGAAGGCTTCAGCGACGCCGACCTCGCGGAGCTTGCGGGCGTGGCCGAGGCCGAGGTGCGCGCCCGCCGGCTCGCTGCCGGCCTCGTGCCCGTCTACAACCGCATCGATACCTGCGCCGCCGAGTTCGAGTCATGGACGCCGTATCTCTACAGCACGTTCGAATCAACCTGCGAGGCCGATCCGACACCCCGGCGAAAAGTGGTCATTCTGGGGAGCGGCCCGAACCGGATCGGGCAGGGTATCGAGTTCGATTATTGCTGCTGCCATGCCGCCTTCGCCCTGCGCGAAGAGGGGCTGGAGACGGTGATGGTGAACTGCAACCCGGAGACGGTGTCGACCGACTACGACACCGCCGATCGCCTCTACTTCGAACCCTTGACCCTCGAGGACGTGCTCGCGGTCATCTCGCGCGAGCAGGCCGCCGGCGGGGAGGTGTCGTGTCTGGTGCAGTTCGGCGGCCAGACGCCCCTGAAGCTGTCGCTGCCGCTCCACGAGGCCGGCGTCAGGATCATCGGCACGTCGGCCGATTCGATCGACCTCGCCGAGAACCGCCAGCGGTTCGCCGATTTCCTGCGCGGGTTGAACATCCCTCAGCCGCCCAGCGGGACCGCCACATCCCAGGAGGAGGCGCGCGATGTGGCAGCGGGCATCGGCTTTCCGGTCGTGGTCCGGCCCTCCTACGTGCTCGGGGGGCGTGGCATGGCCATCGTCTTCGATCAGGTGGCGCTCGATCGGTACGTGGCCGCAGCGGTCGAAGCGGCTCCCGGCCATCCGGTGCTCATCGACCGCTTCCTCGAGGACGCCTTCGAGCTTGACGTTGACGCCGTCGCCGACGCCACGGGCGCCGTGGTCATTGGCGGCATCATGGAGCACATCGAGCAGGCCGGCATCCACTCGGGAGACAGCTCCTGCGTGGTCCCGCCGTACCTGGTGGCGCCGCGGCACCTCGATCTGATAGGCGAGTACACGCGGAGAATCGCAAGGACACTTGGCGTCGTCGGTCTGATGAACGTGCAGTACGCGATCAAGGACGATGTGGTGTACGTGCTCGAGGTGAACCCGCGGGCCTCGCGCACGGTGCCCTACCTGTCGAAGGCGACCGGCGTGCCGCTGGCCAAGGTGGCGGCAAGGGTCATGGCCGGCCGGACGCTCGGGGAGCTCGGCCTGACCAGCGACCTGTCGGTGCCGGGCGTGTTCGTCAAGATGCCGGTCTTCCCGTTCATGCGGTTCCGCGGTGTTGACACGATCCTTGGTCCGGAGATGAAGTCCACCGGCGAGGTCATGGGCGGGGCGGCGACCTTCGGCGTCGCGTTCGCCAAGGCCCAGCGGGCGGTGGGGCAGTGCCTGCCCGAGACGGGCTCAGCGTTCGTCAGCGTCAACGACCACGACAAGCTGCCCGTGCTGCCAATCGCCCGCCAGTTGGCGGATTTGGGGTTCAAGCTCGTGGCGACCCGAGGGACGGCCGCGTTCCTCAATGCGCACGGTCTGTCGGCCGACATGGTCTACAAGGTCAACGAGGGGCGGCCGAATGTCGCGGACCGGATTGTCAACGGCGAGATTCATCTGGTTATCAACACACCGCTGGGTCGGGCGTCGTTCTTCGATGACCGCGCGCTCAGGCGCGCGGCGATGCTGCACGGCGTGCCGTGCATCACGACGCTGACCGGCGCCACGGCCGCCGTCGGCGCCATCCGGGCGCTGCAATTGCAGGCGCCTGGCGTGCGCGCGCTGCAGGACTACCACGCAGAAAACGACATCACGACCTCCCGCTAGATTCGCCGTTCCTGCACTCCCGCCGCGCTGAGCGACGGCCCCCGGTTGGAATCCCCGTCTGATCGTGCACCGTTGCGTGTCCCCGCCGTGCGGCCCGACGTTTGCCTGCGATCCTGCCGTGACGGGTCCGGCCTGGATTCCTGCGGTCGCCATCCTGATTGGCACGGTTGCCGGGTGCGTGCTCTGGCCGGACGCGCCTGTCACCGCGCTCGTGCCCGCACTGCTGGTGATGTATGCGATGGCGGCGACGGCCTACATGGTGGGCCGGCGCGGGGCCTTTCTCGTCCTGGTGGCCTTGACGTTCCTGCTCGCGGCCATGCTGTCGGCCATCGACGCCTCGGCCTGCGCGCTGCGGTCCTCCCTTGCTGCGCTTCTCGAATCGCGGACGCAAGGCCTTGCGGGCGGTTCCGCCGGTGACGTGCCGATCATGCTCAGGATTGAGGGCGAGCTGCGTGAGGACGCCGCCGCCACCGGAAACGGTTACAGCCTCAGCCTGGCGGTCGACACCGTCATGGAGGGAGGGCGTCGCCGCCGCGCGGAGGGCGGCGTCCAGCTCACGGTGTTCGGCTCGCTGGCTCAAAAGCGGGCGACCGATTGGCGCGCCGGACGCCGCGTGCAGGCGCCCGCCCAGTTGCGGCGGCCGACCGTCTACCGGAATCCCGGTGTGGCGGACAACCGGATGGCACTCGCGCGGCGAGGCACGGTCCTCGTCGGGAGCGTCAAGAGCGGCGCGCTGGTCGAGGTGACGCAGAGGGGAACATGGGTCGCAGAGCTGGCTGCCTGGTGCCGCAGCGAAGTCCGCCGGACCGTTGGTGACTCGGTCGGCCGTTGGAACGACCGGTCGGCGGCAATTGTCACGGCGATTCTGATCGGCGATCGCGCCGGGCTGGATGCCGAGGTGAGAGAGCGGCTTCAGCAGGCTGGCACCTATCACGTCATTGCCATCTCGGGCGGCAACATCGCAATCCTTGCCGGTCTGTCCGTGGTCCTGCTCCGGCTCGCCGGCATCGGGTCGCGGGCGACTTGCGCCGGGACCGCCGTCGTGCTCATCTCCTATGCTGGCCTCGTCGGGGGAGGAGCGTCGGTGTCCCGCGCCACCTTGATGGCGGTGACGTACCTGCTGGCCCGCCTGGGCGATCACAGAGGACCCGCCCTCAACGCGCTGGCGGTGTCACTGTCGATCCTCCTCGTCGTCGAACCACTGACGGTCTTTGACCCGGCACTGGCGCTGACGGCCGGCGCAACGCTGGGTATCCTGGTTGGCTCTGGGCGCCTCGGAAAGCGGCTGCCGGCCCGGCCGTGGCTCCGCGCGCCTGCGACGCTGGGGCTTGCCTCGCTCGCTGCGGAACTGGCTCTGGTTCCCGTGGCGGCTTTGGCGTTCTCCAGGGTCACGTTTGCCGGTCTGGCGCTCAACTTTGTCGCGATACCGCTGATGACCGTCGCCCAAGTGGCCGGAATGGCCGCGTTGCCACTGTTGGCGATCTCACGGCCGGCTGGACGAGTGGCGGGATTCGTGGCTCACCTCGGAGCGTCTGGCCTCGTCGAGTCGGCGAAGCTTGTGGACGCCGCGCCCTGGCTGGCGTTTCGCGTCCCGCCGCCCGGCTGGTGGGCGGTTGGCGCGTACTACGGGGGCTGGCTCGCGTGGCTGTGGTCGTCGGTCAGCAGGGGCACGCCTGCCCGAGTCTCGGCCATGCAAGCGTTCATCCGTTGCGCGGGTGTGGCCTGCGTGGCGCTGAGCGGTCTGTGGATTCTCATCTGTCCGGCGCTGCTGGCGTCGGCGAGGGGGAACGGGCGCCTGCAGGTGACGTTCCTGGACGTCGGACAGGCCGATGCCGTCCTGGTCCGGTGGCCCGGAGGCCGATCGATGCTCGTTGACGCGGGAGGGTTTCGCAGCGCCTCGGCGTTCGACATCGGATCAAGGGTGGTCGCGCCTGCCCTGTGGGCACTGGGTGTGAGACGCCTTGACGTCCTTGCCATCTCGCACGGTGATCCCGATCACGTGGGTGGCGCGCTGTCGGTCGTCAGGGACTTTGCGCCGCGCGAGGTCTGGGAAGGCGTGCCCGTGCCACCGGACGCGTCGATGCGGGCGCTGCGCCGCGGCGCCGAGCGCGCTGGCGCGTGGTGGCGCACCCTCAGCGTCGGGCACGCCATGGAGATCGACGGGGTCACGGTGCGCGTCTGGCATCCGCCGCCGCCGGACTGGGAACGGCAGCGCGTGCGGAACGACGATTCGCTCGTGCTCGAGTTGACGTTCAAGCGCGTGTCGGTGCTCCTGCCGGGCGACATCAGCCGGGAGGTCGAGCGCGCGCTCGCACCTCGCCTGGCCCCGTCGGGTCTGCGCATCCTCAAGGTCCCGCACCACGGCAGCTCGTCCTCAAGCTCCGCGCTCTTCCTTGGAGCCGTCCGTCCCGATCTGGCCGTGCTCACGGTCGGTCGGGGGACATTCGTGGCCCGCGAGGTGCTGGCCGCCTACCGGGCCGCAGGCGCGACGCTCTTCCGGACCGACCGGGACGGGGCGGTGACGATCGAGACCGACGGCGAGACCGTCGACATCCGTACGTTCGCGGGCACGCACCGCACCCTCCACCCGGCGTCGAACACCACGAAGAGCGTGAAGGACTGACACACGACAGTTGAAGAACACCTGGGCGGTCAGGGCTCACCACGCCTTCGCGGGCTTCGTGGTGACGAGCGCGGCAGGGTGTCGTCGTGTGTCAGGGAGCTTCGGTGTCCTTGATGTCGTTCCACTCGCGCTCCAGTTCGGCGAGCGTGGTTCCAGGCAGCGAGGCGCCCCGCGCGGTGACGCGCCGTTCGAGCTCGTCGAACCGCCGGACGAACTTGTCGTTTGCGCGTCGGAGTGCGGCTTCGGGCTCGATGCCGAGCTTCCTCGCGAGGTTGGCGATGGCGAACAGCAGGTCACCCATTTCTTCTTCGGCCCGGCCGGTGGTCCCCCGACGATCTTGAGCCAGGGCCTCGCGCAGTTCGGCGACCTCCTCCTCGATCTTGACCAGTACATCGGCGGCGCCCGTCCAGTCGAAGCCCACGGCGGCGGCACGGGTGCCCATCACGTACGCCCGGAGGAGCGACGGCAGGGTCGTGGGAATCCCGCTCAGCACGGTGTGGTGGGCGTGCTCGCCAGTCCGCTCGTGCGCCTTCATCTCCTCCCAGCGGCCGAGGGCCTCGCCCGCGGTCGTTGCCCGCGCGGCGCCCCCGAACACGTGGGGATGCCGGCGCACGAGCTTGTCGGCGATTGCGCCGAGCGCGTCAGCGATGGTGAAGTCGCCGTCTTCCGCGCACACCTGCGCGAGGAGCACCCCCTCGAAGACGAAATCGCCGATCTCGTGGCACAGCGCCCGGCGATCGCGCGTGTCGATCGCGTGGAGCACCTCGTAGGTTTCTTCGAGGACGAACGATCCGAGGGACTCGAGGGTCTGCTCGCGGTCCCACGGGCATCCTTCGGGAGCGCGCAGGGCCGCGACGATCTCGACCAGGCGCTGGAACTGCTCGGCGGCATGGGGTGGCATCGCCCGTATGCTACCATTTCCTGGGCGACGCTCTTGACCGTCCACCGCGGACTGTCCAGCCGCCGGATCCTGAATGCCGCGCGGCTGCCGCCGCCGACAGGTGATTGACGACTCACATGTCTACAGACCAGCAAGCCACCGTGACGTTCAATACGTTCATCCTGTCGCTCGTGACGACGGCGGCAGTGCATTTCGGCGACATCGCGCCGCCTGGAAGCGACACTCGCCCCGAGCCGGACCTCGCCGGGGCTGCCCAGATGATCGAGATCCTCGGGATGCTCCAGCAGAAGACCAAGGGGAACCTCGCGCCCGACGAGCAGCAGTTCCTCGATCAGGTCCTGTACGAGTTGCGGATGCGGTACGTCGAGGCCGCGAAGAACGAGAAGCGGATCATCCAGCCTTGAGCGCCATCCTCGCGCGTGTCACGTTTCTCGGCACGGGCACCTCACACGGTGTGCCCGCAATCGGGTGCCGTTGCGCGACGTGCCTCTCGGACGACCCCCGCGATCGGCGCTGGCGCCCGTCGATCCTCATCGATCTGCCGGGCGGGGCGACGCTGCTCGTCGACACGGCCCCCGATCTGAGAGCCCAGGCTCTGGCGTTCGGCGTCTCGCGAATCGACGCGATCCTGTTCACGCACGCCCACGCCGATCACCTGCTGGGACTGGACGACATCCGCCGCTTCAATGAAATCCAGGGCGGGCCCGTGTCGTGCTACGGCGATCGGCCGACGCTCACCGAGCTGCGACGGACGTTTGCCTACGCGTTCAGGCCCGGACCACCCGGCGGCGGGCTCCCGCGCCTCACCCTGTTCGCCATCGAGGGGGCGTTCTCCGTGGCGGGGACGGAAATCGTGCCCGTGCCCGTGCTGCACGGCACCCAGCTCATCCTCGGATTCCGGGTGGGGTCGTTCGCCTATCTGACCGATTGCAGTGCGATCCCCGAGTCGTCGTGGCCGCTGCTGGCTGGCGTGCGTCACCTCGCCCTCGACGCGCTTCGCGAGCGGCCGCACCCGACGCACTTCTCCCTGCCGGAAGCCCTGGCGGTCATCGAGCGGCTGAGACCGGATCGGACCTGGCTGACCCACATCTGCCACGACCTCGGCCACGCGGCCACCTCTGCCAGGCTGCCGGCCGGTGTGATGCTGGCATATGATGGACTGAGGGTCGAGGTTCCCGACTAGTGGAGATCATTCACTTTCCCGACGACGAGCGCCCGGCGCGCTGGCGCAGCCCCGTCCTGGCGCTCGGCAACTTCGACGGGCTCCATCGGGGGCACATGAAGATCATCGAGCGCGTCGCCCGGGTCGCCTCAGAGCGTGCCCTGGTCCCGGTCGTCGTCACCTTTGATCCGCACCCGACCCATATCGTCCGGCCCGACAAGGCGCCGCCCCTCCTGATGACCAAGGCCCAGAAGATCGAGGGCCTCGCGCGTGCCGGGATGCACGGCGTCGCCGTGGTCCGGTTCACGCCGGAGATTGCCCACTGGGATCCCGAGACGTTCGTGCGGATCGTGCTCGCGGACTGGCTGCACGTGGGTGAGGTATGGGTCGGCGCGAACTTCCTGTTCGGCCATGATCGGAGGGGCGATTTCTCAGTGCTGAGGGAGCTGGGCGTGCGGTACGGCTTCCGGACCGAGAAGATCGATGCGGTGCGATACAAGGACTTTGTGGTGAGCAGCACCCGCATCCGCCGCCTGATCGCCGAAGGTCGGGTCGACGAGGCGGCGGCCCTGCTCGGGCGCCACTACTTCGTCGACGGCACGGTCGTCCATGGCGATGCGCGCGGGCGGACGCTCGGGTATCCCACGGCCAATCTCGAGACCGCCAATGAGCTGCTGCCCCCGAACGGGGTGTATGCGTCGATGGTGAACCTCGGGGCGACGATCCACCCGAGCATCACCAACGTCGGCGTTCGACCGACGTTCGGCAGGGGCCTGCCGACGGTGATCGAGACGTTTCTCTTCGACTTTGAACAGGACCTGTACGGATCGAGCATGCGGCTGTGGTTCGTGCAGCGGCTGCGGGACGAGCGGACGTTCGACAGCGTTGACAGCCTGCGCGCCCAGATCGACGCGGACTGCGCGCGCGCCCGGACGCTGTTCGAGCGGATTTCGCTGTAAGATAGGCGCCAGCCGATGTCCGGTTCGCGCCGAGCGCCCATGCTGACTGTCTTGCCCGTGGAACAGCCGTACTGGTTCTCCCTGACGATGCCGGCGGACCCGCGCATGGCGCCCGTTGTGCGCGACCTGGCAGCCAGGATCGCCCGGCAGGTCGGTTGTGCGGGCGACGAGGCGGACGCCCTCGGCGGAACCCTCGTCGAGACAGTGTTGCATGCGATCGAGCGAGGGGGTGACGGCCGGGGCGGGACCCATGTCGAGATCCTGTTCCGTATCGACCCTTCGGCGTTCGAGGTGACGCTCCTCTTGAGAGGGGACGACGACCGGACCGTGGCCGCCCTCGCTGCGGCCGAGCCGGAGACGGTCTGGCCCGTCGATGTCCTGAGACGGATCACCGGCCGTTTCGAGATCTCGCGCGATCCGCAGGGGTCCCGCTGCCGCGTGACGCGGCCGGTCGGTGCCCGGCAGGGTGAATGACCGATCACTGTTCGTTCTGGACAGTCCAGCATGCGGCTTCACAACACGCTGACGCGGCGGGAGGAGGAGTTTGTCCCACTCGACGGGCGCACCGTCAGGATGTACACGTGCGGGCTGACGGTGTACAACCGGGGCCACATCGGGAACTTCCGAACCTTCGTGTGCCTCGATGTGCTTCGTCGGGTGCTGCGCCACGTTCTCGGCTACGAGGTGCGCCAGGTGATGAATTTCACCGACGTGGACGATCGCACGATCGCGGGGGCGCAGGCCGCAGGGGTGAATCTTCGCGACTACACCGACCGCTACATTGAAGCCTTCCTCGAGGACGCGCGTCTGATCGGTCTGGAACCCGTAGAGGAGCGGCCGCGGGCGACCGACGAGGCGAATCTCCGGGCAATGACCGATCTCGTGGCGGCGCTCGAGAGTCGCGGGCACACCTACAGGAGCGACCGGTCGGTCTACTACCGGATCTCCACGTTTCCGTCCTACGGTCAGCTCGCCCGGCTGGATCCTGAAGGCATCAAGTCGGGCGCGCGGGTGGACTCGGACAGCTACGCCAAGGAGGACGCGCGCGATTTCGTGCTGTGGAAGGCGACGAAGCCCGGTGAACCCACCTGGGATCTTGGTCTCGGGCCCGGCCGTCCCGGGTGGCACCTCGAGTGCTCGGCCATGGCACTGCGGCTGCTGGGCGAGCCGCCCATCGACATCCACGGCGGTGGCGTTGACCTGGTGTTCCCGCACCATGAGAACGAGATTGCGCAGAGCGAGGGCGCGACCGGCAGGCCGTTCTCGCGGTTCTGGGTGCACGTCGAGCATCTTCTCGTGGAGGAAGAGAAGATGTCGAAGTCGCTCGGCAACCAGCTGACGCTGCCCGAGATCAAGGAGCGAGGGTTCAGGCCGTCGGCCGTGCGGTACCTGCTGCTCTCGACACACTACCGCAAGCAGCTGAAGTTCACGTGGGCCAGCCTCGCGCAGGCCGAAGAGGCGCTCCGCCGAATCGGCGACTTCCTGGCCCGCCTCGACACCGTGCAGGGCCCGGACGCCCACGGGACGACCGTCGAGCGGATCGAGGCCGCCCGGTCAGCGTTCGGGCGCATGCTCGTGAACGACCTCAACACGGCGGGCGGGTTGGGCGTCATGTTCGAGCTTCTGCGGAGCCTCAACACGGCCATCGACAATGGCGAGGTCGGCACGCCGGATGTGCCAGTCATCCGGGCGGCGTTCCAGGAGTTCGACCGCGTGCTGGGCGTGATCGCCCTCCGGCAGGCCGAGGATGAGGAACTCGGGGTTCCAGCCGACGAGATCGAGCGACTCATCGCGGAGCGCCAGGCGGCGCGGCGGAACCGCAGCTTCCGCGAGGCCGATCGGATTCGTGACGCGCTGGCCGCGCGGGGCGTGCTGCTGGAAGACTCGCCCGGTGGCACCCGCTGGAAGCGGAAGTAGGTCGAACCTGATGCCCGCTGCGGGTGTCCAGGGGGTTCACGCCGTCTCATCCGGCAGCCTCCGCAGAGAACAGTAAACGGCGAGTGCGTGTTAGGCGTATTCTCCTCCTAAGGACTATTCTGTCTTCCTTCTTCCCGATTCCGCCCACGAGGACCAACGAACCATGAACTCACTTCCGAGAGCCCGAACCCGCCGGGGTTGCCTGGTCGTCGCAATCGCCTTGCTTCCCTTCGTGAGTGCGGGTTGCCAGGGGACACCGGACCAGGCGCGTGGGGGCGGGGGGCGCGGAGGCGGGCGCGGGGCAGCCGTGCCGGTGCAGACCACGAGGGTCCAGCGCATCAGCGTCCAGCGGCAGGTTGAGCTGTCCGGCAACATCCTTTCGCCCGACCAGGCGAAAGTCAGCGCCGAGGCCGCCGGCGTGGTGCGCCAGGTGCTCGTCGAGATCGGCCAGGAGGTTCGGGTCGGAGACCCGCTGGTCCGGTTGGAGCCCAGGGAAATCGCACTGGCCCTGGAGCGCGCGGAAAGCTCGCTGCGCCAGACCCGGGCGCAGTTGGGGATGCAGGGCCCGTTGAATGACAGCGACCAACCGCCTCCTGACGAGGAGATCGCGTCGGTCAAGACGGCGCTGGCGAACCGCGATGATGCCCGGGCGAATTTCTCGAGAGCGGAGAACCTCACTGGCCGGGGCCTTTTGCCTCCCGCCGACTTTCTGACGGCGCAGACGCGGCTGAAGGTCAACGAGGCCGCGCATCAGGCGGCGCTCGACAACGTCCGAAGCCTGAAGGCGTCGCTGCAGGATCGCCGCGCGGCGTATACGCTCGCGCAGAAGAAGCTCAATGACGCGACTGTGAAGGCTCCGATATCTGGGGCAGTGTCGGAACGGCTGGTCCAGGGCGGCGAGTACATCGGCGAGCGGACACCTGTCGCGACCATCGTGCAGATGAACCCGTTGAAGCTGCGGACCGGCGTGCAGGAGAAGCACGCGGGTGCCATCCAGCCCGGGCAGTTGGTGGAGTTCCGGGTGGAGTCGTTCGGTGACCAGGTGTTCAGGGGCAAGGTGGCCTACGTGAGCCCCGCGATCGATCAGACGATGCGCACCTTCACCGTGGAGGCGCTCGTTGAGAACAGCGATCGCCGGCTGAAACCCGGGTTCTTTGCCAAGGGTGTCATCTACACGCGGCAGGACACGAACGTGCTGGCGATTCCGGATAACGCGGTCGCGACGTTCGCGGGGGTCGCGTCAGCGTATGTCATCGAGAACAACACGATCCGCCAGGTGAGCGTGGCGCTTGGGGCCCGCCAGGGCAACGTCTGGGAGGTGCTGGACGGCCTCACGGGTGACGAATTGCTGGCCGCGAACAACCTCAATCAGCTCGCCACCGGTGTCGCCGTCAGGGTGCTCAAGTCGGGTGAGAGCGAGGGCGCGGAGGCTGGGGCGGGGGCACTCCGGAGCGGCGGCCGGCGTGTCGCAGGCCAGGGCCGAGGGGAGCGGGGCCAGGGTCAGGGCCAGCCGCAGGGCGGCGGCCGGCGAGGAGACGGGAGATGAAGATCGCGGAGATCAGTGTCCGGCGGCCCGTGTTCGCGGTCATGATGAGCGCGGCGCTCATCGTTGTCGGGTGGTTTTCGTACAGGCATCTCGGTTTGGATCTGATGCCGCGGACCGACTATCCCACCGTGACGGTCCGCGCGGGCCTCTCCGGCGCGAGCGCCGAAGAGATGGAGACGACGATCACCAAGGAAATCGAGTCCGCGGTCAACACGATCAACGGGATCGACGAGATTCGCTGCAGCTCCAGCCAGGGATCCTCGAGTTGCACGATCAGCTTTGTGCTCGAGCGGGAGATCGAGGCGGCCACGCAGGACGTGCGCGACAAGGTGGCGGGGGTCGCGGGCCGCTTTCCACGCGACACGAACCCGCCGGTGGTCAACAAGATGGACCCGGACGCGTCGCCGATCCTCACGCTGGTGGTGTCGGGGAAGCGCAGTTCGAAGGAGATCACCCAGATCGCCGACAAGCAGATCAAGCAGGTGCTCGAGACCATCCAAGACGTCGGCGAGGTGAGCCTCTTTGGCGACCGGCGGCGTGAGATCCGGATCTTCCTCAACCCCAATCGTCTCAATGCCTATGCCCTGACGGTGGACCAGGTGCGGACGGCGGTTGCGCGGCAGAACGTCGAGATCCCGGGCGGGAACTTCATCGCCGGGCCGTCGGAGATCTCGCTGCGCACGATGGGCCGGCTCGTGAACGTCGAGGACTTCAACAAGATCGTCCTCGCGTACCGCGAGGGCTCCGTCGTGACGCTTGGCGACGTGGCGCGCATCAGCGACGCGATTGAGGAGGTCCGGAGCCAGACCAGGCTCGACGGCGAGACGGCCATCTCGCTGATGATCCGCAAGCAGTCGGGAACCAACACGGTCACGGTCGTGGACCGGGTGAGGGAGCGGCTCACCCGGATCCAGGAGGCGCTGCCGGCCGACCTCAAGATTCGGGTGTCCCGTGATCAGTCGCGGTTCATCCGCAAGTCGTTCAACGAGATCAAGCTGCACCTCCTCATGGGCGGCCTGCTCGCGGCGGGCGTCGTGTTCCTGTTCATGCGGAACTGGCGCGTCACCGTGATTGCCGGCCTGGCCATCCCGACGTCGATCATCGGGACCTTCACGGTGATGAGGGTGCTCGGCTTCACGCTGAACAACATGACGATGCTCGCGCTCTCGCTGGCCACGGGCATTGTCATCGACGACGCGATCGTCGTCCTCGAGAACATCTTCAGGCACATCGAGGAGAAGGGGGTGTCGCCGCGGGAAGCGGCAGTGAAGGCGACCGCCGAGATCGGCCTTGCCGTGATGGCCACGACGCTGTCGCTGGTCGTCATCTTCCTGCCGGTCGCGTTCATGACCGGCCAGGTCGGGCGCTACTTCTACAGCTTCGGGATCTCCTCGGCGTCGGCGATCATGATCTCGATGTTCGTGTCGTTCACGCTGACGCCGGCGCTCTGTGCGCATTGGTTGCGGTCCATCGATGCCGAGAGCGGCCGCAAGAAGCGGAGCAAGCAGCAAGGCTTCTACGCCTGGATGGACCGCCAGTACGGGGGGATGCTCGAGTGGTCGCTCGCACACCGCGGCGTCATGCTCGGCATCGCCGGGGCGGTGGCAGTGTCGGCCGTCTTCCTGTTCCCCTACGTGGGCACGGAGCTGGTGCCCGACGACGACCAGAGCGAGTTCAGCGTCAACATGCGTCTGCCCCGGGGCACGAGCTTTACCCGGACCCTCGAGTACGTGGAGCCGATCGAGGGAGAGATCCGGGATGTGCTGGGGACGGATCTGGAGTCGCTGATGGCGTCGATCCAGACCGGGAGCTCGAACTACTCGGTCGCGCTGACCCCAATCGAAGCGCGGGACCGATCGCAGCAGGAACTGATGCGTGTCACGCGGCAGCGCCTCATGAAATACAAGGGCGTGAGGATGAGCGTGTCGGGCGGCACGGACATCTCCGGCGCGTCGAGCGCGGGCGGCCGCGGCGGCGGCGGAACCACCAACCGGCTGAGCATGATCGTGCAGGGGCCGGACATCGATCAGCTCCAGACGTACGCCTACACGCTGCTCGCGAAGGTCCGCGAGATCGACGGCGTCACCGACTCCGACACGAGCTTCGAGCCGACGCAGCCGGAGCTGCGCATCAACATCGACCGCCAGCGCGCGGCGGACCTGGGCGTGTCGCTCGACTCCCTGTCGTCGAGCCTCCGCACGCTCGTCGGCGGCGAGGAGGTGTCGAAGTACAAGGAAGGCGACGAGCAGTTCAACGTTCGGCTCCGCATGGACGAGCAGTTCCGGAACAACCCGGCGACGCTGGGGGATCTGTACATCTCCGCCGCCGGCGGCCGGATGGTCCGCGTGAGCGACGTGGCGAGGCTGGCGCTCGGCAACGCACCGGCCTCGATCGACCGCTACAACCGCATGCGGCAGATCTCGGTGTCGGCGAACCTCGACCGGGCAAGGATCACCCTGGGTGACGCGCTGGCGGCGGCTCGCGTGAAGGTGAACGAGCTGCAGATGAAACCGGGCTACCAGGTCGTCTTCGGCGGGAGCGCGAGGGCGCTGACCGAGGCGTCCAACGACTTCGTGATCGCGATCATTCTGGCGATCGTGTTCATCTACATGGTGCTCGCGTCCCAGTTCAACAGCTTCATCCACCCGCTGACCATCATGACGGCGCTGCCCCTGAGCCTGCCGGCGGGGCTGCTGGCGCTCATGGCCTTCGGCATGACGATCAACGTGTACAGCGCGATCGGGATGATGATGCTCTTCGGCATCGTCAAGAAGAACTCGATCCTGCAGGTGGATTACACGAACACCTTGCGGAAACTGGGCGTCGAACGGCACGAGGCGCTGATTGCCGCCAACCACGTCCGGCTCCGGCCGATCCTGATGACCACGATCGCGATCATCGCCGGGATGCTGCCGATCGCGTTTGGCCGCGGCGCGGGTTCTGGCTCGCGCGCCTCGATGGCGGTGACGATCATCGGCGGGCAGATTCTCTGCCTGCTGCTCACGTTGCTGATCACGCCCGTGGTCTACTCGTACTTCGACGACCTGCGGCTCTGGAAGCCGGCCGATCTGTGGAAGGTCCTGCTGCGCCTCCTGCGGGCGGGCAGGCCGCAGCCCGTGCAGCCGGAGCCTGTCGCGTCGAAGGCCGAAAGTATGTCGGCGTAGCTATCTGGTCTTCGCTTCCAGCCTGGCAGGCTCTTTGCCTCTGCGAACGAGCGTGGCTAGACTGGATCGCCTTGCGCTCGGAAAATTGGGCGAAGAGCTCGCGTGCCGCGAGCTCCGGCGCCGCGGGTACGCAATTCTCGCCAGGCGCTTCCGCACCCGCTTTGGCGAAATCGACATCATTGCCAGGGATGGACCCACGCTTGTCTTCGTCGAGGTGAAGACCCGGTCGTCGCTGGCGTATGGGACGGCGGCCGACGCGGTGACCACCCGGAAGCAGGCGAAGATCGGGCTGATGGCGTCGGAGTTCCTGCTTCGCCGAGGTCCGACGATGAGCCCTTGCCGGTTCGACGTGGTGGCGGTGGCCGTGGGGGAGGGCAGGAAGCCGGTGGTGGAGGTGATTCGCGGCGCGTTCGATGCCACGGCGTTCGTGCGATGATGCCGAGTCCCTGACCCCTTGCCCCTGATCCCTGAACCTGTCACCTGTAACCTGTCACCTGTAACCTGTTGAAACCTGTCTTGCCTGCGTTCGGGCCGCTGTGTTACCTTCTCAAGAGGCGAGCGGGAATAACTCAGTGGTAGAGTGCGACCTTGCCAAGGTCGAAGTCGCGGGTTCGAATCCCGTTTCCCGCTCCATCTTCCTTCCTTTGATCGGTCGAGAGCGGAGTCTCGGCGCCGTCGCCAAGTGGTAAGGCAGAGGTCTGCAAAACCTCCATCTCCGGTTCAAATCCGGACGGCGCCTCCACCTTGTCCTTCGACACGCTCGGTCTGAAACCACATGGCCGCCGCCAGACCAGCATCGCACATCGCCTCAACGTCTTTTCGGTTCTCGCCTGGCCGGGATAGAATCGATGGGCTGATCTGGAGCCCTCAGGAGGTTTCACCGTGTCTCGATGGCTGACATGCATGGTTCTGTTGGTGTTGGTGTGGGCGGGGAGTGCCAGCACCCGCCTCGCCGCACAGGAACTCGAGGCGATCAAGCTGCCGCCCCCGCAGACCGACGGTGGCAAGCCGCTGATGCAGGTGCTGAACGCCCGGCACACGTCGCGCGAGTTCGATACGGCCAAGTTGCCC
>Ga0315296_10001335_pt1 | contig 21538 bp, 13 predicted proteins | sample YL17G14_18_MG_FD_203921 | JGI IMG/M metagenome (GOLD analysis project Ga0315296, IMG submission 203921) | Sediment microbial communities from Yellowstone Lake, YNP, Wyoming, USA - YL17G14_18 | ecosystem: Environmental > Aquatic > Freshwater > Lake > Sediment | place: USA: Wyoming | collected...
CTTCTTTCGCAGCGATACGATCTGCACGTCGACCGCTCTATCGGTGACGAGGTAGTCGTCGCCGTGGATGGAATCCACAATCTGGTAGCGGCTCAGCACCAGACCGGCGCGCCGGGCCAGCGTGCGCAGGATGTTGAACTCGGTCCTTGTCAGGTCCACCTTCGTATCTGCGGCCCGCACCTCGTGGCGGCCGGGGTCAATCGTAAGGTCATGGACTTTGATAATGGCCTGGTCGTCGGCAGGCTGAGCGGCCTTGCGCAGGAGCCGTCGCACCCGTGCGGCAAGGACCTTGCCGCTGAAGGGCTTGACCACGTAATCTTCGGCGCCGACCTCCAGGCCGGCCACGACATCGGCCTCCTCGCCCTTGGCCGTCAGGATAACGACGGGAATTGCGGCGGTTTTCGGGTCGGCCTTGAGCCTCTTGCAGACCTCGATGCCGTCGATCCCCGGCAGCATCAGGTCCAGTACGATCAGGTCCGGCTGCTTCCCACGCGACAGGCTCAGCGCCTGCTCGCCGCTCTCGCAGTCGAGGACCTCGTAGCCCTCCTTCGCCAGATTCAATCGCACCAGCTCGCGAATGTCCTCTTCGTCATCGACCACCAGTATTCTCGTTCGGGTCATCAGAACCTCTGCGCCTGCATCGCCAACTACTACCAGGCATGTGTTTAGTGAGCCTCGGGCAGATAATTCATCAGTCTATGCGACATCGCTATACGCAAGCTCGTTCGTAGTGTGCCCGTAAGGGCATGGAAAGAAACGCCTTACGGCGTCACTACAAACGAGTCCTACAAATCACTATACGCAGGAGTCGGACGATATGGCAAATCTGTTTTTGCGGGGCACCGAGCCGAGGGCTGGAATCGTCGAATGCTGGAACACTCGAATCGCCGAGTGATGAAAGGATGGGAGGTTGGGCGTCATGCGAGCCGTCCACCCATCATTCCACCATTCCACCATTCCATGGTTGATCCGGTCGTGCACCGTTGCGCCAGCGAGATTCCGCCGCTATCTCGGCGGGATGGGCGGCTTCGGGGGTACGTCGGGCGGAATCGAAGGGATTTGCGAGATGATGAACGTGCGGCGATCGCGGACGAACCGCTTGATTCCATCGCGGCGGCCGTCGCCGAAGCCCTCGGCGATGAGAGCCGCGGACGCCTCGCATGTGTTTCCCGGTCGCGGGAAATCCTGGTGGCTGGGTCGCCGGCAAATCTCTGTGGCGCCGGACGGCCGCCTGTACCCCTGCGTTCAGTTTGTCGGACGCGAGGGATACTGCATCGGCACGGCCGAACGCGGGATCGATGAGGCGAAGCGGGAGGCGATTTATGCGACCAACGAGCAGGACAAGGCCCAGTGCGCCGGGTGCGCCCTGGCGGCGCGCTGTCATAACAAGTGCGGATGCCTGAATATCCAGACCACCGGTTGCCTCACATCCATTCCGGCGCTGCTCTGTGAGCACGAGCGCATGGCCTGCGCGCTGGAGCCGCCACGAGTAAGTGCCCTTGGTGATGGTCGGCTGCCAGGCTATCGCGGGGTTCTTTCTTCAATGCCTATTGTGCTTTTGGCCACGTCATAGCCAATGGAAGCGTCCCAGATCCGGACAGTTCCATCCTGGCTGGCGGCGGCAAGCCGCCTGCCATCGGGGCTCCAACTCACCGATCGCACTGTATCGGCGTGACCTTGAAGGTTCAGCAGTTCTCGGCCCGTTGTGACGTCCCAGACCTTGGCTAAGTTGTCGCTGGCGCCGGAGGCTATGCGCTCGCCCGTGGGACTCCACTGCACAGAGGTGATAGCTCCACTGTGCCCGGTCATTGTGGCTACCTGTCTTCCCAAATGCGCGTCCCAGATCCTTATTTCCTGTCCCCAGCCCCCCGAGGCCAATCGCCCGCCATCCGGACTCCACGTTATTGTCCCAATCCAGTTTTGATGGCCGCTCAACGTCTGCAAGAGCCCTCCTGACTCTCCATCCCAGATCCTGATGAACCCCCACTCCCCGGTGGCAAGCCTGTCGCCGCCAGGGCTCCAACTGACCGAATACACTGAACCTCCATGTCCGGTCAGTCTGTATGCCACACTGTTGCTGCTGAGATCCCAGACTTCCACGACCGTTCCAACCGAGATTGCCAAGTGCTCCCCGTCCGGGCTCCAGGCAGGGTTTGAGCCCTTTGACAGCCGGAGGACCTCCATACCGGTGTTAGAGTCCCAGACCCTGATCTCCTCACCGGGCGGACCCCACCGCCCCGCCACGATGCGGCTGCCTTCCGGGTTCCATGCGATCGACACCTCAGGTGCATCCTCGCTCATGTAGAACTGCGGTGTGTTCCACCGGGCACACTCCCGCCAGGTATGCAGGTCCCACAGCTTCATCACGCCCCCTCCGGCGGAAGCCAGGATGTCGCCTTTTGGATTCCATGCCACTGCAGCCGCCTTTGGGTGCTTGAGGACTACGGCACTCCTGGGTTCGTTCACATCCCAGATTTTGACCATCTCATCGTCGCCACCAGACAACAGCCGCTTGCCATCGGGACTGAAGGCAACTGAGTTGACTGGTCCCACATGCCCTTTGAATGTGGTGACCCTTTGTCCTGTCTCTGCATTCCATATCTGAACTAGTTGACTCATCGTGGCGACGGCGAGGAGACCGCCATCGGGGCTCCAGGCGACTGATTCCCCAGCGCCAGTCAGCGGAATGCTTCGGCTTCGCTGCCCGGTGGCAGCGTTCCAGATTATCAGAGGGTGCCCGAAGCCTGTGGAGGCTACGTAGTTCCCGTCCGGGCTCCAAGCCACTGACCAGAGGTCATGGTCCAGTGGTCGCAACGCCTGGATCTCTCTGCCGGTTCGAGCATCCCATATCCTCAGCCAGCCGTGGGCATCTCCCGAGGCAACGTACTGCCCATCGAGTCGCCATGCCAGGCACTGCACCGGAGCTGTGTGGGCTTTGAAGACGAAGTTCTCCTGTCCGGTCTCGGAGTTCCAGAGCCTGACCGTGTTATCGTTGCTGCCGGTGGCCAACTCGTCCCGATCCGGACTCCAGGCAATTGCATTTACGCCTTCGGTGTGTCCGGAGAACCTCAGAACCTCTCGGCCGGTGGCAATCTCCCAAACGCGGGCGGTCCCGTCCCGACCTGCCGAAGCCAACTGCTTTCCATCCGGGCTCCATGTCACCTTCGACACACCACCTGCATGTCCACGAAGTGTTTGATATTCCTGGCCTGTGGTTGCATCCCAGAGCTTTACAATTCCTTTCTTGCATGCCGATGCGACGCGTCGCCCATCGGGACTCCATACCGCCGACGTAACCCCTGTGGCATGTCCGTGCAAGGTCATGAGATCCTGGTGACAGAGGGAAAGAAGATAGTACCATTCCCAGCCGCGCAGGTCGGTCTCGTTCGGCTCGGGAACATAGTCATCGAGAATCTCCTTTAGTCTGAAGATCTGGCCTGCCTCCCAGTATTGCGGGGCCAAGCGGATCTGAGCCACATACAGGTTCTGGTATGCCAGGTCGCGCTGTTGGACGGCGTCCTTTCGGGCCTGGGTCTCTTGGCCGAGCACCCGCTGCTCTCTCTCCAAGGCCTTCTGCGTCCGTTGTTTCTCCTGGCTGATGAGGATCGTGCCTGCGGCAAGAGTGACGATGGCAGCCAATCCCAGGAGGGAAACCGTTACGCCGATGGTCACGCCGATGCGATGCCGCCGCACAAAACTGTTCATCCGACGAATTCGCGACCGAGGCATGGCGCTGAGCGGCAGCCTGTTCAGGTATCTATCGATATCTTCGGCCAATCCGGCAGCGGACGAGTACCGCCGGTCGGGATCGTTTTCCAGAGCTTTCAGCAGCAGCGCTTCGAGGTCGCGGTCGATGTTGGGATTGAGCTTCTGAGGCTGTGTCACCTCCTGCTGCGAGATCCGATGAAGAACGTCATAATGGGAACCGGACAGGTCGTGTGGATGCTCGCCGGTCAGCAGCATGAAGAGAATGGCGCCAAGGCTGTATACATCGGTTCGCGTATCGATCCGGTCCACGTGGCCGGCCGCCTGCTCCGGCGACATGTAGGCCGGCGTTCCGGCGGCTTCGCCGTCGAGCGAGACAGTGACTGCCGGCTCATGGCCCCCGACGCTCTTGGCCAGGCCAAAGTCCACGATATACGGATGCCCCTCCCTGGTAACGATGATGTTCGACGGTTTGAGGTCCCGATGAATCACGCCATTCTGGTGGGCATGTTGAACCGCCTCACTGATGACTTTCATCAATTCGAGAATCTGTCGTTGGGAGAGGGCGTTGTCCTTGACGTGCTGGTCGAGGTGCTTGCCCTCGATCAGGTCCATGGCGTAGTAATACAAGCCGCGATGGACGCCGCTGTCGACGATGCCAGCGATGTGGGGGTGTTTCAACTGGGCGACAATTTCGGCCTCCCGCTCGAAGCGGGCCAGAGTCCTTTTGGAGGACAGCAGGCCAATGCGGGGCACCTTCAGGGCGACTTGGCGTCCCGTGCTCCGCTGGATTGCCCGCCAGACCTGGCCCTGGCCTGCCTCACCGAGCTTCTCCACGATCCGGTAGCCCTCCATCTCCGGCGCCGGGGCCGAGAAGCGCAACTCCTCCTCCTGCGGCAGGCGGCTCACTGACATCGCGTCGTCATTCTGTTGTGGCGGATGGTCCGGGTGCTCAGTCACTGGCCATCGGCCTCCTTCTCCCGACAGAGTCCTGCCGCACGGGTGAACAAGCCTCTGATATCCTCGTCGATCCACATTCTGTGAGCCAGCAGTGAGAATCGCTCCGCGAGGTTCTCCCAGGAATACTTCGTGATCCGCTGGCCGTGGTGGACCAGCGCGGCGGCGATGGCGGCGTAGTAGATGGTGGTGGTCACAAGCGTCTCCGACCCCGAGGTCACTGTCGCCGAGAGTCTCTTGCTATGGTCCTTAATGGCCTGCAGCATGGTCGCACTGCCTTGGGGGTCCAGCAGTACCTCTTTCAGAGATCGATCCAGCGATCCCGACACACCCCCCGTGGACTGTGCCCTGACCGACATCAGGGCCTCCGCAAAAGACGGATCATCCGACAATCGCCTGTTCAGACGATCGCGAAATGCCCTCTCTTTGATCTGGTCCTCAGACATGTCGCTCACGGATTCCGGAACACAGGCACTGACAGACAGGAGCCGGCCCAACTGGGATGGTTTCAAGCCATAGATTGACTTCTTCATAAGCCTTCGGTCCGACGGCTGTACGGCTCCCAGCCTGCTCCTAACGTCAGGGCGCAGCCTGCGCATGCGCCTCGTTGTGGATAAATACGCCGGTTCCTGGCTATCCTGCGCCCTTTTCACAGAATACTCTCAAGAATTCCCTCACTTCCTCGTCCACCATGGCATCGGAACTGAGATACTCCCGAAGATGGCGTCTGAGGGCCGTCTGCACACGCCTATTGACCGTAATGATCATGTTGGAGGCTTTCTCCGGATCAGCGATGCCATATTGGGCGCCGATGTCTGTCAGAGAAGGGGGTTCTGTCTCATCCATAATTGGGTCCAGGACCCGGTCCCTGAATATCCGCCAATGTGCCTCCAAGCCGTGAGCCTGGCAGTCGGCTTCGACGGCCGCCAGCACCTGCTCCAGCAAGGACGCCAGCCACGCATAGTTGAAGGATTCCTCGGCAGTCAGTTCCTGCGTCGGCTCATCCAGGGCATCAGGATCGATCTGCTCCAACGGAATCCGTTTGCCCGTGGGCCGCCTCTTGTGGGCCGTATCCTTGCGATGGATGCTTTGAAGGTAGTGCTCCAAGGCCGTCAACAGAAACTTGCGAAAGCTTCCCTTGTCACGGTCGGCCCGGCGGATCAACTCCCGGCCGAGCACCACCTCCTGGAAAAAGCCTTGGGTCAGATCCTTTGCCCGCTCGTTGTCGTGTCCGCGTCTGCGAAGGTAGCAGTACACGGGCTTCCAGTATTGTTGGAGAAGCCGGCTGATCAGGGTTTGACTGTGCTGCTCACCGGACTGGATGCCCTCGATAAGTGACCAGTGAGTGGTCAGAAAGTCCTCGCGTGCTCCCCCAATGCCCGTTCGATCGTCACGTTTCATGGCAGTGTGACCGAGAGAGAAGTCGGCGTTCGTTCTGCACCCGTTTCGGCGTACGCGTATGTCACTATTGTACCACACACGTCCCCGATCCTGTCAATTGTGGAGACCACGTACTTTTCTGGCATTATCCGGCGCCTCCTCCCGTTCCCTCTCTCATCACCTCTTCGCGCCGCCAGCGGCGAGAGCACGGGACGGCCCCGTCACGGTACTTGTTCACGTAAGTTCTTATTTCGCCGCAGGTTGCGCGTGCCTCACTCATTTGCCACCCCGGCTGTCCGCCCCAGATGGGCCCGTGGGACTCGACCCGCCCCCTTCCGCACAGTCTTGAGTCCCACGAACAGCAAAAGCAAAAATCTGCATGTCGCGCGCAGGATCGGAAATGATTGGCGTACTTATCTGCGGTACGTAGCAGCCCAGGAAGTAGGTTCTCCCGATCCAAAACCGCTATGCAGATCCTGGCAGGGAGTTGGAAGACAGGAACTTCAGAAAGAAAGGAGGTGGTGACCGAGGACAACCATCCAGTGTAGGCGTGGGAAATCGCATGAACAAAGATACAGCCAGTGAGTCCGTCGCGGCCAAGCCGAGCACTCACCGGCCCGGTCTGACCTAGGCGACTGGTTTGCGCGCCCGGGCACAAGGTCCCTCGAGCGACTGGCTGGCATGGGTGGCCCAAATGTCAGTATTTGCTGTAAGGAAGCAGACAGAGGGGAGAGAGGAGGTACATGGGGAACAGAGCTCCGATGGTCAAACGGATTGAGTCTGTATCCAAGAACCAAGGAAGGTCGTTGAATCATTCGGGTCCATTTAGGTCGCAGAGCGACCGAGAGCAAGGAGTGAACACCATGAGAAATCGAGCGATTTGGATGACCGCAGTCCTGCTGAGCGGATTCTTGGCAGGCGCTCCAGGATACGCACAGGCTGGCAAGAACATGCTGCCCAATGGCGGCTTCGAGTCCGGCGGGATAGCGCCGTACGGCGTGTATGCCAAGGACCCTGCCAAACCGTGGACGGCCGAAGTCGTTACGAAATGCGTGGATGCCGACGTTCACGAAAAGCCGGTCGAGGGAAAGTACTGCCTGCATATCGTAGTTCCTGCCCCTGCGGAAGGGGAACCCGAGTACGACGTCGGCATGGCGGACAACAGCTATACCTTTGAGAAGGGCAAGCAATACACGTTCTCCTGCTTTATGAAGTGCAAGTCAGGCACATTGCAGGTTCGCATGAAGCCGGAGCGCAGCGTGGAGCCATACGAGCCTTACGGCGAGATGGTCGTCACTGTCACCGACACGTGGAAGGAATACAGCGTAACAACTCCCGTCATGACCGAGGACGTAACTCCCGCCAGCCCTACATTCCACTTCAATTTTTCCGCCGGCGACTTCTGGATCGATGACGTGAGACTCTATCAGGTCTATGAGTCGCCCGTTGTACAGGGCTGCGTCGTCTTCGAGGACCATTTTGACGACTTCATGCTGGGCCCGGGATGGAACACGCATTTCTCAACTGATGGGGACGTCTATGAGAAGACGTCAGAGATCGGGAGCATCCTGGTGGTAGCGGCCAATGGCGCGGATATATGGACTGGCGTCGATCAGTACGTGGCTGCATACAGGTCGGTCGAAGGCGATTTCGAGGCTATTGTCCAAGTGCAGTCTCAGCAGGATGTAGACCCTTGGTCGAAGGCCGGGATCGCAGTCAGGAATGACATGTCACAGAACGGAACTCCCGAGGCTGATGGGTCTCTGGGGTACGCGGGCATCTTTGTGACTCCGGGAAATGGGTACACCTTCCAATGGGACGCAGGAGGAGGAGCTTGTGGGACCAGCGTCTCCGACCTGACACGGAATCCGAACTACCCTGCCTCCCCCGACGGAAGCGATAGCCTAGGGTCGATGCTGTGGTCGGGGCCTTGGGGGGACTGCTACGGGCAGCGCATCAGCGGTTGGATAAGGGCACCGAACCAAAAGACGGGAGGCCAGTACCTCTTCCGGATCGCCAGTGACGACAGCAGTGAGCTGTGGCTGAGCACCGACGACACGCCGGCAAACCTGCAACTGATTGCCCAGGTGCCCGGATGGACCTCGCGGCTTGAATCACCACCAGATCAATATACACTGTTCCAGTACGACAAGTACCCTGAGCAGTACTCCCAGCTCATTGAGCTCAAACCCGGGAAGCTGTACCGCATTGAGGTTTTGCACAAGGAAGGCGACGGGGACGACTTTCTGGCCGTGCAGTGGTCGGGCCCAGGCGTTTCTGGGCCCTGGATGTACGTCAAGTCCTACGGCTTCCCTAACAACCCCGCCGGCTTCTTCGTTCGCGAGTGGTGGACGACGGACTGGGGGCCGGACGGCTTCCTGGACAGCCACAGCACCATCGATGCATCAAGCTACCCATGCTGGCTGAGACTCACGAAACAGGGCACAAGCTTCTCGGGCTCCTATAGCACCACCGGCCCGAACGGCCCCTGGACCGGCGTGGGCGGTGCAACGCTGGACAGTGCAGCGACCCTCCAGGACGTGGGGATAATGGCCACGTCACATTCTTACTCGGGCGAGGTCGGGTATAACAGCTTCCATTACTTCGCTTTGCTGCGGGACATCACCCCTCCTGATTTCTGGCTTGAGGTGAGCCCCACGGTTCTGTGGCCGCCGGACCACAAAATGGTGGAGATCACGCCTAACTGGACCGTGTGGGACGCGGCCGATCCGTCTCCCACAGTAACGGTCAAGAGCATCACAATGAACGAGGGGGACGAGAAAAGCACGTATGACCCCGCTCAGCAACCCAAGGGCGACGGCAACACGACCGGCGACATGTACGTGGATGCCGAGGGGCGAATCTTCCTGAGGGCCGAACGCAGCGGAACGGGCTTCGACAGGATATACACGATCACCTATGAGGCTGCCGATTCCTGTGGGAACGCAGCTTTTGGAAGTGCGACCGTCGTCGTTCCTCACGACCAGGCCCCAGTGCCTGCTGACGTCACGGCACCGGGTGACACGGTTAGAGGCGTTCCGGATGACGGGGATTGGCCGGCCATGGAAGCGCCTCCCAATGCGATCGACAACGACGTCAACACGAAGTATCTGCACTTCAAAGGCGCAACGCAAACCACCGGGTTCCAGGTTCAGGTCACGCGCGGGCCGACGATCATCAACGAGGTGACGTTCACGACGGCCAACGACGTACCCGAGCGTGATCCGGTCAAGTTCGAAGTTTACGGTGCGACCACAAGCATCGACGGGCCGTACACGCTGATTGCCAGCGGCGATATCCTTGACTTCGCCGGGGAGACTCCATGGCCGCGTTTTGCCAAGAACGACACGCCGATTACGTTCAAGAATAAGGTCGCCTACGGGTACTATCAAGTACTGTTCCCTGCCGTGCGCGATCCTGCGGCGGAGGGCAGCATGATGCAGATCGCTGAGGTCGAGTTGATCGGAGTTGTCGTCGGGGCTTCTTAGGACCAGGATAACTGCGAACATTGAGGCGGGATTGGGATTCACACTCACACGCCGTGGGCGTCAGGAACGGGTGATGCATCCACGGCGATTCATGGGGCTGCGGGCTTGGCTCGCAGCCCCGTCCCGCGATCGACGCGGCTGTACGGCTCCTATGAGCAAAATGTCTATGTAAAGGAGAATTACGATGAAAACAACGTCGAGCATCCTGATCCAAGTGTTGGTATTTGCTTTTCTCTGTGTGGCTGCTACCGATGTCATGGCTGATGAACCGCCGTTCGCACGGTTCACGCTGACCCAGGGAGTGTACCATTGCGACGCCGCGATGGACGCGGCTGTCAAGAATGAATTCGGGCCACAGGCAGCGGTGGCCGACTGGACGACCATCAGAACTCTCTTCTCGGAAGACATCGAGGCCTTCTGCGACAGCGTGGGGCTGACGGAGTATAGCTCCGAGGCATGGTGCTACGCGAACGGAGAAGCATGGTGGGACACATGGAGGCATTACTTCGTTTCACGCCACAACCACGACTGTCCCGACTGGTGGCTTGCCCATGACAACATCGACAATCATTTCCTCGATCTGGGTTCATGGTGCGGGGATCATGCGATCCTGGTGGACCTCGGTGTGGGTCTTCCCGTTGCCTCCACGTCAGATGCCACGGAAGTCACGGAGAGTTCAGCTACCCTCAACGGCTCTGTCAGCGATGACGGGGGTGAAGCCTGTGAATACCGGTTCCGGTACAAGCGATCGGGCGGCTCATACACGGAGACCTCGTGGACCGGCTCAGTGATGACCGGCGAGTCATTCAACCACGATGTCAGCGGTCTGAGCTCCGGCTCCACGTACTACTTCGCGGCGCAGCTCAGGAACTCAGCGGGCAGCGGCGACTGGAGCGAGGAGTACAGCTTTGTCACCCCGGGCGACCTGGCCTCGGTGGAAGTCCTGGTTCCCAACGGCGGCGAGGAGTTCGCCAGCGGCAGCACGGCCAATATCCGGTGGCAGACCCAGGGAGACATCCCCATGGTCACTATTGAGCTGTCCGTGGACGGGGGTGACACGTGGACGTTCGTCGCCTCGTGCAGCGGGTCCACAGGCCGGCGCAGTTGGCCGGTCCCCTCGGTCAATTCGGATCGCTGCCTCATCCGGATCAGCGCAGGCGACGACACGAGCGTCAGTGATACGAGCGACGAGGTGTTCAGCATCCGTGGGGGGCCGACGAGCAGCAAGTGGTACGTCGATACGGCTGCGAAGGGCAAGAATGACGGCACGAGCTGGGCCGATGCGTTCGTTTCCCTGCAGGATGCGATGACCCGGGCGAAGGCAGGGGATGAGGTCTGGGTGGCTCAGGGCCCGTACCGGCCGGATATGGGCGGCGGGCAGACGCTGGGCAACCGAGCAGCGACATTCCAACTCAAGGACGGGGTGGCCGTGTATGGCGGATTCCCGACCGGCGGAGGCACGTGGGCGCAGCGAAATCCCGATCTGTACGACACGGTCCTCAACGGCGACATCGGCACGGCCGGTGTCGCGGCCGACAACAGTTATCACGTGGTCACCGGCAGCGGAACGGGCAAGACAGCCATCCTCGACGGCTTCACGATCACGGGCGGTTATGCGAATGCCAACTCGCCGCACGACAGCGGAGCCGGCATGTACAGCCTCCAGGGCAGTCCGCTCGTACGCAACTGCACACTTGTGGCCAATGTCGCCGTTCTTGGCAGCGGCGGGGGAGTGTGCAACCTCAAGAGCACTGCTATGTTTGTCAACTGCGTCTTCAACAAGAACACGGCGGCCGTTTACGGCGGCGGCATGTACAACGAATCCAATGACGTGACCGCAATCAACTGCACCTTCAGTGCCAACGAGGCGAACAAGCTGACCGGAGGCGTGTTCAGCTCCGGCTGCACCGCTACCCTGGCCAACTGCATCCTCTGGGGCAACAGTCAACGCCAGACGGACCGCTTCAGTGAATCGGCCCAAGTCGGCGGCAACCGGTCGCAGGTAGTCAACTACTGCTGTGTGGCGGGCTGGACGGGGATATTGGGCGGCAGCGGCAACCTCGGCGATGACCCGCTGTTTGTGGATGCTGACGGAGCGGATGGAATCGTCGGAACACCGGATGATGATCTGCGATTGAAGGCCGGTTCGCCCTGCATCAACGCAGGAGCTAATGCCAGCGTGCCGGCCGACGTCACAATGGACTTGCGCGGCAGCCCGCGAATTGTCGATGGGATTGTCGACATGGGTGCATACGAGGACCAGGGGAAGTCCGGTCGTCCACCAGGGGGGCGATGAACCCCAAAGTGCAGCCTCGCCCAGAATGCCATCGACCAGGTCCGCATCTATGACCGGGCTCTGCCTGCAGAGGATATCCAGGAGTTGTACCAGCAGGAATCGCCGTGACGGCGGGCCCCCGAACAGAGTCCTGTCCAGGGACTTCTGCCTGCGATCCATCTTGTCAAAACACTTGCGCGGATCTGCTTAGAGCAAGCGGACTGGTCCGCCAAACGCCAGGCGATCAGGACGTTGGTGAAACAGATTGGAATCGGCCATGGAGCGGCTGAAGTGGCCTACAGGATTGAGAGCCTCCCTTTTGCCCAAGCCCCTGAATGGAGCGTTTTGCAGCATTTTGGTGGAGTGTTCCGTGCCCTTACGGGCACACTACGAACATGCAGATTGCCCGTCCCGAGGTCAGACGCTCCACGACCCTATCTTATACCACATTGAGCCCGATTTTTCACGCCTTTTCAGCACGTGGTGCCATCAGGTCGGACTACGGCCCCAAATACGATCTACGGGAGCTATCGGACAAATAGGAATGGAATTGACCACTCACGCCATCTTGAATAACTGGACCAAATTCTCTTGGCGCGACACGGCAAGTCGGGTAGTATGGTAGAGTGCTGTGTGCCAGGTCTCCGAGCGTGACAGTCCGATTCCAGATGCCTGTTCGCTCGTGAGGCAGTGGTTCCTCGCGGTTTTGCAGGTGGCGGTCTTCAAGCGACGGGAGTATGTGCGGCCTGCCGCCTGCACGGCACACGAGGCCGTTGCGGATTGTGCGGTTACTTGTTGACGGAGGAAGTGCCATGCGGAAGTTGCTTTCTATCGCGACTGTCGTCATCTCTCTTCTCGCCTGCATGCACGCAGACCCGGCAAGCGCAACGCCAGCCACCGAAACGCGCGACGGTTCCACAACCGTCGGCGGACCCACCATAGAAATCGCAGCCGGGGTGGCTCCGAGGATAGCCTCGATGCCGTTTCAGTGGCTCGTAGTGGGCGTACCCTTCACATATGATGTGGAAGCCACGGGCGATCCCGCCCCCGAGTTCTTCCTTGGCCACCCGCCGAGCGGCATGACGATTGACCCTGCCACGGGTGTGATTTCCTGGACGCCGGCAGTGAACCAAACGGGTACGTATGACGTGACGGTATGGGCGTACAATTCGGCGGGCCAGGACACAGAGAACTTCCGCTGCTGGGTCACGAGCGAGCCGGTCTATCCACCGGAGATCAGCCCCATTCCTGATCAGGATGCGCCGGTCGAGCAAGCTTGGAGTTACCAAGTGGAGGCTACCGGCGTCCCCGCGCCGACCTGTTCCCTGACATTCAGACCCAACGGCATGGGTATTAACAAGACCACGGGTCTGATCACTTGGTTGCCGCAGTTATGGCAGGTTGGTTCGCAGCGCGTGACGGTACAAGCGACCAGTTACCGGGGCACCGATACCGTGACCTTCCACGTAAACGTGATACGGCCTTATGTCACACTCGTGATAACTTCAACCGAGGGAGGTTCGGTGGTCCGTCCGGGCGAAGGCACGTTCCAATATCTCTATGCAGCTACGATCGACATCGAAGCACAAGAGGAGCCCGGCTACTACTTTGATGGCTGGACCGGCATGACGGGGATAGTCGATCCGGCCGCTCCAAAGACTCGCCTATGGATCCTTCAAGACAGCACGCTCATAGCGAATTTTGCGTTTGGTGAGCGGACACATACGCTGACGGTCACGTCGGGTGAAGGGGGGCATGTGTGGACACCTGGGGAGGGATTATTCGAATACCACAGTCGGACCCAAGTGCCGATGGGCGCCAGGGCCGACAGCGGGTACGAATTCAGCCACTGGACGGGCACGGCGGTCGAGGCTGGCAAGGTGGCCGAGCCAAACTCCGCCAGCACCACCGTTCTGCTGGACGGCGACTACGCCGTACACGCCAACTTTGCTCTCATCAAGGGCTCTGTCCAGCTTGTCGCACCGAACGGCGGCGAGGACTTCACGGAAGCCGGCGTGACCAGCATCCGGTGGCAAGTCCAGGACCTTGCTGGAAGCGTCAAGATCGAGCTGTCGCTGGATGGCGGTCAGAAGTGGACGCACGTGGCCTTCTGTACCGCAGCCTTGGGCTCGTGCGACTGGCCGATTCCCACGGCCAACTCGGATCGCTGCCTCATCCGGATCAGCTCCGTGGATAAGCCGGCAATCACCGACACAAGCGACGGGCCGTTCAGCATTCACACCGCGCCCAGCCGGACCTGGTACGTGGATGTCGCGGCCAAAGGCTCGAACAACGGCACGAGCTGGCCGAATGCCTTTGTTCGTCTGCAGGACGCACTTTATAAAGCACAGGCGAAGGAAGAAATCCACGTAGCACAAGGCACGTATCGGCCGGACCTTGGCGGTTGGGTCCAAGCCAGCGACAGGATGGCCACGTTCCAGCTCAAGAACGGCGTGGCCGTATACGGCGGCTTCCCGGCCGGAGGGGGACCCTGGGAGCAGCGCAATCCCCATCTGTATGTGACCACCCTGAGCGGAGACATCGGCACACTCGGCTTCGTGGGAGACGACAGCCGCCATGTCGTCACCGGCAGCGGCACAGACAGATCGGCTGTCCTCGACGGTTTTGTGATCAGCGATGGATACGCTGATGGAACTGCGCCCCATGATTGCGGCGCGGGGTTGTACAGCAACCGGGGCGCTCCAACGATCAGCAACTGCATCTTCGTCGCCAACTCGGCCCAAAACGCGGGCGGGGCCATACGCAATACTCAGGGCGGTCCGCTGGTCCTCAACTGCATCTTCGCGGGCAACATCGCGGTCAGCGGCAATGGCGGCGGGGCGAGCAACCTCGCCAGCACCGCCACCTTCGTCAACTGCGCGTTCAGCGGGAACACAGCGGGCGGCTCCGGGGGCGGGCTATCCGGCGAGCAACAGAACGTGAGCCTGGCCAACTGCACGTTCAACGCCAATGCGGCCCAGACCGGCGGCGGCGTCTTCGGCTCTCTGTGTGCTGTGAGCCTGACGAACTGCATTCTCTGGGCCAACACGGATCAGCAGAGCGAGTCGGCCCAGATTCTGGCCGACCCTCTGCCGACGATCAACTACTGCTGCATCCAGGACTGGACAGGCGTCTTGGGCGGCGTCGGCAACCTGGGCGATGATCCGCTGTTTGTGGATGGCGACGGTCGTGATGACATAGCCGGTACGGCGGACGACAACCTGCGGCTGCGGGAGGGCTCGCCGTGCGTGGACGCAGGGGACAATACCGCGATACCGCCCGGGGTCACGACCGATCTGTATGGAGAGGTCCGACTGTTCAACGAGAGGGTGGACCTGGGCGCCTACGAGTTTGTGCCGCTCGCTAAACCCATGGCGCATTGGAAGTTGAATGAGGGGGAGGGGACTGTGGCGAACGACTCGGCGGGCGCGACTGTCGGAACGGTGCACGGGGCAACGTGGGTGGATGGCCGGTGCGGCGGGGCCCTGGGCTTTGATGGAGTGGATGACTACGTCGATTGCGGAAGCGACGACGCGCTGGCGCCGGAGCGCATGACGGCGGCCTTCTGGGTATGGGCGGAAGAGCCCCTCTGGAATCGGTACGTCCTGGGCAAGGCAACGAACATGTCGTTCAGCCGGGATTACACGTTCACGACCGACAATGAGATGAAACTCGAATTCTCCTTTGGCGAGAGCGCGTGGAAACAGGTGACACTGCAAACGAAGGACGCCTTGCCGGTGGGGCAGTGGGTGCACGTGGCGGCTACACGCGACGGGGCCACGGCGTCACTGTACCTGAACGGCCAGTTCGAAAGCTCGGCGACGTACCTGTTCCCCGTGACGAACAAGGGCCAGGGGTTGCGGATCGGGTCCATCGGGACGACGGACGGCTGGGCCGGATTCTTCAAGGGCAGAATCGATGAGGTCCGCATCTATGACCGGGCCCTGACTGCGGAGGATGTTCGGGAGTTGTACCAGCAGGAATCGCCGTGACGGCAGGCTATGGGATTTCGATGCCTTCGAAGCAAAGACAGCAGTCGATCTTCTCCGTGCGATCCGCGATGTCACGGGGGATCGGCTGATCGAGGATTCCCCGGAAGCTGGATGATTCGGCGGGGTTGAGTCTTTGCAGGGGGGTTCGGATGTCCTCCAGCCGGAAGCCGTCCGCGTCGAAGAGCGAGAAATGGAACTGCACCTTGTACGGCGAGGAAACGGTGGGGGACCCACCGCCGGAACCTGCTGAAGCGGTGTCGCCGTCATGCGTCCGTGTGGGCACAGCGGTCAGATCCACGATGTAGCCGAGCCGCATGACGTCGGGATCGTCGCTCTCCAGGCAGAAGAACTTCGCTCCTCCCGACAGGCGGCAGTTACCCTCGCTCACGAAGCCAGGCTCGCGGGGAACGAACGTACGCGATGTCCCCGTGAAGACTTCGAGGCCCTTCTCAAACGCCAGCGGCATCCATCTGCCGTCCTCCTGCCCGGCGGCGCTGTGCGGCATCAGATAGCCGAAACCCACGCCCGCCAGCAAAGCGGCAATAATCGTCAGGATTGAGTTCGTCCAGCGTGTGTGCCCAACGCTGACTGCCTGCCCCCCCGCGAGTTTCGATCCCCACTGTGCCATCATGCGACCCCCAATTCATGTCGACGACCGGGCTTGCACGCCTTCTTGCGGTGCATGCCCGCACATACTCTTCGGCATTCGAGCCTAGTGACTTCAGTGATTGCGCCAAACAGAAGAATGTGTGAGAGCCTCTAAGAAAAGCCGAGGGCATGTGATTTTGTCATTTATTTTCTGGCGGGCGACGCCGTGACGTGGTAGAATGCGGGCCTGTTAAGGAGTATGCTTTCCTCCCTCGGAGTTTACCCCTTAGTACAAGACAGAGGGAAACCGTGTTGCAGGCCCGGAGGGGCCGAGGAGAGAATCCGTGGCAAGAGGTACCGTGAAGTGGTTCAATGAGCAGAAGGGTTTTGGATTCATCGTGCCGGACGATGGCGGCGAGGATTTGTTCGTCCATCATTCGAACATCAACGGGGAGGGATTCAAGACGCTGAAGGAAGGTCAGGCGGTGGAGTACACGCCGGCCCAGGGCAAGAAAGGCCCGGAGGCCAAAGCTGTCACTCCCTGCTGAGCAGCCGGCCGGAAATTGAATCGAGGGCCCTGCGTGAGCCGCAGGGTTTTTTTTCGTGCGCCGGGACGGTCTGCCCCGCGAATCTTCACAGAAAGATGTTGATTTTTCTGTGGGAGGTGCGGTAGACTACGGCTGCGAAATCGCCAGGGGATGGGTGCATCCGGGTGTTCGGGCGGCAAGGGTGGCTGCCCGCCGGCAATGCATGTCCCTGGACCCGCAAGGGTGAATTCATTTCAATCACATTGGAGGAGGTTGAACATGAATGGTACGGTTCTTTTCCTGTCGTGTCTCCTGTCGCTGCAAGCCCCAGTACCCGCAGGTCCCGTCAAGGTGCCGGGTCCGGTTCAGGTTGCGCCGCCGGCGCGGGTGAAGCTGGACATCAGCGCCCAGGAGGACATCAAGAGTCTGATCCAGCGTGCGGTCGGCGCGGAGCTTCAGTCTCGCGGCGTGCAGGTGGTGGAGGGCGATGCCGACTGGACGATCGGGGTCGTCACCACGCGACTGGGCGGGGCGGATGGGGCCACCGTGGCAGTGGGGCTGTCCTACATCATCGAGCAGCACGGAATCCACATGAGGATGATGCTGGCATTGGCGCAGGCGTGCCGCTATTTCCTCTCGACCGGGCTGCTGCGTGATGCGCCGCTGGAGAAGGACATGCAGATGCTGCTGCGGGGTGTGGAAGTGATTCCGAAGCCGGGGAGTCTGTCCGTGGTGTCGCAGCACCGCATGTGCGTGGTCACGCCGGACCGGTTGCCGCAGGTATGTCACGACATGGTCACGGCCTTCGACGCCGAGCGGCTAGGACCGCAGCCCGGAGCCGAGGCAGCCGCACAGGCGGCGCCGGCTTCCGCTCCGGTCGCGCCTGCTCCTGCTCCCGTGCCACCGGCCGCAGCACAGCCACAAGGCAAGTGACGCGAATGCGGCCCGGAGTCTCTTGTACACCGGATGGCCTCCTTGAGCGCAGCTCGTTCCTAGTGTGCCCGTAAGAGCATCGTAGCACGGGCATCTTGCCCGTGCTCATGAATCCGCGTGCGCCCCCGCGCCCAGGCTGCGGAAAACGCCTTACGGCGTCACTATAAGCGGATGCCTTTGGCCTTGACGCTGACACCTGTCGTCATGTCTACCCAGACTAAACAGGCGTGCCGCGGAGTGTCGGCCGGGAGGCTGCGCTGTCATTGCGGCAGGGGGAGCGTGACGTGGAACGTCGTTCCCTCGCCGGGCTTGTTTTCGAGGCGGGTTTTGCCGTGCGCCTGCGTGACCACGCGATCGACGACGCACAGGCCCAGGCCGGCGCCTTGCCCGGATGCTTTGGTGGTGAAGAACGGCTCGAAGATCCTGTCCGCGTGCTCGGGCGCGATGCCTCCGCAGTTGTCCTCGAAACTCAGGATGATCTCGCCGGTTGTGCGGCGGCCCCTGATCACCAGGCGGCGTGGCTTGCTGCCGTCGGCGGCCTGAATGGCGTTCTCGATCAGCGCAAAGCACATTTGCTCCAGGTCCTTCTCGCTGGCCCTGACCGGCGGCAGCGCATGCAGGCCCCGCATCGACATCGACACGCGGTGCTCCTGGGCCTTTCCCTCGAGCAATCGCATCGTCCGCTCGACAACGTGCAGCAGGCGGACTTCGCGCGGGGGCTCCTTCGAGAACTGGCGCGCGAAGGTGCGAAATCGCTCCACGCGGGCGGCGGCGTCGGAAATCCCTTCCAAGCACTCACGCAGGTCCTCGGTGATGCTCGGGGGGGAGCCGGAGGCTTCGAGTTGGCTCATCGCCTCTTGGAGCGATAAGCGGCTGACGGTCAGCGGCTGGGTCAGCTCATGGGCGATGGTGGCGCTGAGGGTCCCGAGCGAGGCAAGCTGCTCGGCCCGGTCGATGCGTTCCTGGTACTGCTCGAGTTCCTCTCTGGCCTTGCGAAGCTCATGAATGTCTCTGCCGATAACCAGGGCAGCCTGCACCCGCCCGGCTGCATCCCGGATCGGCTCAATGGCCGTCTCGTACCATCGTTTCTGTCGCTGCAACGCCGTCTCCGTGACGAGGGTCATGCCCCGACCGCTGTCGATGACGTTCCGTACGCTGGCGGCCTGTCGATCCGCGATTTCCCTGGGGAAGATGTCCCACATGGTCTTGCCGATGTAGTCGGCCGGTGTGCCGCCCAGGCAGGTGGCGCCCATCTTGTTCACGAAAAGGAGCACGCCCTGGCGGTCGAACGTGGCGATGGTTTCGCCTGCGCTCTCGACGACGGTTCGATACCTTTCCTCGCTCTCCCGCAGCGCCTGCTCGGCGGCTTTCCTGTCCGTAACGTCCCGGAAGAAACCGATCTGGCAGGCCCTGGCGGCGTGAGTGACGGGAGAGCAGTGGATGTCGGCGTAGAACACGCTGCCGTCCTTGCGTTTGACAGGGATGTCTCGTGCCAGGCTCACCTCTCGCCTCAGCAGTTTATCGAATTGCCCCATAGCGAATGCTACGCTGTCGTGCGGATGGATGTCCGGAGCGGACAACTGCCTGACCTCATCCAGCGTGCAACCCAGCATGCGGCAGAACGCCGGATTGGCCGTGTAGAATTGTCGTGTCTCGCCGTCAGCTACCACGATGCCATCGAGGGAGTTCTCGAACATGGTCCGAAACTGACGGTCGGATTCCGTTCGTACCTCGCCCTCGTTCTGGCGATCGGCGTCGGCGGTCAGACTCTCCTTCAGCCGGCGTTGCGTCACGTCGCCTTCCGGCAATGCGCGCGCTCGCCCGCGATCAGATCGGGAAGCATCGGCCCTCTTGTGCCGCCCGGCTTTTCGCCCGTCTGGCCCAGTCATAACTGCCTGTTCTCCACCAGCACCCATGAGGTGCAAACAGTCTCCTGCAACCTGTCTCAAAGAACCCACATTCGCAGAAGCACATATGATTATACAGGATGAGCGGCGAAATGGAAACCAGAAAGTCGCACGCTCACATAGGCATGTTGGCCCTCGGATTGCACGCCCGCGCAGTCGCCAGCTCGTCGCCATGTGACAGACCCTCAGTACGGGCGGCCGACCGTATGATAATGGTAGGCGACCCGCGCCCGGGCCCGCAGAGGGGCCGGAGTCTTGCGAGCCGGGGCTGGCGCCGGAGATTGGCTTTGTTTCGCACCGCCGCCCGCAGGCTGCGCTGCTGGTTTCGCCTCATTCGCCACGGCCCTGAGCATTGGCTTTGTTTCGCATCCTGCGCTCGTAATGACGCCGTCAGGCGTTCCTTCCCCGTTCTCCGGCGACCCGGGGTTCACCGTTTCGGCGCCCGCCGATTGGCTTTGTTTCGCGCCATCAGCCTCGCTGCTGGCGACATCCTGTAGAGACGCAACATCTTGCGTCTCAAGAGATGCCCTCGCGGGCACACTACAAACGGGCTCCATTGGCTTTGTTTCGCACGGTCCGCTGTCGTTTGGAGCGACACTTTCAGTCTCATAGTACTCTGACTACGCTAAAGCAGTGGGTGGCAGCGGCAAGCGCCAGCTTGCCGATGGCTCCTATCTATGCTTGGACACCATCGGCAAGCTCCGAAGACTCCGCTTGCCGCTGCCACCCGGCATTCATCAAATTAGCGTGGGCAGAGTAATAGGGTGGGCTGTGCCCACCATTGACCACCGAAGATTGGCTTTGTTTCGCAGAATCGGTCATGAAATCCCGGTCGGCGGGCGGTCGTGTCGCGGGCGTCCCGCCCGCGATCCGAAGCCCGCCCTCGACCCTGATCGGGGGGCGGGACGCCTTCGACACGTGTGCAGCTCCAGCGGGCTCCGGTTCCTGTGCTCGGCGCAGCTTTTGAAGCTCGGCCATGGTCCTGTACAGGCTGCTCTCGATCCGCCGCTCGTACATCAGCAGCCGGTCGAGGACTCTGGCATTGGAGAAGTCCTTTACGACCGTCCGCCCAAGCGTCGGATCGCCGTCACAGCCGTCCGGATCATCCGGCGGCTGGTCCGCCCCCTTGGACCGCAGCGACTGCGTGAGCCTGGCCAGCGGGCTCGCCTTCGCCAGCAGGGCGTCAAACGCCTCATTCTGAATGCGTTCAGCGCGTCTGAGCCGCCAAGCGAGGCTGACGATCCGCTCGGCCAGCCTGGACTCCATCGTCCCAACCGGGTTCAATTCCCAGAACAGTTCCTCGCGGTAAAGCTCAAATTCCTCCCGGTCTTCCCCACGGATGACATCGTGCCCGGCCAGCAGCCCGTGCTTGACGGCATTCTGCGCTACCACCGCCTTGCCCTCCGGCGTACGCGGACCCGTGGACTTCTCTGCATTTCGACGATTCGCGGCGACTTGTGCCTCCGTAGCCATGACGTGACCCTCCGAAATTTACGATTTACCATTTTCTATTTACGATTGTCCATTGAGTTGCATCATTATCTTACATACATCCATATTGGTAGTCAAATAAAATTCCAGAAAATGTGCATATTTTCCAGTCCCGCCCCCAACTCCTTGTGACACAGGTATTTACAACTGCCAACTGGGAACCGCCGACCGGCGACTTTCTTCTGGGCCCGCTGAGGGCACCGAGATTGTGTAGTACTGCTTCCACCTTAATTTGGTGAACAAAGACGAGGCGTCCTGCATAGGATTCTTTTTATAGAGAGGAATTCTATCATGG
>Ga0315296_10001336_pt1 | contig 21530 bp, 14 predicted proteins | sample YL17G14_18_MG_FD_203921 | JGI IMG/M metagenome (GOLD analysis project Ga0315296, IMG submission 203921) | Sediment microbial communities from Yellowstone Lake, YNP, Wyoming, USA - YL17G14_18 | ecosystem: Environmental > Aquatic > Freshwater > Lake > Sediment | place: USA: Wyoming | collected...
CCGAAGCGTTCGAAGTAGGGAAATTCATCTTTGAGGTTTGAGAAGACTCTATGGTCAACGAAGGCCTTATCCTTCCCAAGGATTTCAGGGAGCTTGTAAAGACATGTTGCTCTCTCTATGAAAAAAATCGGGACAAAATGAACTCTGAAAGCATCCGAAAAAAGCGGGTCAAGCTCTCCAGCTATGCTGAAGCCTTCCACAAAGAATGTGGGACGCTAACACCTTCCGTTCAGAAAAAGATTGAAGATCTGAAGAGTGGAAAAAGTTTAGTCTTGATGACGGCTCATCAGCCCAATTTTTTTGCTTACAGTGGTGTCTACCGCAAGGCTACGTTGAATTTCGTTTTGGCGCAGACGCTTGAGAGGTTGTTGAAGGTTCCAGTTGTTAGTTTTTTTGGGATTGCGGATCAGGATTTTACTGATGACCGATGGGTCAGGTCATGTCAGCTTCCGGCGGCTTGGAGATCTGGAGGCATCTACTCTATAGATGTGAAGCTTCCTGAAAAGATGATGCTCAATAGAATAGCCAGACCCGACTGGGACGTGTTAGAGAAGTGGAAGAATAGTATTGAGACGTGGCTCGATGAGACGTTGAGTTCTGTAAAGAGGCTTTGCAGGGTGGTGGGTTTTTCGGAAATTCCTTCTTCGGTGCTGTTGAAATTGCATGAGAACTTTGAGTCTTTTTGGAGTGTGGTCGAGGGTTGTGCTCGGTCTTCTGATAAGTATTCTGACTTCAATGCCTTTGTCATGTCGAAGGTTGTTAATGAGGTTTGGGGGTACGACACGATTTTTGCGCGTTTCTCGGAGTGTCAGCAGGTTTTTGCTGAAGATTTCAGGTATTTGCTGTCGCGTTTTGGTGATTATTCTGAGCTGCTGATTGAAGCAAAGAAGATACCTTGTGGTGAAGAGGTTGGTGGTGACGTTTCGGATCAAGAACCGTGCTTGGCTCCTTTTTGGTATCATTGTGGGTGCGGGAGCAAGGCGAAGCTTTTTTTGACAAAAGAAGATGGGCGTTTGATCGGGGAAGGAAATTGCGTACGTTGCGAAGAGAAATATGAATTAGGATTTGGAAGTGAGAAAGATCCTGATATTTCAAATGTTGCTTCTTCCATATCTGCAAGAGCTGTTGCTATGGCTCTGGTCTTTTTTAATGGTTTGAGGCCGTTGTGTTACGTTGGGGGAGTTGGGGGACTTAGGTATCTGTTGGAGGCTCAGCATGTTGCTGGCGGGTTGAGTGTGCCCTTTCCTGCGGTTGTTGTTTGGCGGCCGAGAGACAAATATTTGGGCGTCGGTCAGTTGGAGGCGCAGCTGGAGCAGAGGCGTGTTTGCAGCGGCTTGGGCGCTGATGGGATTGATGTGGCGAAAGCTGTTCTTGAGTCTCATGTGAGTGAAATACGTGAGTATCTTGGCGAGCTTGAAGCGTCGGCAACGAGAATTGCTGAAGAACTGAAAGAGCATCCGTATGATGAGCAGTTGAAGGGACAGATGAGGGATGCTTCGATAAGCAGGAGCAAATTTATGAAATCATCCGATCTTTCTGTTGTTACTCATGAGTTAAAAGTGCTTGAGAATGTTTTGACTGTTTCGGATTTGGTTCCAAGCATAATTGATTATGCTGTTAACGTTGGGCTGAAGGAAACGAGTGTTCAATGGGTACACTATTTGAACGAGAAAGGTAACTTTTGCTCGGATGTGAAGCTGGAATCTGCTCTCGACTTGGATACGAATCTGAAAACAATCTTGTGAATTACCTTTGCACGCGTGGCTTAGTAACATGCAAGATGTGTGATATAGAAGAACATGATGATTCTTATAGAAGAATATTCCTTAATTGTTTAAATAAAACAGAAAGACATCTTTGATGTGCAGGAATCAACGTCAATCTGGTGATTCCGCCGTTTCGGAGAGGGAAATTCAGTTGAGGAATGAAGCTCTAGGCAACACCCGAGTCAATGTGATCATCCCTACTCGTAATGAAGAGGAAAACATAGCTAGGGTGATTCATGAGCTGAGGGACATGGGTTATGACGATATTCTCGTTATTGATGCGAATTCAAAAGACAGAACTGTTGAGGTCGCCAAGACATTGGGAGCGAATGTTGTCATTCAGCAAGGAACTGGGAAGGGTGCCGCTTTGCGGGAAGCATTTGTGCACGAATTCGTTGACGGCGACATCGTTGTGATGATGGATGCTGATGGTTCGATGAGTGCGCACGAGATTCCGAGGTTCATCAGGGCCTTGCGTTCAGGCGCAGATATCGTCAAGGGGTCTCGCTTCTTGCCTTCCGGTGGTTCAGACGATTTGAACATGATGCGCAGAATAGGAAACAGGATGTTGCTTTTGGTAGTCAACGTTCTTTACGGCACTTCCTACACAGACTTATGTTATGGCTTCGGGGCCTTCACAAGAAATGCCCTTACGAAACTGGGTCCTCATTTGTCAGCGACGAATTTCGAGATTGAGACTGAGATTTGTATTAAAGCCGATAAGTTGAAACTCAAGGTGGTTGAGGTTCCGAGCCTTGAGCTGCGGAGAAACGGTGGAAAGTCAAATCTGTCCACTTTTGGAGATGGCTTCCGAATTCTGAGGGAGATAATCGGAGAACTGTTCAAAAAATCTGAGCCAGACGCCTAATGCTACAATGAAGGTTTTGATGAACTAAAACTTCATATATTCTTAAGATGCGATAAGTTCTTTGTAAAATTAGGGAGATTCTGAAGATTGAGAGTTGCTGTAGTTGGCATAGGAAAGATGGGTTTGCTTCATGCAGGTATATTGAATTTCATGCCCGAAGTCAAGCTTGTGGCGTTGTGCGACCGAAGCTCGGTGATTCTGAGGTTCGCAAAGAAAATCTTCGAACCAACAGGAGTCAAAATTCTGAAAGACGTTGAGTCGCTGTCCAGTCTTGATCTTGATGCGGTTTATGTGACAACGCCAATTTCGTCCCATTCCATTATTGCAGAACAGTTGCTTAGGAAAGGCATCGCACGTAACATGTTTGTTGAGAAGACGCTTGCCTCAAGTTACGATGAAGCAAAATCCTTGTGCACTTTGGTTCAAAGTCACAGAAGTGTGAATATGGTAGGTTATATGAAAAGATTCGCTGTGACTTTCAGAAAAGCTAATGATTTGTTACGCGGCAAATCCGTGGGAGAGATCTCTTCTTTTGATGCGTATGCTTACTCGTCGGACTTTGTGGGCCTTGGAAACAACTCAAGAGGCGCTGCTCCCAGAGGAGGGGCTTTGAGGGATTTGGGGTGTCATGTAATTGACTTGGCATTGTGGTTTTTCGGTGACTTGCAGGTGGACTTAACGAAACCGGAATCAGAGCATGGAGAAGCCCCTGCAGATCTAGTTAGTTTTGATGTCACCACTCTGGACGGTGTGAGAGGACGGTTCTGTGTTTCACGTTCTATGGAGAATTATCGCATGCCAGAGTTAGGCTTGTCAATTACTGGTTCCGAAGGCACTTTGAATGTGAATGATGATAAGGTAGCTCTTAAGTTGAATAATGGTGAAGCGTCAGTATGGCATAGGCACGATCTTGGCGATAATGTGGCTTTTTGGCTTGGAGAAACTGAATATTTCCGTGAAGATCAACACTTTGTTAATTCCGTGCTTGAAGATAGGTTTGTTCAACCCGATTTTTGCACGGCGTCGAAAGTCGAACGCGTCATTGATCAAGTGAAGGTCTAAGGTGGCGACTTTGGGCAACGCACACGAGTTTGTGCTGTTGGTGGGTGACAATCCTTTCCATGGCATAAGCCATCTTTCGCAAGAACGAGCAAGAGCGAGGAGCACTGAGGCAGCTCTTCCTGAGAAGGCTGCGAAATTGATTATGGTTTCCCATGAAAACGGAGCTAATGGTTTCATGTTTTCCGTGAGTGAAACGACTCTTGCAATACTTCGGAAGATTCGTGAAGCAGGGAAACTGGGTGAACTAGAACTTCATGCCATTGTTCCCTACGCGTTTGAGTATGTCAGGGTGGCCACCCAGACTGGGACGCCGGGATTAGTTAGGAGATTTGCGAAACAGATCGCAGTTTCAGGGAATATTAGAACGATGGGCGTCGGCTTAAGCGCCGTCATGAAAGCAGATCCTAAGGCCTTATTGGAGACATATTTGAGTTATGAGCTCGCGAGGATAAAATCGGCAGCCAAGCACGAGAAACCGGCGTCTATTCTGCTTCACGAAGTTGTGACCGATCTGAGTTTAGGCTTAGATTTGCGCTGGCTCTTTGAATCATACATACGGTTCATGGTGAAGCATGGCATCATGCCAGGTTTCAACACACGCAACTTTCCTTATCTTGTGAAGAGATTCAAAGAATGGAGCATCGACTTGACCCAGACACTTATTGCGACGCCCTTCAACAAGGTTGGGTTTCAAATGAACCCATCCAAAGCTGAGTGCGAACAGACTCTCAAAGACATGCCCAAACCCAACGTCTTCGCGATAAGCATCTTAGCGGCTGGATATGTTCCAACAAGAGAAGCTGTAGAATATGTGGCAGGTTTGCCGAATATAAAAGGGGTCTCCATAGGTGTGTCAAAAGAGAAGCACGCTGTTGAGACGTTTAAGCTTCTCAAAGAAAAGTTTCTGAGTTGAAATAGAATCACACTAACCTGGTTTGGTTAGTGAAGAATGATGCTTCAGACCGTCGGATATAACGCGCGGGCTATTTTCAACGTAGGAAGAATCAGCTGGAGGATCACATGATGAAGAAGAAGGCACAAGTTCTAGTTACCGGTGGTGCTGGATTCATTGGAAGTCACCTCGTGGCTAGGTTAGTTTCGGAAGGCATGCAAGTCGTGGTCGTGGACAATCTCAGGTCTGGTTCCATCGAGAATTTGGAAAGCTCATTGGACAAGATTCAATTCGTAAATGGAGACATCAGAGATCAGAACGTGGCAAAAAAAGTCGTGCGTGATGCAAAGGTCATTTTTCACCTCGCAGCAAATGCTTCTGTGCCTGTATCCTTCAGTGACCCTGAATATAATTTCCAGACAAATGTAGTCGGGACATTCAATCTCTTGCATGCGTCGGTCGCTCAGAACCTAAAGAGTTTCGTGTTTGCATCGTCAGCCGCTGTCTATGGAAATGCGGGTGTTGTCCTAACCGAGGACACTGCTCTAAACCCCATCTCTCCTTATGGCACGACCAAATTGGTTGGCGAGATGCTTGGACTATCTTACAAGAAGTGCTTCAAGATTCCATTTGTCATCGCGCGAATTTTCAACGTTTATGGAACAAGGATGCCTAGATACGTAATGCATGATTTCTATTGGAACTTGAGAAAAAACCCAAAGGAACTGAAAGTTCTTGGCAACGGCAAACAGTCAAGACAATTTTGCCATGTAAGCGACGCTGTAGATGCCCTCATACTGCTTGCGGACAAAGGAAGGGATGTCTATAATGTTGCCGGTACAGAAGTGATCTCAATCGAAGAACTCGCCAAGATTTTTGTCGAAAAGATTTCGCCAGAAGCTAGAATTACCACAACAGGCACTAGTTGGCCAGGAGATATAGAGAAATTGCTTGCTGACATTTCTAAATTGCAGATATTGGGATTTAGACCTAGGACGAATCTTGCCCAAGGAATACACTCTTTGATTAAGTGGTTGGACGAAGGTTCCACGCACGCAGAATATGATTTGACTTCCACGGGGGCGCATAATTGAGAGTCTGCTTTCTAGCTCCAGAGCTTTATCCCATTTGGGGCGGCGGAGGAACGTATGCTGTAGGTCTGCTTAGATGTCTGCCAAAAAAAGTTGAAGCACACGTACTTGCAATGAGAAGAAAAGTGCCAGAAAACAAAAGAGGTTTCTCAGAAAGAGAATTGCCTGAACTTTTTGGGGATAACGTTCACGTTAACTTCATTACAAGCGGGTCAGACACATTTTTCTCTCAAGCCAAGTTTCAGCTGCAGTGCTACAGGTGGGTTCTCAAGCTGCATGACAAATTTCATTTTGATGTTGTCCATAGTCAGCATCAACCGATGTCTGACATTCTACTCAAGTTCTTATCAAAGAAATTCTGCTATGTAACAACTGTGCATGAAACATTTTCAAGAAGAAATAGGGCGATAAGAGATTCTGGAACAGGGTTCTCAGGATTGGAATTTTCGGAAAAATGGATGCTCACTTTATCTCCTTTTCTTGAAACAGTCGAGAAACTCTATATGAAGAAATCTTCAAATCTGATTTCGCCCTCAAACTGGATGAAGAATGTGCTGAATGAGGACTTCAATTTCCCCTTGGCTAAGATTCATGTTGTTAATAACGGGGTCGATCACAACAAGTTTCATCCAGAAGCGGCAAAATCGGAGTTTATACAAAGAATACACGACGAAGCGGGCGGGCCGATTGTTCTATTTTCAGGAAGGATGATTTCAACCAAAGGAATACATGTCTTGGTCGAAGCAATTCCAAAAATCATACGTGAGATAAAGGATGCATACTTCGTCTTCGTGGGAGGAGGTAACTCGACGTTTTACAGGCAAAGATTGAAGAGACTCCGGATACCAGGTAAGAACTTCAATTTTCTGGGTTATGTCCCAAATTCAGATGACATTCCGGGACTCTATGCCATTGCATCGGTTTTTGTGGCTCCTACCCTTTACGAGAATTTTCCCATCAGAATCTTAGAAAACATGAGTTGTCAGAATCCGGTAGTTGCCAGCAACATAGTCGGTATTCCCGAAATCATTGAGGACCGAGTGAATGGACTGCTAATCGATCCATGGGATGTTGATGCTTTATCTGAAAATGTCATAACACTACTTAATGACCAACGACTAGCGAGGAAAATAGGCCAAAATGCAAGGAAAACTGTGGAAGAAAAGTTCACACTCCAGAAATTTGCCAACGAAACGGCTGAGGTTTATGAGAAAATCGCGAACGGTTAGCGAGGCGCCTTGCTTTCACAGAACATTCAGTTTTTGAACCTTCAGTAGTTGTTGCATTATTCTTGGAACGCGGATTGGAAGAGAGGTCTGCATAAGTGTGAAAGTCTGTTTCGTATCATTTGAGTATCCGCCCAGAAATGTGGGAGGGGCAGGGACCTATGCAAGTCTACTTGTGGAGGGATTCAAGAAAAGAGGAGTTGATACCTACACCATAACAAGGGGAGAAAAGAACGATCGCGACCAGAAAATATACAGAGTAGCCGTTCGTGATACAGCATACTGGCAACGTCTATTCTTCAATAACCTGACTCTGAACCTGGTAGATGACCTGAATAGAAAGCACCATTTTGATGTGGTCCATCTTAATGAGCCTCACATAGTCACCAAGAATCCCAAACTCCCGATGGTGTGCACGTTTCACTCGACCCAGCTTCATGAACTCCAAATAAGTCTCCAGGACAGGAGCTTCAGAAATCCAGAGAGTATCAGAGATTTGCTGGTGAAGAACCCCTTGGGGTATTTGTGGGATATTATAACCTGTCACCTGTCTGACGGAATCATTGGTCCATGTCCTGATTTGATTGATCTCCTGAGATATTGTTTCGTAGACAAGGAGAAAATTCACATTATACCAAACGGAATCGATCCCGAGATGTTTGACAATACGAGTTGTGACGACGCGTTTCTGGATCGTTATGCTTTGGAAAAAGACAACTTTGTGTTGTACATAGGAAGACTTTATTCATTAAAAGGAATACAGTATTTGATTAAAGCTTTTCAAAATCTGAAAAAGAGACATAGACTACTCAAGTTGGTAATTGCTGGAAAAGGAGACTTTGAACCTCACCTGAGAAAGATCGCTAAAGGCACTGAGGATATCATTTTCGCTGGATACGTTAATTCCCTGACGATCAAGAAGTCGTTGTACGAAAATTGCTTAACCGTCGTGGTTCCGTCAGTGTATGAAACATTTCCCATGGTAGTGCTTGAAGCCATGGTCTGCAGTAAGCCTGTGATAGCAAGCAATGTGGGGGGTATTCCCATAATGGTAAGGCACGGAGAAAATGGCTTTCTTGTGAAACCCGGAGATGTAGGAGGAATTGAAACTTCTATTAGAAGACTGTGTGAAGATTCAGAATTGAGGAGAGAAATGGGGATCATTGGCAGGAGATTAGTTGAGGAAGAGTTCTCAGTTGACAAGATGGTTAGCGGTACGTTGAAAGTATACGAGTCCTTGCTGTAGAGTGTTTAGGTAGGCTTGGATTTAATTCTCTGTTGATTCGACTTACATTTGGAGGGCGGAAAGCTGTTTTGCGCATTATTGAACAGGGGCATGTCCAGTCTAAAAGCCTTATGCCAGGGATTCGAAATCTGACGAAAATACTATCAGCCGCGAATTTTAGGTTGGAGACAAAAGAATTTGTCCAGTATAAGGAGCCAAGCCAATTCTTGTAACTGAAGTGCCATTGAGGAGCGTGTAGGTGCCTCCAAGATTGATTGTGTAAGAATTAGCGGATGGATTAAACAAGACCTTCCCCCCAGTGAAGTCTCTCATGTACACGTTTTGACTTGAGTAGTATTGGTCAGTCGGAGAACCTATGTTCGTGTCCATTATCGGTGGGTAGGTGACAGTGCTATAATCACCCCTGGGATTTTGACTCCAACCATATGATGTCTGCGAACCGTTCAAGCCAATTAGAAAGCTGGCATAACAGTAGTTTGACATAGCGTCTATCTGCGCCTGTGACGCATTGGTCGTAAGCGTTCCAGCATCGGCCCAAACCATTTTCCCCATACCCGATTTTCTTGCTAGACAATCTATTGTCGCTCTATGACCCACGTAAGTAACATTCATCCACGGTCCATGCTCATACCCTTCAAGCATTTGTCCGTCAGCAACTGTTAGGTAATCGTCTGTGTCAAATTCTTCTGTGTTCACAACCAGAATTTTGCCAGGCATTAAGTTGGCTTTAATATACTGTAAAAATGCTATTGTGGCTTTATGCCAACCTGCCGAGGTAGGATTTGGAACAGGGCTGCTGAGACCTAACCAATCTTGTGTTACTGTGTTCCAGACATTGTCAGCAAACACTCCGTTGTAACAAGTGTTGTTTGCCAGTTCGCTGTTGACGTAAGAGACCCAATGCTGCATCCAACCCGTGGAACTAACATTCATAAGATACTCACCATTATAAGTCGTAATGCGGTTTCCACTAGCATCATGCACGAACCAGCTTTCTTGGCTGCTGACTGATGCCCAGTCACTAAAGCCAGGTCCATCTTCAATTAAGTCTTTATAGCCAATGATTATCATGTTAGGATTTATGGCTCTAATACTTGCCATGGCAGACAGATCATAGTCGAAATCACAGTCTACAAGTGAATAATGGTTAGCAACAAAAGAAATTAGGGTAGTATTCCATGAAAATCCATAAGCAATGAGGTTCTTGTTGATAGGCGTTCTGATGTATAGCACAAGTCCGCTAGTGTTGACAGTAACGTTTGAAGTAGTTGAAGCCGATGAAAAAGTGGGTAACAGCAACAGGCTACTAATTGTCAAAGCGATGATCACATGGATACCAATCTTGCTCATGTTCTTGCACTTTACCTCAAAGTTTGTTTGCCTGCGCGCGTTGTGATACACATATCTGCGGCCTCATGTTATATATTATATCGTAAGATTTACTGTAGTTAAGCTCTTATTAAATGTGACTGCGTTTGCGTTCTACACGGATACACGTCCGGCATAGCGCGCCAGGGTGTTGCTAAATCAAATAGGCGCGCGCTAAATCAAAGCGTTCGTGTCAACTTTGAATAGCCCCTAGGCAGGCGGAAAGTTTCCTGAAGACTCTCAAGGCTTTCAGAGAATGAGATTGTACACAAGTGGGGGTTGCTAGATGAAGCGTTTGAGTAGCATGGCGAGTATCACTATGATATTCTTTGCAGCTACAGTCCTGCTTGTCTTCTATCTTCTTTCAATATGTTGGCATGTCTATTTGCCGGTCAGCCTATTTTGGGTAGCTGCCGCTTTGATGCTCGGCACGATAACATATCAAATTTTCAAAGTTGAATTGCATTCCTCTGATGTCAAGTTAGTATTATTGGAGATTGGGGTTACCTGCTTCGCATTCTACTTGATTTATGTTATTCCTTATTATGGTTTGGCTGGGTACGATCCTTATTTTGACATGGCTTCGGCGAAAGGCATTCTGTCTAGCGGATTTGTTCCGGGTCCCAAATACTTCAACCTGACTTCTGACTTTCCAATGATTCATATCCTTGGCGCCATATTATCAATGATTACTGGTATTGACCTCTTCTCTGTGGCTAAATGGTTCTCCCCATTGATTGGTGTCGCTGCAATTCCTTTGTTGTACCTGCTGGTGCGGAGCATTTTTAAGGAGGAAAAAGTTGCCTTACTTTCGACGTTACTGTTTGCTTGCGTACAAAACGAAATATATTTTAGCTCGCAATTTATCCGAGAGACCATTGCCTTAGTTTTGGCAGTGTGCTGTCTTTATCTATACTTCTCAGCTAAACATTCCCCGCATCCTGCTGCTAACTATGCTTTGTCAGTCATATGCTTGATAGGTACCGTTTTTGCTCATCACCTGACCAGCTTTATGCTGCTGGCCTTCCTCTCAGTTCACTTTCTGGTAACTAAGGCCTCTGAGGTTCCATACCTTCGGAGGACCTATTTTGGGGATAAGATCATGGGAGAAAAGGTGAGCGTTACCTTCATTTTGATCGATTCTGCAGCTCTCTTCGCCTACTGGATCTTTGTTGTGATTTTTCCACTTAACAGCTTAATTAATATTGCACGAGAGCTCTTCACGCCTTCGCAATATGGGGTGAGGACTTATGCCAGCATGGCAAATATAGGCACTTCGTCTCTCCACACTATTAGACAATATGCTATATTTTTTGGCTTTTACTCCTTTCTCCTCATTTTTGCTCTCATCCTGTTATACAAATTGTCACCTAGAACGAAAAACCGTCGCATAGAAACATATTCCTTCACCTTATTCTTATTTCTGTGCCTGCTGATCGGGTTTCTGAGTCTATACGTGATAGAGCCTCAGGCATTTCCAGACCGATTCCTTACGTATGGGTGGCTTTTCGGATTTGCACCCTTGGTAGTAGCCATCCTAAAAGGAAAATACAAATGGCTCCGGATAATCGGTGTGCTCTTACTGATTGCCTTTATGCTTTTCAATATCTACATGATTGATCCTGCTTATTGGGATCCAAAGAGGGTGCAGGAGGCTCCAGCAGCCCCAACATTCGAGAACTACGCCTTGGGTAACACAATTAACTTCTCTAGTGGGAAAATACTTGCGTCTGATCAGAATACTGTGGGAGCAATTTATGACTTGCACAATAACTTAGGCACTATCGTTACCTATTCTGAGGAGGTTAATTTGACACAGTTCAACTGGATTGTTATCCAGAAACAAGAGCTGCAATTTGAAAAAAGTTATTATTCCAAGCCACAGGAAACAATAACACTACTAGAGAATCTCACGTTCGGATCTTCTCCTGGCTACAACAAGATCTACGAATCAGACAACCTCGTAGTACTCACGCACGTGGGCAGCTAATTCTAGAGGATTGCTGGCGCGCATGCTTGTTCCGAAAATGGTTAAAAATGGTCTTAATTCTCCTTCTTTCATTTGGAGGCATTTTTAGGCCGCATATCTGCTTTGCTGGCGTGATTTGGCGAAAACTTGGGGTTTTTCAGCATCCCTCGACGCGGCCGAGACTTGCCTGTCAAGCAACCCCCTACTAGGCTCAAAGGGGCAAAAGAAGAATAAAAACCATTTTAGACCAATTTAGGAACACACATGCGCGCTATTTTCGGAACAGACGTGCGCGCAAAGAGGATACACATTTCATAAGATATATTAGCAGTTACGTACATTCAAAGTTCTAAAACATTATCGTTTGTAATGGTGATATCGTTGGAAGAAAAATATAACGTAGCAATAGTTGGTTGCGGAATTATTGCTCGAATCCACCTACGCGCATTGAAAAAACTTAACAACTTTAAAGTCGTAGCAGTATGCGACAGTGACGAGAAGAAGGCGATTGCAACTTCCAAAGAATGGAAAATAGGTCATTATTATACTGATTTCTCTAAGATGTTGAGAGACGAGAACATTTCTATACTCTCAATACTGACGCCACCGTCATCTCATGCTTTTCTAGCTGTTGAAGCCATAAAACATGGAATAAACGTAGTGGTCGAGAAGCCTCTCACAATGACAACCAAAGAAGCTGATTCGATCATTAATGCGTTAAAAGGCAGCAGTGCAAAGATGACTGTGGTTTATCACTGGTTGTTCAGAAACGCAATGTTAGAGTCTCTTTCATTGATCAGAGAGCAACGAATTGGCGAAGTTCTCAGTGTAGATATGAAAATGGCGCATCCCGCAAGATTTGATGTTATGGCCTCTGATCCTAATCATTGGTCCCATAAATTACTCGGAGGCAGATTTGGCGAAATGCTCCCCCATCCCGTTTACGTGTTGCAGTCCCTATTGGGAGACAACCTCGATACGAAAAAGGTTATTGTCTCCAAGCGGGGAGACATTCCTTGGCTGCCTAACGATGAATTGCATGCAGTTTTGCAGAATGAAAAAGGGCTTGCATCGCTTTATGTTTCATTAAACGCCCCAAGGGTCTCGTACACGTGTGACGTGTACGGCACAAGAAGAATTTTGAAAATTGATTTGGACAGGCAAATGGTGCTTCAAATGGGACCTATGGGTCTTAGCAGGTTCTCTATTGCCAAGGACTGCTTGTCGGAGGCTTGCAGATTATCGCTATTGACTATGAGAAACGCTTTACAATATGCTTTCCGTAAACCTGGTGAATATGTTTCACATGTTTACAGTATGTTTGTAGACAGCATAAGAAACCGTTGTGAGCCGCTTGTTTCGCCAGAAATGGCTTACAACACTGTCAGGATAGTAGAGGAAATATGCGAAGACATCGCGCAAGCAAAAAAAGAATAGAAGACATTCAATGAGGCCTCTTATAGTTTCAATCAAGCAGCACCTTGCCGATTATAGTGAATTCGTTGAAGCGCTAGATTCCGTAGGGGTGGAAGCGCTTGTTGTACATAACTTAAAGTATTGTTTTTTGCGAGCGTCCGCCCTTACATACGATTCCTGTTCCCAGACTGCTTAAACCTGTTAAGCGATTCAATCCTGATTTTGTCATGACGGACTCTATTTACTATGTACCACAAATGGCGAAACTGTTTAATCAACGTGTGTTATTTTATATGCGTGGCGACGTGTGGAGCGAATTTAACTAACGCGCATGCTTGTTCCTAAATTCGTTTGTGAGGTGGCCTGTGCTTCCGGCTTTGCTGGCGCCCGAAGTCTGCTATCCTATGCAGCGCGCGCTTTCTTGGGTTATTAAATGGCTCAACCTTGTTAAGATTTTGAGCTGCGCGCGCTTCGGGCTTAAGCATTCTTGCCTCAAGCAACCTTTTTCCTGAGCCGTCAAGTCCCTTGAGTTTCTAAAGGGACTTCTCCGCGCGCGCCAAGCGCTCAGGGGCCTTGCGGCCTTGAGTTGTGAAGAGCGGCTAAGCGTCTCTACGATATAGAGGCACTTCTACGCTGTTTTCCCATTGTTTACAGTGCCGCCTGGGCTTGAAAGGAGACGTTAAAGCCTTGGGCAAGGCTTCAAGGCTTTTTAGGCCACTTCGAACCCTTCGAATCATCAAAAGACGGCGTTTCAAGGGTGAGTCAAGGCTTTCCGAGGTTAGGTTGTGTCAAGGCTTTCAAGGCCAACTTTTCAAGGCTTTCAAGGCCCAGTCAAGGCTTAGGGTGATTGGTTCGAGGCATTCGAAGCAGACGGCTGGACTCCCTCATTGAGGGACAGAGGAGGACGAGAAAGAAGTCAAGGCTTTTACGGCCTGCCTTATCTAAAATGCCAAGGATCCCGAACAGGTACGCTTAGCAGCCCTTGAAGCACGGCAAGGCTTCCCAAGGTTCTGCTTAAGGCTCTGCTCAGGACTTTGAGGCAGGAACTCAAGAAGCTCAAGGCTTAATCAAGGCTCAGGTGCGGATTTCGAGGCAGCAAGGTGTGGACGGATAGAAGTCATGGGTCAAACAGTGCGTTTAAGGATGTTTGTAAAAGCCTTCATGGACAAACATAAGGAGCGAGATTGCACTTCGCAAGGTTCGAAGCAAACTAGTTCAAGAACATGTGTACTAGCATGAAGTAATCCCTAGGGATTACAATAGAATACTTTGAAGAGAAAACTCTACACGTTTTTTCGTTTGAGCGCGCATGCGTGTTCCTAAAATGGTGTAAAATGGTTTTTATTCTTATTTTTTGATTTGAGGGCAGTTTTGAGCTTCGCATCCCTTTTTCACTTGTTTGCAGTACCCGCCTTTCTCAAATCTGCACATGTGTCTGAGGCGACTGAAGGGTAGAGACACGATTTCGATGAACGGGTCATTGAGGGCAGCAGAAACCTGTTTCTGCACTCTTTGAGGGATGAGATAGGTGAGTCTTGGCCTCCCCAGGCCTGTTCTCAATGCTTTTTCCTTCACTACGAGGCCTTGATTTGCTAAATTCTCAAGGTGCAGCCTTAGCGTGTTATGACTAATGCCTGTTCTATCCAGCAGCTGGGTGAAGACACCAGGTTTGCCGTCCTGAAGCGCGGTCAAGATGGCCTCATCGATTGGATCCACGGAACGGCTTAAGGTGAATCAGACTTAAAACCATTTTTGACCAATTTCGGAACAGGCATGCGCGCTACTTCATGAGTTGAGAACCGCAAATGAAGAAGGGAAACCCGCAAACCTTTGACAACTTTGAAAGATAAATGGAGACGTGAAATGAACAAAATGTCATTAGGATATATCTCTCACGTAACCAAATCAATTCTGCTCTTTCTACGCACAATATCCATTGCCCATGTTCCCAAGAAGGAAGTGTTTTTTGTCATAGGAGTAGATACAGAACAAGATGTAGATGAAAAATACGTCCATACTGGAGGATATCGAAATATAACGGAGGGGATTTCAAGACTTCTTGATATTTTCGACGATTTCAAAGCGAAACCTACTTGGTTTGTTACTCCCGACGTGGCACAGCATTACGGAAACTTTTTTTCTGAACTTGCGATGAAGCATGAGGTAGGGTGTCATGTGCACCCAGAATATTTCGACTGTTCTATAAACGGCATGAGAATGGAAAAGATACTTCCTCAGTTTTCATATGAAAAACAGCTTATAATGCTTCAGGACGCCTCAGATATAATTAGTCGGAATATTGGCGTATATCCCCGATCTTTTCGAGCAGGAAGATTTGCAGTAAATATGGATACCTTGCGAGCCTTGGAATCCTGTGGATTCAACGTAGACTGCTCTATGACGCCATTTGTCGACTGGAGGTTTCGTGCTGCAACCTTGTCATCTTCTAAGATATTTCCATATTTCATACGCATTGGGTCTCGTGACATCTTGGAGATTCCGTTAACAATAGTGTGTCCGTTTGGCCTGTTTCCAGCGTGGTTAAGACCCTCTTTTTTGTCAGGATCCGACATGATTAATGTTATAAAGATACGCGCTAGATCGAGAGAAGATCCCCTTGTACTTAATATGATGTTTCATAGCATGGAATTAATTGATCCCAATCCATATTTCGCTTCGAAACAATTCTTTAAGAACATGAGATGTGTCCTTGAATATGCTTATGAGCATAATGTCTCCTTTATCAGTATGAATGACCTCTATCATCGTCTAAGGCCTTCAATTTCTTCGGAAAATTAAGCGGATGTGTGGGAAAATGAATGAGCGCGCGCACGCGAAATTATTACATGCGAGAGAATAGAAATTATTTGTACAAGTCAAAAAAGCTGGTTAGTGCATGGTACCTAATATGAAAAGAAACGAGTTATTTAAAACATATCTAAATGTTGCAGTTAAAGAGGGCATGTTAAATTCTAAAGGCAACCTAGCATTCTATCTTAGTTATCTTTTTCGGGGCATATTCTTTGCTGGAAGGTCAATGATCGATATTGGAGGCGGCTCTGGTCTGTATAGCTTTTATGCTGCAATTATGGGTGCCAAACATGTAGTTTGCCTTGAACCGGAAATGGAGGGCAGCACAAAAGGGACGTTAGAAAAGTTCAAACAACTTTCAGCCAGCCTTTCATTGAACAATGTTAGTCTTCAGCCGATCCGATTCCAAGAGTTCGATGCTGGCGATCAGACATTCGACATCATTTTATTACATGATTCAATCAACCATTTGGATGAAGAGGCTTGCATCAAACTCCAGCATGATGATGACGCAAGAAAAAGATACCGATTAGTATTTGAAAAGTTGAGCAAAATCGCTGCACCAGGCGCAAAACTAGTCATAACTGACTGTTCCAGAAATAACCTCTTTGCCTCGATGGGTATCAGGAATCCTTTTGCTCCCGCAATTGAATGGCATAAGCACCAATCTCCACGATTTTGGAGCAACATGCTATCCGATTATGGTTTTACAAATCCAAAAATACGCTGGACAACGTTTAGCTTTTTACGGAAAATAGGTAGATTGTTACTTGGCAATCGCGTTGCATCCTATTTTCTGACTAGTAACTTCTGTTTAACTATGGATAGAAGCAGCGCGCGCGGATTTACATGCACTACAGCGGCCTGAGAATATGTTACAACCTCTTCTCAGTTCTGATAAAGAAGCATGTAAGCGGAAAGACAAACTGGGAATTCTGGTGTTATGCAACTATGTCTATCCTCCATACGTCGGTGGAACTGAGATACACGCTTATTATGTTTCCAATAATCTAGCAGAGAATGGGTACTATGTGCATGTGATTTCTATTGCTCCAAAAAAACAGGTCGTGCATCATGTCAAAAGCATGTTCAACCAAAGTTTGGTCCGACTGTGGCGGCGCCCCTTTAACAATTTGGCTTATGTTCTTAAGGTTTTCTTACTTGCATATCTTCGAAGAAGGGAATTTGATGTCATACAAGTCCACACAGCGTACACTGCTATGATACCGGCATTCATGATCTCTAAGATCGCTGGTAAACCCTATGTTGTCACATGTCACGGCTCCGAAATAAGGATTTTCCGGAAGAAAGCTGTTGTGAGATTGCTGCAGAAGATATTGTTGCTAAAAGCATCTCACGTTGTTGCTGTTTCGAAAGAAATCACAGATCTTTTGATAAAAGAGTATGGACTATCTTCGCAAAGTATAAAGCTCATTCCAAACGGATACGATGAAGCATTCGTCAAGCAACTCCTTGCCAGACCCTCGAATAGAGTTTTCCGAAAAACTCCGAGCCTAGTCTTTGTAGGGAGTCTCCGGGAAGTCAAAGACCCCTTGAATCTTATCGAGGTTTTTAAAGTCGTCTCAGACCGAATGAAAAATACTCATCTACAAATAGTGGGCGATGGTCACCTAAGACCAGCCGTTGAGAGAAAAATCAAGTGTTACAAACTGCAAGATCGTGTAACAATGCACGGAATGGTCCCTCATCAAAGGGCACTTGAAGTTATGGCGTCTGCAGAAATCTATATATCGACGTCAGTTGAAGAGGGGCTCCCAACATCTTTGATAGAAGCTATGGCTTTAGAGAAGGCTGTTGTCACAACGAGCGTGGGTGGCGTACCTGAAATAATAATAGACGACGTAAACGGGTTGTTGACGCCTCCAAGGTTGCCCGAAAGAATGGCACAATTAATAGAGCGTTTGTTGAAGGATCCAGTACTTGCCAAAAGACTAGGAAAAACTGCAGCAGAAAGCGTCAGAGATTTCTCCTGGAACAGTATAGCTCAAAAATACCAAAACATTTATCGAGAAGTATGTCGACTAAAAGGTCGAGGTATCTAGAACGGCTAAAATCGCTTTAATGGCGATATGGAGCCCAAAAATCGCCGATGTTTAAATCCACATAAGGAGGGGCAAAAGTTTGAAAATTCTCGGAGTAGTTGTGCACACTTCAAAACCTGCGGCAAGGCAACTACACCGTTCTCGTAGACGGTGAACCATAGCCCTTCACCAACTCGACAGACACAACAAACACATACGTATGCTTCAATTACACAAATTCACAGTATCAAATAGTGATACCGGAGTTAGCGCGCGCCAGCTATCACTGATAGAAGATTCTTCTATACGTGCATATTAGTCACCTCGCCTCATTAGTACAAAAGGAGAACGAAATGAGGACGAAAACAGCGCGGGCCAAGCATTTTGGGAAACACGCAGATACTACTTGTCGTAACAAGAGAGTAGTCGGATTAAAATGAGTCAAGGTGTCAGCAGAAAAGTCTTTTTGGCCGTAGTTTTAGCTCTGCTAATCGTGGTAGCTGGGGGCACACGCCTTAACTCTCCAGTCAGTAATGCGTCGCAACCTCAATTTCTTAATGTTTCCATTTCGCCGCCGGGTCCTGTGACGCTTTCGGTTAATCAGACTCAACTGTTCACGGCAGAACTTGCTAATCAAAGCCTGGGGCCGTTCAGTTATGCGTGGACTGATGAAAACGGAACTTTGCTTGGTTCTGGCGCAAGCTACCTGTTTGTCAGTTCTCAAGCTTTTACGAGTGAACGATTGTACGTGACTGTTACATCTAATGACGGGCAGATAGGTTATGCATACGTTGACTTGAAAGATCCGTACGCAACTCAAAGCATATACTTGGATCCGCTGTTGAGCGGCGGAGCTTCACTTGAAATTCAATATGACGGAGTAGGCTGGTGGCAAATAATCAATGACAGCGGAGCGCAAATTTTCAGCAACAACAGTCTTACCGTGGTTGAACAAGAAGCCGTAAACGTCTTAGCGCCGAGTGGAGGTTTGATTATCGCTAGGGAGACAACATGGAATAGTTCTGTGGCTATTCCGAGCAATATTGCCGTGTTAAGCTATTATCGAGGCACAATTAATTATTACGGAAGTAACGGCATCCAATACAATGGTGTGTCTTTGGCGACAACATCAAGCTTTCCGACTTATCCCTACGGCAATTTGACTGGTGCGCCTAAAACCTGGCCTTGGGGTAACATCACGGGAGTCCCGATTTTGCTATATGCGAACGGCACTCAAGCGTTGACATCTAACTGGAACATGGGAGCTTCAGGAACTTACGGCATCAGCGGCTTATCATGGGTGAATGCGACTTCGATTGCGATTTCTGGTACTGGCACGTTTGGAAACGTAGTTTCGACCGAGCCAATAGGCGATTATTCATATCTGATTTACCTTGATCCCATTACAGGTAGATGTACTGCGAAAGCTGCTAATGGTACGATTTGTTGGTCCGCTTCAGGTTGGGATGCTACATCAGTGATACAATCTGCTATTTCTGCAATAAATGCTACGGGGTATCCTGGGATAATAGATATCCGTCCTGGACAGTATCCAGTTGACAATCTTAACGTAACTGGACAAATAACGCTACGGGGAGCAGGATCCTTGCCTTCGGTAGCCTACTTTTATCAAGATGGTCCTGGCAACATTATGAATTATGTGCAATCAGCTTCAACCTACGGATTTACAATTAGAGATTTGCAGTTTGGAGGCGCAAGCAATAACTATGCGACTGGAAGTGGCTTGTATGTGGCACCTCAAGGTGGTCAAGAGTTTGCCGATGTTATGATAGACAGAGTTTTCTTCTACGGTTTTCCAGAGTACGGAGTTTACACAACTTGCAGTTGGGGCTGGATGATTGAAAACTCGCTATTTGAATATAACTGTGTCAACAATTCAGCGGCTTATGGACTTTACGTAGGAGGCAATCCGCCACAAGCCGTTATAACCAACAACAAGATCATCAGCAACTATGGAAACGGTCTTTACTGTGGGTCAGGTAACTCAATTATCACGGACAACCAGATAGGAAGCAATGCGGGAACTGGAGCGTGCATTAACGGTACCAACGATGTATCCTTTTCAAATAACCTTGTTAATCTTAATACAGGAAATGGCATAAACGTATCATCAGGCGCATGGAGGACTTCGATTTTTTCGAATCGCATCTTCCTTAATGGTGGCGAAGGACTTCACATCTCAGATGATTCACCTTATTGCACAGTTTCAGCTAATGCCTTTCACAAAAACACTGGCATACAAGCTCATATTTCAGCTCCGATGTGCATCATTTCATCAAACATTTTCGATTTAGGGATGTCTCAAGGACTGGAATTAGATGGTTCAGGTTCAGGTTCGACCGTAATGGGAAATGTTTTCGACCAAAACGGAAATTCAAGTACATGCCAGTTCCTTCTCGATGTCCAAAATTGTACAGTAGCGGAAAACACTTTCAATGGGGGTGGGTTGTCTGGATACGGTATACAGATCCCCCAAGGTACTCATCTAGGCTTGAATGACCTGGTTACAAACAACAATTTCTATGGGCATATTGCAACTTATTGGAATTTCCAAAACGCTATCGATTTGTCTATGCCTTGCTTGGCGATTTTTAGAGATAACACTGGAATAAACCTCCTAAATGGAGGTTCAACGCCCCTTTACTGGATTAGCGGAGTGGGATACATCTTTGCTTTGGGAAAAGACGCGATTTACGGTAATGGTAACGCAACATCAACATGGGCAAGTGGTCAAACCTACACTGTAGAGGCTTTCGATGTCAACGTTTACTTGATCGGTGGTGGAAACTCCACAACAGTGGTGGTAAATGGGAATACAATAGTCTTAGCAGCGCAGATCACTACATTATCTATCCCTGCTCCCGTTGGCACAACCATAACAATAACTGATTCCTCGTCGATGCCTACAATCGCGATAGTGCCTGTACCGCAATGATTCATTCTTCTGGAGTCAACCGAAAATGAACAAGCATTTTCTGAATTCAAAGCGTAAACTCAAACGTTCCAAGAACCGGCTTTTAATTGCAAGTTTGATATGCGTTTTTTTAATGGCGCACGCTTAAATCACGTGTGACAGCTATACTCATGCGTAAGGGTTGTTAATGTGATTCAGGACTATTCAAGGGTGCTTGTGACGGGTGGATGCGGGTTCATCGGCAGTCACATTGCAGACCAACTTCTGAGAGAAGGTTCAGAAGTAACGATTATTGATAACCTCGATACAGGGCATCTGGCGAATGTTACTGGGCATCAAGGCAAGAAGGGTTTCAACTTCGTACAGGGTGACATTCGAGACTTCGCCCTTGTCAAAGAGACAATGAAAGATGTAGACGCGGTTTTTCATGAAGCCGCATTGGCAAGTGTTACCCATTCGGTGAAGGATCCCATCCTCACAAACGACATAAACGTAACAGGCACACTAAATCTGCTCAAGGCTTCGGCGGATCTTCACGTAAAGAGTTTCATCTACGCGTCCTCAGCCGCGGTATATGGAGACACGCTATCCCCCCAAAAAAAGGAAGACCTGGCCCCTAACCCAAGATCACCCTACGGAATTTCCAAGCTTGCCGCAGAAAACTACGTCAAAATCTTCTACAAACTCTACGGTCTCAAAACAGTCTCATTGCGATACTTCAACGTTTACGGTCCCAGGCAACGCTTCGACCTTCAGTGCGCTTATGGCGGCGTCATAACCATTTTCACCAATAGACTGCTAAGAGGCATGCCTCCTGTGGTATTTGGAGACGGGGAAC
>Ga0315296_10001338_pt1 | contig 21509 bp, 17 predicted proteins | sample YL17G14_18_MG_FD_203921 | JGI IMG/M metagenome (GOLD analysis project Ga0315296, IMG submission 203921) | Sediment microbial communities from Yellowstone Lake, YNP, Wyoming, USA - YL17G14_18 | ecosystem: Environmental > Aquatic > Freshwater > Lake > Sediment | place: USA: Wyoming | collected...
TAGTTGATATGATTATGACCGCAAAGATGAACCTTCCCACAGACAGACCTCTTCACCTTTTTGGAGCTGGACATCCCTTCATGTTCGCTTTGGCAATAGCCCTTGGATGCGACCTCTTCGATTCTGCCGCCTACGCAATATACGCTAGACAAAATCGCTACATGACCGAAAACGGAACGTATAGGCTTAATGAACTGAACTACTTCCCATGCACATGCCCTAAATGCGCACGAACAACCCCAAAACAAGCATTAGAACTATCACAAAAAGAAAGAGAGGTCTTCCTCGCTGAACACAACCTCTACGTCTGCAACGCCGAACTGAAACGCATAAAACAAGCAATAAAAGATGGCAGACTCTGGGAACACTTAGAAATGCGAGCACACGCACACCCCGCCCTACTCCGAGCCCTAAAAAAACTAAGCAAATATGAGGAATTCATAGAAAAACACGCCCCAACCGTGAAAGAAAGCGGCTTATTTTTCTTCAACTCCACCGGGCTCATGCGACCCGAAGTCGTTCACTACCGAAAAAACCTAAAAGCAAGATACACTAAACCCAAACAAGCTGAAATCCTTCTCCTCGTACCGCAATCCCAAACAAAACCCTTCCACAAATCACGAGAATACAAGCAAATCGCAAAACTCCTCAACCACGAATTTAAAGAAACCGTCAACAAAGTTCACGTGTGCTTCTATGCGGCACCGTTCGGAGTAATCCCAATCGAACTCGACGAAACCTATCCGCTATCCCAACACGAAACCGTCCAACCACTAGACAAAGAAACAATAACATACGTAGCCAATCAAATAGGAGACTACATTAACCGAACAAACTACAAAACAATCATACTACTAGACGACCCAGAAAACTGGGACAAAACAATCCTAAACACATGCAAAAAAATCTGCCAACAAAAAAACATCAAATTCAAGAGTTTCAACACCAAAAAAGCACGCTCCACAAGAAATCTTCAACTTGCACTAAAAACTTGAAGTTCAACCTATCTTCAGACGGCTCAATTGTCTCGACAAAAGCTTTCTGCCTCGCCACGACAAACCTACAACGCTCAAGCTGCTTGTTATATAAGGGAGGGGTAGGTTCTTCTCAGAGAGCAAGAGAAAAACAAAAGCAAACCACTTATAGCCACTTTACGTAACATTTTGCACTAAACCAGAGCGAATAATCCATGATTCGCGTTGATTTGCACGTTCACACAACATACTCATCCGACGCGTCAATCCAACCAAAAACTATAGTGGATCAACTCTATGCACATCCCTTCATAAAAGCCGTTGCCATAACAGACCACAACACAGTTGAAGGCTATTATAAAGTGCGGGAATTAGCTTCTGCATACCAAGATATTCTGATAATTCCAGGAGTTGAGGTAAGCACTATTGAGGGTGACTTAATAGTTTTGGGCGTTGCAGAATTGCCGCCTAGACCATGGACTGTTGAAAACGTGATTGATTTTGCAAGGGAAAGACAAGCCTTAACCATTGCCGCCCATCCCTATAGAGAGTATGGTCTGGGCGACTTAACAAAAAATTATGATGTTGACGCCATAGAAGTTTTAAACGGTGCTTCACAACCTCACGTCAATAAACTGGCTGAAAATTTAGCTAAAGAGATGGGTTTGCCCGGTGTTGCCGGAAGCGACGCTCACCAAGTTAATGAATTATGGACTGTTTATACAGAGGTCCAAGCTTCATCAGACATCGATGAAATTTTAAAAGCCATCAAAAAGGGGCTGATTAGGGTTGCCTCAACAGAAAAGTCAATACATTTTTAAAAGAGCAAGGGGCATGAATACTGCATTAGCGGATGAAAAGAAATGAGTCCATTACAAATTGGGTTTCTAGGCGGAACCCATGAAGTTGGCAGAATAGCCATCGCCGTAAAGGCCGAGAAAACGCAGGTTTTGCTAGATTGTGGAGTTATGTTAAATCATGAACCAGGATTTCCAATGCATATACCACCCAAAGATGTTGACGCAATCATTTTGACCCACAGCCACCTTGATCATTCAGGGGCAGTCCCCATTTTTTACATTCATGGGAAGAAGCCGCTATACACAAACAAATTAACTTTGGAATTAGCCCAAATACTGATTTCCGATTTCATTCACCTCTCCAGCTACTATTTACCGTATGAATACCTTGAGCTAAAGTCCATGATGAGGAGCAACAAACATGTGGATTTTGGCGCCGAAGAAGAAATTGGAGACATCAAATTTCAGTTTCTAAACGCTGGGCATATCCCCGGAGGCGCACAAATACTAATTGAAGCTGAGGAAAAGAGACTACTTTACACAGGCGACTTCAACACCACTGACACAAGACTTTTGGAAGGCGCAAAGATGGAATACGGAGACTTGGACGCAGTCATAATTGAAAGCACCTACGCAGACGAAGACCACACAGAACGTTTAGAACTGGAAAAACGCTTTGTGGATGAAGTAACCGATGTTGTCGAAAAAGGAGGCACAGTTTTAGTTCCAGCCTTCGGAGTTGGCAGATCCCAAGAAATCGCATGCGTTTTAACTGCACATCACTTTGAATATCCCGTCACCATGGACGGAATGGCACGCGAAGCAAGCAGAATAATGATGAATTACAAGGAGTTTCTCAAAGACCCTAAACTGTTTATGGATACCATGCATTCTGCTGATTGGGTTGAAGGCTGGAGAGACCGCAGGAAGGCTACAAAAACACTAGGAGTGATAATTTCTCCTGCAGGCATGCTTAAAGGCGGTCCAGCGGTATTTTACACGTCAAAAATTGGAAAAAAGGCAAACAACGCCATATTTTTAGTCAGCTATCAGATTCCTGGCACGCCTGGAAGAGAACTGATGGAGAAGGGAGTATGCCTCATTGATGGAAAAATGAGGAAGGTTAAGGCTCGCGTTGAGCATTTCGATTTTTCATCACATTGTGGAGCAAGCCAGCTTAAAGAAGCCGTGAAAAAACTTGGTGGAAAACCGAAAATCTACGTGGTTCACGGCGCGGAAGGAAACTGTGAACTTTTCGCGAAGTGGATAAAGAACGAGTTAGGTTTAGAAGCCATCGCTCCAAAGGCCGGGGACATAGTTAAGGTTTAGAGTGGAATTATGAAAATTGGAATCTTACGCGTCGGACAAGTAGACTCCCATGTAATAAACAGAATTCAAGAAAACTTGAACATGATTTTCACAAAAACAACATGCGCACTGATTAGTGAGACAATGCCAATTCCAAGCGAAGCCTTCAACAATGCGAGACAGCAATACCGTTCAGATATAATTCTGAGCAGAGTTCACAGTTATGCTGAGAAAGATAAAGCGTTAGACCGTGTTTTGGGAACCGTAAATGTCGACATTTTTGTTCCAGAGTTGAATTTTGTATTCGGAGAAGCAGAATGTCCAGGAAAAGCAACCTTAATCTCGTTATGGAGGCTTAGACCAGAATTTTACGGTAAGGCTCCAAACATGGAGCTTTTTCTGGAGAGAATCACGAAAGAGGCTGTGCATGAGCTTGGACATTCTTTGGGTTTAAGACATTGTTCTAACCCGTTTTGTGTTATGTATTTCTCCAATTCCATTTTCGAAACCGACAGAAAGCAAAGTTTATTCTGCACTAAATGTTACTTGAAGGCTGAAACGGCTACGAATGAACTAGGGTAAGAATCTTGAGTCGCAAGTTTAAAGCAGGGCTAATAGATTTGACACCTATTTTAGTAAGCCTGCTGTTTGGGGTATTTTGCGCCTTCCTGATTCTAACATTTCCACCGGAGATTTACGGAATTACCCCCTTCCCTGAAGGTATCGGATCTTTAGGCAACGCGTTCTATTTTGTCATCCTCGTAGGAGTTGGCGCGTCAATGATATATTTGCTTATGAAACGGAAAAATCTCAGATTGATCGTTTGGATTATCGGTTTTGCGTTGACATCTGCTGTTTTTATGCTTTCAATGATTTATATCTCTGCAGCATTTTCAAGGTTCGCTGTTCCTAACATGGAAGTTTTGACTTTAGTTTTGTCCATCTTCATAACAGCGCTAGCTGACTATGCAATTTTTGGAAAGCACAGCAAGATTTCTGACTTAGTTGTTCTCTTTTTAGGAGGAGCTTTAGGTACACTTTTAGGATTTTCAATCCCGACTTTAAGCGCAATATTGATTCTAAGTTTTTTGGCAGTTTACGACATATTTGCCGTTTACCATGGACCTGTAGGAAAAATAGCCCGCAGTGGACTTGACCAGCTTCGGGGCTTAAGTTTTTCTTTTAGGGACATCCAGATGGGGTTGGGCGATTTGACCTTTTATTCCATGCTTTCTGGGAGTATGCTTGTCAATCCCGATTTCGGCTTTATCTCATGTTTGGTGAGCATCATAGGCATTTTATTCGGATGTTTATTGGCCTTTAAAATGTTAGAAAGAAAGGGAATGTTTCCTGGACTGCCCTTTCCGATATTTTTCGGTCTAACAGCAGGTCTTCTTGCTTCACTTATATAACAATTCCAAACTTCACCTGATAGAACCAAATGTACATGTGTGTTCTGGATAATGGTTATAATCATGAGAGTTATACGTTTCACAATCGTGAGATTCTTTAAAAGATGAAACAGATGCTCAAGAAACATAAGCCCAGCAAGCATGAAAGCTTCAACAAACGCCAAGTCTTGACTGAGAAGGCAGAAAAGGAGAAAAAGAAGCGAAGACAAGAGCTTTTGACACTGCTGAATGTAAAGGAGTTTTTCGTCAACGGAAGAATAACTATAAACAAGAGAACGTGTAAAGGCGTTGAGTGCAAGCTCTGCATAGAGGCGTGTCCAACTAATGCTTTGTTTTGGAAGGCTGGAGAAGTTGGAATAGTAGAAGAGCTTTGCATATACTGTGGCGCATGTGTCTTAAGCTGTATAGTGGATGGCTGTATAAAAGTTGAAAGAAAAAGAGTGACTGACGAAGTTGAAAAATTCAGCAAGCCAAGAGATTTCACGGCACTTCAACATGGCATTAATGTTAAGAAGCGGCGCGGAAAAATTCAAGAAGTTTTTCCAAAAGCTGAAGATTACCTTAAATGGTATAATAAGAAGAAAACATGAGAGACGAGAAAATGTTTCTGATAATCGATAATCGATGTTATCTTTTATGAGGAGAGTGGGATTAAAAGATTATATCTGGTTTTGCCATTTTTCTTGCAGAAACTTTGGAATGTCCGATGAATCTTTTGGTCCAACAAGAACTTGCCAGCCACTTAGCTCTTCAATTTCTCCGCTTAGCCGCGCTGCTTTCCCCGGAATTATAAGTTTCCTATGCATAACCTTGTTTTCAATTCCAGAAGCCCTTATGGCGGCGGCAACTTTTTCTGCTGTCAGTTTTCTTCCGGCAACGGCGCTGTCTACAGCTATTCCCTCTGTATCCACAACCAAAAGATAGGCTTTTACTTTTGCAGATTCTATGTCTGAGGCAACTGTGTAATAAGTAAGCGCAAAGTTTGTTGTGAACATTACAGGCGAGTTTTCGTCCGGCGCACCAAACACCTTTAAGCCCGGCTCAACTGCCACTGGTTTTCGCGGGTCTGTGTAAATGTTCTGTCGCAATATGACTGTTGGAAGAAGCGACCAGCCGTCTACATTATGCATTATTATAATGTCTGCGAAGCGAACAATCAACATAGCTGCTAAATAGGCTTCTCTCCACTTCGCAATCTCCTCTGGAGCTTTACCTCTCTCCATCCAAGCAACCATCGGCACACCAATCAACGGAAAACCTAAAAGTTCATCCCCTCTCTTGCAAGCAGCCCTGCGAATCATTGTAAAGTTGTTAAGCGTGTTAGCCAAACCATCGCTTGGGAAAGTACCCGGATCCAACAGCAGGTCTTCAACGCCATATTCGAGCAGCGTCTTTGTCAAAGACTTGAGCAGTTTCAAATTGTTTGGCGCGAAAACCGTTAGGGGACAGTTATATATCAGTGCGAGTTCAGCTATCTCCTTCCAATTTTGCTTTGTAGCAGCATATAGAAGCGGTCGGCACTTTGAAACAACCTTCAATCCCGCTTCTAAGACGTTTGAGTTTAGCGAGCACAAAATTAAGGGTAGATTTGTGTTTTCAGCCACCTTTCTAACTGTCGCCTTAAATTTGTCTGGGTCGTTTGATGTGGAGCGAACAGCTATCATATCAAGTTTTAATGTTTGCCCAATGTAACCGAATTTGAACTGCTCCACCCTCTTTGTTTTATCCAATATTTCTTCTTCAGACATTTCATCAGTTACGTCGACAGCAAATGCCGTTGGATTGAAATAAGCTAATTCATGACGATACATAACGAGCTTTCCGCCGATTTTCACAGCCCGTTCTCCAACGCCAATGACAACCTCTTTTATGGCCGGCTTAAGCAATTCCATCAATTGTTTGTAGGCTTTCATGTGCTCTTTAGTTAGAAGCGGGGGACAATTCTCAAGAGACGTTTCGCGACTCACAAGTTTTGTTGCGAATGCCATGCAGTTTTTCTCGCCGCATTCTTTGCAGTTTGTTTTGGGAAGAAGCTTGTAAACATCAATTGGGCTTAGTTCTTTTATGCCAGCCCTTCCTTCAACTTCTCTTTCAGTCATACCCACAACACTCCAAAGACTAAATATTCGTAGAAACCCATTCAATAAGCTCAGGAGCTTTAAGTGAGCCCCCACCCAACAGTTGGTTAATGATGTTCTTGAGGGTTTTCACGGCGGCTGGATGCATCATCATAAACAAGTCTACACCGGCAAGCAGAAGCGGCAAAGCAGTAGTCAACTCCCATAAAGGCCCCCTTAATTCACGAGGCTCCCATTCTGCAGCCAATTCCATCCATGCCTCTCTGGCTGCCCAAGCGTTAGTAGTTCCAGAAGACATGGGATGCGCCAATTCAGGGTCACCCATTAACGCTTCAAGTCTAGCCCTTTCCATAGTGGTGAACGCATACTCAAGCCCGTAGCCTAATGCTGCTGTCGTTAAATCAATGACTATGTCCTCTTTCGGCAGAAAATCATAGAGAATACGGTTAAGCTCTCTTGCAAGGTTTAAATCCATCGGAGTGAAGGCTAACGCAACATGCCCATACTTCTTAATGAACCTTGCACATCGCTCAATGTCCATGTCCCTTGTTATGGAGCTAAAAAGGAATCTTTCCCCAGCAAAGGTTTCAGCGACAGCCTCAAAGACATTTGCATCCTTAACGGGGTCTCCGCAACCTCCAATAATGAGGGGCACATCAACAGCCTGAGCAACTTCCTCTACAGTTTTCACGGCTTCCTTTGGCGAAGCATCTTTGATAAGCGGATCTATACTTATCAAGTGCACCGTAACAAGGTCAGCTTCAAATTTTTCAACCGCAAGCCTAGCCCAAGCAGCCGGATCTTCCAAAACATCCTTCACATGCATCTTTACAGCCCTAGGCAAAGAGATCTTCATATCAAAAACATCCACAGCTATAACAGGAGAATGGGGCATACGTTTTTCAAAAGAGTAAAACGCAGGGGCAGTTTCGCCCCCAATTATTACAGACCTTCCACGACTTCCACCTTCGCTTTTTGTAGATCCCAGCTTCACCTCAACAACCTTACCAGGGTAAGTTTCAACAGGCGGAATGAACTCTTCTTCAAAAATCTTTGTAGGTTTAATCTTCACTTGATTTTCCCCGTTTTGTCTAACTCTAGTAGACTTATTTACGTTTTCTAAACTGTTTAATTTTTGCGCAATCTTATTAACAGTAAAGCTGTTACGGAAAAACCGGAGACCAAATATTTTATATGATGTTTACATACTTGAGCGAAGTAGAATAGGTGAAACACTATGTCTGATAAAGTTGGAGTCGCCGTAGTAGGGGTAGGATTCGTAGGCGGGCAAGCACATACGCCCAGTTTCAAGAAAATCGAAGGCTCTGAACTGGTGGCTTTATGCGCTAGGACGGAGAAACGAGTAAAACCCCTCGCGGAGAAGTACGATGTAAAATACTATCTGGATTACGATAAGCTCTTAGAAGACCCAAAAGTGCATGCAGTAGTCCTAGCGGTCCCTACACCCTTACACTTCAATGCTGCTATGAAAGCCATCAAAAAGGGCAAACACGTTCTATGTGAAATGCCCATGGCCCCGACCATAGATCAGGTGAAAGAGCTCCAGAAGGCCGCGGAGGAAGCGGGAGTAATTCTGATGCCAGTTCTAAACTTCCGATTTGCACCAATATACGATAAAACAAAGGAAATGATAAAGTCTGGAGCAATTGGCAAGCCAATAGCCATTCACTTCCGCGAATTCATACCTGCAATGAGCATTGCTGATCAATGGCCAGCAGGATCTTGGGCGTGGAACATCGAAATAAGCGGAGGCTATCCAGATTTTACTCTTTCCGTTTGGTCCATCGACATGATCAGATGGATGTTTGAAAGCGAAATAGAAAACGTCGAGTGGATGAGTAATTATCCCAAGTTTGAGAAATACGGTGGAATACTAGGCTATAATACGATGGGTTTAATAAAACTCTCAAACGGCATCGTAGGTTCACTGCATTACAGCGCCTCTGTAAATCCGTTAGCAAGTACTAGTAGATTGGAGGTTTATGGAGATAATACAAATGTTCTTCATGCCATCTGGAACGATAAGATAGTCCTTTATGGATCTAATCAAGAGCCGCAAGAATGGAACCTAGATGTAAAAGGGACGAGGGTCTGGGGTCACCGCCAAGCAGATGAGCATTTCATAGAATGTATCCTTCACAAGAAGCAACCTAAGGTAAGCGTAGAAGACGCAGTAAAAGCGCAAGAAGTCGCACAGAAAATTACAAAGAGCATTAAATAACATGAGATGAGCAAAGTTAAATAGTCGCAGTTATATTTCGCGGATTTCGCATTGAAGCTTTTTTATAACCTCTTCAGCCTTTGCCGGCTCAACTTTCAAAGTGTAAAGCCTCTTTGGCGTGCGAAGCTTCAACTTCACAACGTCTTTTAACCTTTTTACTGCACAATATTCAGCACGCCCACTTATTTCAACAAATTTCTCCGAATCAAAGATTTCCGATGGCATAGTTTTCGCCCCTATTTGGCGCTTTCTAGGTTCATGCCCACGTTTTTATTTGTTTTGGTGGGCCGGACCGGATTTGAACCGGTGACCTTCCGCACGTCAAGCGGATGTCCTAACCGAGCTAGACTACCAGCCCTACCGCACACTTTAGGGATACTTTGGGCTCCAAAAAGTCTTCGGTTCTTTGTCGATATATCTCTTTCTTTGATTTCACGTTTGGACAAAGATTTAAAACAGAGGTTTTAGAAATAGTGGATACGCCGGGATGGCAGAGTGGTTATTGCGCAGGCCTTGAGGCGAAAGAACAATGCTAAACCTAAAAGAAAAAGCGCTTTTCTCTGGAGCATTGTTCCCAGCAAGTAAGCCTGTGGACCTTTCAGGTCCGCATGGGTTCGAATCCCATTCCCGGCGCCTCTTTTTCCAGTTTCTGTTCACGAAAACACTTTTATCAAATGCAATGCATTTGGAACTTTAGGGCTTCACTTGACCGAAACAGATGAATACGACAGAATCTTCGCTGCCTTGAAGCATCCTCTCCGTCGTCAAATTCTCTTACTTCTAGAAGAAAAAGGTGAAGCCTCCTTCACTGAGATACAGAAAGCTGTAGGCGTCAATGACACAGGACTTTTGAGTTACCATTTAAAGGAGCTGGGAACTTTGGTTGAACAGTCAGAGAGAGGGAAATATAACCTTTCAGAAATCGGAAAAGCAAGCATGGCTTTGTTTTGGAAGGTGGAAAGAGAGAAGCGCGCGTCAGATAGCGCCATTCAAAATTATCTTGAAAGAATAGTAGGAGAAATAGTGTTTCTCTTCTTCATCGTAGGAGTCACATTCTTAGCTCCGTTAAGTGCCGACATTTATCTATCAGTTCAGACTGTTTTCTCAGGTTTACTAACCAGTCAGATAGTATTGATGTTTCTTGCAAGTCTTCTAGGCATGGTTTTCGGTGCCGTCTTATTTCTGTTTTACGATCGGCACTATTTCTCGAAAAACCCAAAAACAAACGCCGTTCACTCCTTGCTTTTTGCAGTTGGAATCTCCTTAATGTCAACATACTCGGCGTACATTAGCCACCAGTTTGAAATGGTGTCGGCAAATGGGAACAACTTTGCTTTTTGGTTTAGCATTCTGCGCGCCGTTTCTTTTCTGGGAATAACACCTATAGCGGCTTATGCAACTGGTGGGTTCTTGAATAGGCGCTAGCGTCTCTGAAAACTGCTGTGTAAAAAAGTGAAAAAGGGTAGGCTATAACAAGCCTAGTGGATCCCTAACAGGGACAGTAAGTTGTAGTTCACGATCAGTACGGCGAACAGCGAAGCAATCAGAGACATCACCGTGATCATCGTGTTAAGCGAGGGCCCAGCCGTGTCTTTGAACGGATCGCCTACAGTGTCGCCGACCACGGCGGCCTTGTGAGCGTCTGAACCTTTTCCGCCATGTTTGCCTGATTCTATCAGCTTCTTGGCATTGTCCCAGAGACCGCCAGCGTTAGCCATCAACAGAGCCAACAGGAGACTAGAGAATATGGCACCTGCAAGGAAGCCTCCAAGTGCTTTTATTCCACCGACGAAGCCGATAATCAAGGTTGAGACGATTGCCATGATGCTTGCAGGCATGAGTTCACGCAGCGCTCCGACTGTTGCAATGTCAACGCATTTGGCATAGTCAGGTTTGACGCCCGCTTTTCCCTCTTTAAGACCGGGGATTTCTTTGAATTGTCTTTTGATCTCTGCAATCATTCTTTCGGCGTTCCTACCGACGCCAAGCATGACCATTGCTGAGAACACTGCAGGAATCGCCACGCCTATAAGTGCGCCAAGCAGAACCATCGGATCCATAATGTCAAAGACAGCAGGGTGACCAGCCCTTGAAGCTATTTCCTGAAATGCAGCCAATAATGCAATCACAGTCAATCCTGCCGCGCCGATTGCGAATCCTTTGGTTATGGCTTTCGCCGTGTTTCCAGCGGAATCAAGCTCGTCTGTTACGGCGATTACTTCTTCGCTGAGTCCAGACTGTTCAGCAATTCCTTTGGCGTTGTCCACTATTGGGCCATACGCATCATTTGAAACCGTTAATCCGACGATTGAAAGCATGCCGAGAGATGCAAGGGCTATTCCATAAACGGCGTATTCTGTGCCTAATGGTTCGCATACTTTGTATGCGATGGCTACTGCTAAGGCTATTCCGATTAAGGGAAAAATAACGCTGCGCAGACCGTATGAGAATCCGGTTAAAATGTTTATTGCAGGTCCAGTTTCAGATGCTTCTGCAGTCTTTAAGACTGGCGCTTTATCTTCTGAAGTAAAGTAATCGCTTGTCACCCCAATTGTTATTCCGGCCGCAAGGCCTACAATTGTTGCTCCCCACAGCGGCCACTGATATCCGAGATACCAGGTTGTCAACGCGGTCAGAACCCCAAATACTATGCAGGTTACATATGTGCCACTGTTCAAAGCCGCTCCTGGGTCGCCTTTCGGTCCGACTCTAACAGTCAAGGCGCCTATGACAGCAGCTAAAATGCCTAATCCAGCAAACACGAGCGGTATCTGTACGTAAGTGCTGGTGACGCCAAGCCCTACACCAAGAATCATTACCACTACTACGCTCGCGACGTACGAGTCGAACAGGTCTGCCCCCATGCCAGCGACATCACCCACATTGTCTCCGACATTGTCAGCTATGACTGCTGGGTTTCTTGGGTCATCCTCAGGAATCCCCAGCTCCACTTTGCCGACAAGGTCTGCACTTATGTCTGCAGTTTTTGTGAAGATGCCTCCGCCTACTTTAGCGAAAAGCGAAAGCGAGCTGGCTCCAAAGCTGTAAGCTAATACTGCTGGAACGGTTCCTCCCATCCCTGTGAGCCAGTAGACTACGCTTATTCCGAGCAATCCAACGCCGACTACTGACAACCCCATCACTGCGCCGCCTCGGAAGCCTATTGGGAAAGCCTTGTTTAATCCGCTCTTTGCCGCATTCGCCACTTTGGCGTTCGCTTTTGTTGCGACATTTAGACCCAAGTAGCCGGCCAAGGCAGAGCAGAATGAACCGAACATGTAAGCTATTGGCAACTGAAGGTTCAGCGTGAGGTTGTCAGATGCCCATATTGGTTGCGGCAAGAATATGCCGATTATTATTGCCACAATAATCACGAAAATCGCTAATGTTGTGTACTCTCTTCTTATAAAAGCCGCTGCTCCTTCTTTGATTGCGCCAGAAATCTCCCTCATCCTTTCAGTTCCACTGTCTTGTTTGTTAACGTAATTGTAGAAGTATAATCCAACAAGGATTGAGACTAATGCGGATAAAGGTGCTATGAACCATATCTCAAACATTAGTTCTCCTCCATCTCCACCCGTTTTTTAAAGAATCTCTAGTTTGATTCGAAATCTCTTATAAACTTATTTGCAGATTTTCGTTTCTCTTAGGAAAAAGAATATATCTTATTGTTTCAAGAGGATAGCGTCTGATTTAAGAGGGTGGAGGATTACGTCGAAGTCTTGGCATGCGATAGAAGTCGAAGAAACTTTACACGCTCTGAATACTAAGGAAACTGGTCTAAGCCAAGAAGAAGCGCAGAAACGTCTTCAAGAGTTTGGACCTAACGAATTGAAAAAGGAGAAAGGAAAGTCTCCCATAAAACTTTTCGTTGAACAGTTTGCAGACATACTCATCATAATATTGCTAATCGCCACAGGACTTTCAATCTATCTAGGCGAACTTATAGACGCGATGGTGATAATTGCCATAGTCATGGCGTGCGCGATTTTAGGATTTGTGGAGGAATATCGATCAGAAAAAGCGTTGGAAGCCTTGAAAAAGATGACTGCGCCAACGGCTATGGTATTACGTGATGGAAAAGAAGTTAAGGTTCAAACAATCTCGCTTGTTCCAGGCGACATTATTTTATTGTATACGGGTGACAAGGTTCCTGCGGACGCTCGGCTTGTTGAAGCGATTAATCTGAAAGTAGACGAGGCTTCGTTAACAGGGGAATCCTCACCCGTGAACAAAGATGTTAAACCGTTGCCGGAAGATACATCGCTTAATGAGAAACGGAACATGATTTTTACCGGAACTGTGGCTGTTTACGGACGCGGCAAGGCTGTTGTTACCTCAACTGGAATGAATACGGAGTTTGGAAAAATAGCCAAAATGGTTCAAATGACTGAAGAGGAAGAAACTCCGCTTGAAAAGAGAATGGCGTCTGTTGGGAAATGGATTGGAATCCTGTCAATAGCAGTTTGTCTAACAGTAGCAGTCATCGGCATTCTAGAAGGCCGCAGCATCCTTGACATGATTTTATGGGGAGTAAGTCTAGCCGTTGCTGCAGTTCCAGAAGCATTACCCGCAATCGTAACGGGCGCACTTGCAGTCGGCATGTATCGGATGGCTAAGGTCAACACCATAGTTAGGAGACTCCCAGCAGTTGAAACTTTAGGATGCACAAGCGTCATATGCTCTGACAAAACTGGAACAATGACGAAAGGCGAAATGACGGTACAGAGAACATACACGAACGACAAAGCAATTAAAGTTTCAGGCGTAGGCTATGAACCGGAAGGAGAATTCCTATTCGAAGATAAGAAAATCGACCCGGCGCAAGAAGATGAACTTGTCACACTTCTGAAAGTTGCAATTTTATGCAACGATGCTAAGTTGGAGAAGGAAACTGAGACTGAAAGATGGATTGTTAAAGGTGATCCAACAGAAGGCGCGTTAGTTGTGGCTGCAGCCAAGGCTGGATTGTGGAAGGAAGAATTGGAGAAGGAAGCCCCACGTATAGGCGAAATTCCATTCTCTTCGGAAAGAAAGTGCATGACCACTGCCCACATTGTTTCTGGCAAAAAGAAAATAGCTTTCATGAAAGGCGCACCCGAAATAGTTTTAGATAAATGCACAAAAATCTTTGTAAATGGAAAAGTACGAAAAATAACTCAAGATGATCGAACAAAAATACTGAAGGTTAATGAAGCAATGGCAATGCAAGCCCTAAGAAACCTGGGCTTCGCTTTTAGAGAATTGCCAGAATCCATGGAAACTTTTGATGAGAAAATTGAAAATGATATGATTTTTGCCGGAATAATGGGAATGATTGACCCTCCGCGCGAAGAAGTTAAAGATGCAATTTATCTCTGTAGAAAAGCCGGAATCGACGTTGTCATGGTTACAGGCGATCATAAACTGACAGCGGTTGCTGTAGCTAAAGAACTTAACTTGCTGAGCGAAAACGAATATGAAGGTAAAGTGCTTACGGGTGGAGAATTTGACAAACTAAGCGATGAACAGTTAAATGAAATGGTTGAAAACATCGTGATATACGCACGTGTTTCGCCGGAGCATAAGATGAGAATTGTCAAGGCTTGGAAAGCGAAAGGAAAAGTCGTGGCAATGACTGGCGACGGAGTAAACGATGCACCAGCGCTTAAAATGTCAGACATAGGCGTTTCGATGGGAATCACAGGCACAGAAGTTACGAAGGAAGCCTCAGACATGGTTTTAACAGACGATAATTTTGCATCGATTGTGAAGGCTGTTAAAGAAGGGCGTGAAATTTATGGCAACATCAAGAAATACTTGACGTATCTGTTGCGTTGCAACATTATGGAAATACTCGTGATGTTCATAGTCATGGTCGGAGTCCCATACATAGCGGGTGCAGCTTACCACGCTGATCCGAGTCAAGATCCAAAATCATCGCCATTACTCGCCTTAACAGCAATACAACTCTTATGGGTGAACTTGATAACAGACGGCTTGCCAGCAATTGCTTTAGGCGTGGATCCGGGCGATCCAGACTTGATGGAAAGAAAACCGAGAGACCCAAATGAAAGTGTGTTTACACGTGACGTTAAAGTCTACCTAACGATTGTGCCGATACTAATGACTGCGTTGCTTTTGTTTGGATATTTCTATTATGAACCTTGGAGAGGTATAGTAAACGGTAAGGACATGCTGACTGAAGCGAGAACACAGCTACTGACAGCCATGATTCTGATGGAGTTGGCTAACGCTATATCTGCGCGTTCGCTGACATACTCAGTGTTCAAAGTAGGCGTTTTCAAAAACAGATTTCTATGGTACGCAATACTTTCATCATTTGGCCTTCAGCTTATAGTGCTTTACACGCCAGGGATTCAAACGGTGTTCGGTGTAACCTCACCTGAACCTCTTGATTGGGCATTCGCAATATTGTTCACGGCGATAACTTTCGGCTCATTAGAAATAGGCAAATACATTGCAAGCAAGAGACGGAAGGTATAGTTAGAAAAACTTATATTCGAAACACTGTGAAGAGAGCCTTTCATAATAAAGAATAAGAAAGGTTGAAACAATATGAGTGAAAAATCGGCAAATCCAGCAGCGCTTGGACTCTTAGGCTTCGGAATGACAACAGTACTCGCACAGTTTGTTCACAACGTTAGGTTAGGATCAGTTGACGGCATGATTCTTGGAATGGCGTTAGCCTATGGTGGACTTGCTCAGGTGATTGCAGGGATAATGGAATACAAGAAAGGCAACACGTTCGGTACTGTGGCTTTCACATCCTATGGTTTGTTCTGGTGGTCCTACGCATTTCTGAACATGCTACCAAATAATACGTTCACTTATTACTTTTACGGACTACCATCAAGCGAGTCTCTAGCTGCATATTTCTTCATGTGGGGACTATTCACCTTTCTAATGTTCTTTGGCACATTGAAAACTAATCGCGCATTACAATTCGTTTTCATGAGCCTAGCAATACTGTTCTTCTTACTTGCAGCTAAATCAGCAATTATCGCTTACTCACCAACAACAGACGTTGAATTGTTCACTCGCATAATCGGAGTTGAAGGCGTCTTTTGCGGACTGAGTGCAGTTTATCTAGCCATGGCAGAAGTATTAAACGAGGCTCACGGAAAAACTGTGCTACCCATATGCCCAGTGAGCTGAAAAACACCTTCACCCTCTTTTATTTTTCCCGAAAGGCATCGTTTGCGGATTAAGCGCTTTTCATTTCGCCCTAGCATAAGTGCTAAACGAAGCGTATACCAAAAAAGAATCCTATCTATCTACGGCAAAATCAACAATAATTCTCTGTGAAAATACCTAAACCTATATATAACAAATATTTTTTTAAAGAAGCCAAAATAACCAATTAAAAAAGAAGGCGGGATGAGATGGCCAAAGAAGGCGTAGAGGTCTATAAAGAATTTGAAGCCGATATAATTCCACCAAGCTGGAAAGACCGAGCATGGGATAAGAACGACTTTAAGAGATGGTATGAAAACACTGTGAAGAATAAGAAGGCAATTGAAGAGTGGTGGGGAAAATGGGCAAACGAGCTTTTCTGGTTCAAAAAATGGGACAAAGTTTTGGATGATAGCAATCCCCCATTTTATAGATGGTTTGTTGGCGGAGAAACAAACTTGGCTTACTTGGACACAGATTGGCAGATTGACCAAGGCAGAAAGAATAAATTGGCTTTGATATGGGAAGGAGAGCCATGGGATGAAGCAGTGCAGCAACCAAAGGAAGTTAGAAAGTTTACTTATTATGACCTATTCAGAGAATCAAATGCAATCAGCTTTGCCCTAAGAGAAAAATTAAATGTCAAAAAAGGAGAGATTTTGACATTTTATTTGCCAATGATTCCGGAGCTTCCACTTTACATGCTTGCGGTTCAAAGGTTGGGAGCACGGCACAGCGCAGTTTATAGCGGATTTAGCGCGGATGCTTTAGCTACCAGAGCCATAGACGCCGGCTCAAGGATAATAGTTACTGCAGATGGGTTCTATAGAAGAGGGAGGATAATAAGTCTTAAACCCATTGTTGATGAAGCCGTAAAGATATGCGCACAAAATGGGCTTAAAATAGAAAAAGTCATAATAGTCAAAAGAGCAGGGCAAGATATACCTTGGAATAAAGAGGTAGACATTTGGCATCATGAGTTGATCAACGATATATCACAAAATGTCAATGTTCCCGCTGAAAGGTGTGGTTCAGAAGACTTTTCATACATCCTCTACACATCAGGCACCACAGCTACTCCTAAGGGATGTGTAATTCCTATAGGAGGTTATGCTGTTTCTCTATATGCTACTATGAAGTTGATATTTGATGTCCGTGACAATGACATTTATTGGTGCACAGCAGACATCGGATGGGTTACAGGACATTCATACATCGTTTACGGCCCACTGATGATAGGCCTAACATCAATAATGTATGAAGGCTCTCCAGATTATCCAAGACCGGATAGATGGTGGAGCATAATCCAAAGGTATGGAGTGACATTATTCTACACCACCCCAACAGCCATCAGAATGCTAATGAAGTTCCCCGAAGATCTTGTCCGAAAATACGACTTATCGACAGTGAGGATTGCCCATTCTGTCGGCGAGCCTATTAATCCAGAGGCATTCAAATGGTATTACAGAAACATCGGTAGAGAAGACATCGTCGCCTCAAGCACTTGGTGGATGACGGAGACAGGGCAAATGTTAACGGGGCATTACCCTGGATTGGGAAAGATATTTCCGCTTAAGCCTGGAACAAACGGCTATCCCTTCCCCGGTGTTACGATGGAAGTTCTGGATGATGATGGAAATACTTGTCCGCCCGGGGCTAGAGGATATTTGGCTATAACATCACCATGGCCAGGAATGCTCATGACATTGTACAAAAGCCCAGAAAGATACGTCGATGTGTATTGGTCAAAGTTTAAAGGCAAGATGTACTTCTACACTGGAGATTTTGCCATTAAAGACCAAGATGCATATATATGGGTTTTAGGAAGGGCTGATGATGTCCTTAAAGTTGCTGGTCACAGAATCGGAACCGCTGAAATTGAGTCAGCAATGATTAAGCATCCAGCCGTGGCGGAGTCAGCGTGTATTGGTAAAAGCGACCCCGTAAAGGGAGAGACGCCCTTTGTCTTTACAGTTCTTAAGCAAGGGTTTTCGCCAAGCCCACAGCTTGCAGACGAGTTAAAAATGCATCTAAGAAGCACCATTGGTCCTCTCGTAGCATCTGATTCAACAATAGCCTTTGTTGACTCGGTTCCTAAAACGAGAAGCGGCAAAATCATGAGAAGATTGCTAAAAGCGATTATTGGAGGGGCAACTCTCGGAGATGTCACAGCGCTGGAAGACGGCGTGGCTATTGATGAAGCAAAGAAAGCCTATGACAGCGTAAAAGAGGCTCTTGAACGCAAGAAAAGCTAAGTTTATTACTTTTTCTTTTTTTAAAAAAAAAGTCACGGATAGAATCTTCTTATTGTTCTTGGGAATGGTATAGAGTCTATTATGTTTTCTAGGTCAAGCATCCACGTTAACAGCCTTTCCAAACCCATTCCGAAGCCAACGTGCGGAACAGTTCCGTAGCGTCGCAGGTCAATGTACCAGTTATAGTCTTCTTCTTTCAAGCCGACTTCTTTAATTCTCGCAATCATTTTTTCTTTATCATCTTCTCGTGCGCCGCCTGTTGATATTTCTCCTATCCTAGGCACAAGCATATCAGTTGACATAGCTAGTTTCGGATTATCCCTGTATGTTTTACAGTAAAAAGTTCTAATCTGTGTTGGATAATCATATACAAAGAAAGGCTTGCCAAAAATGTCTGCTAGAGCTTTCTCCTCCTCGTATCCTAGGTCTTCGCCCCATTTTATTTTGAAGCCTTTGGCATGTAACTTTTCAATGGCTTCGGTGTAGGTTATTCTAGGAAAAGGCGTTTTGACAGAAGTCAACTTTGAAATGTCTGCGCCCAGTTCTCCAATTTCTCTTTTACACTTCTCAGCAGCTCTGTGGCAAACGTGAGTTAAAAGCTCTTCTTCCAGGCGCATTAGGTCATTCATGTCAGCAAAGGCTTGTTCAGCCTCAATGTGCCAATATTCAGTTAAATGTCTAATAGTCCTGCTCTTCTCAGCCCTAAAAGAGGGAGCCACACAGTAAACTTTCTCCAAAGAATAAATCAAAACTTCAAGGTAAAGCTGAGCACTCTGAGTCAAATACATGTTTTGGTCAAAATACTTTAAGCCAAAAAGCGTTGATCCACCTTCAACTGCGCTGGTGATGAACATGGGTGGAGAAACCTCAAAAAACTCTTGTTTCTTAAAAAATTCATGTGTAAACCTCAGGACCTCACTGCGAACCTTCATCACTAAGTTCATTCGTCGACTGCGAAGCCAAAGATGACGAACATCCCGCAGAAACTCTTCACTTTTGTCTTTCGCTATAGGGAAAAGTTCAGCCAAACCGATTATTGACAGTTTTTCAACGGAGATTTCATATCCGCCGGGAGCCCGTTTATCTTGTTTAGCGATACCTTCCAACGTTAGCGATGACTCAATTGTAATTTTTTTAGCTTCATTCCATGCAGGGCTTTCTTTTTTAACTGTACATTGAATAAAGCCTGTTGAGTCACGAACTACTAAAAAAATTGTTTCTTTTCCTTCTCGTTGGCGATAAATCCATCCTCTAATTGCAACCCTCTTGTTTACGTAGCTTCCTTCCAGAATTTTTTGTATAGGTGCGAAGGACATGTGCATCAAACTCTCTTGTTTGTTTCCAAATCTAAGTCTTATCCTTTTTAAGTATTAAACCTCTTCAACACATGTCTAAAGAGTTTAAAGAATGCAACCATTAGATAAATGCATAACGCCCACAATCAACAAGATAAACAGCAGATAGACGGAAAAATCGATTAAATCTTACGTCTTCAAATCCAAAATACAATTGGGAACTTTTGAAGATGGGTATACGTCGCATAATCCTTAAATCCCCGACCATTTGAACGTTATATGCTTCTACGAAGGCAATTAGATGAAAAACACTGCAAAGGAACAGAAATTTGAAGTTCATTATTTAATGGAGAGCATCGCCTTCGGACTAACAGATGGGGTAATTTGTTTTCTAGGTATAATTGTCGGCGTTGCCCGAGCAACTTCTGACCCAACCCTAGTCATAATTGCAAGCATCGCCGGCGGAATAGCTGACGCACTTGGAAATTCTGTAGGTTTTTTCATCTCTCAAACAACCGAGAGAGCCGTTCAGATGTACGGAGTCGAACAGGGAACAGAATCTCGAGTCCATTCAAAAAAGGAAGTATGGATGAGTGGAGTGTTTTCATTTCTAGCCACCATTGTCGCGTTGGTCCTCTTGATTTCCCCCTTCACATTTCTCAGCATATGGAACGCCACGTATGTTTCATTCACAATTGGAACAATCATGTCGTTTATTTTAGGTAGTTACGTAGGAAAAATAGGTAAAGAAAACCCATACAAATCTGGATTGAAGTATGCTATTATAACCGTCGCTGGAGCATTAATTGCCTATATCGTTGGAGAAATACTAAACATTATATTTTAGTCGACTTAACAACCGATTACTCTTGTGCGCTGAAAGAAAAATGGGGAGGCTTTAGGGAAGTTGGATCTCTTTGATTTCCGTCAGGTCTTCCAAGCTATTCATTTTTATTTTCTTGTCAGATATAGTGTAAAGCGCATTTTCGATGTATAATACATAGCACAGAAGCACCAAAAGAACGTTCAGAAAAACCTCTTCACCAATCATTAGCTCACCGTAAAGCACCAACAACAAATGCTAACAATCCGAAAATGGACCATAAAAGAACAAGGTTCTTAACTTTTTTTGCGTTTTCCCTCGAATAATCCTTAAGAAGCATAAACGAAGAAGCAACAAGTCCAAAATCAGTTACAGCCACCAAAGGAATGAACCCAAAAGAAACAAGGTTTAGAAGCCAAGGTATTGGGCTTAAAGAAACTGCGGAAAGATAAAACAAGGCGGCTGCCATGGCGGCTGTTTTCTCCCCGTAACGGACAGCCAAAGTTTTCACATTATGCACTTTATCGCCTTTAACATCCACAATTCCCTTGGTAACCTCTCTGCCAATATTGGAAAGAAAAACCATGGAAACAGAAATCAAAACGTTCAATTTAACCTCGTTAATGAGTGCAACACTTCCGTAAATGAAGGGAATTGCTACACAGGTGCTGACAAGAAAATTGCCGGGTAGCCCGCTACGTTTTCCAACAGTAGTGTAAGCCACAAAAATTATCCATGCGATTATAGCCACTAAGAAACAAGAGATACTCTTCAAATTCGTTAAATACGAGTTTGCAAGTGCAACTGCGAAACCTATTGCTGTGAGTATGAATGCAAAGGCAAGAGCTTCTTTTGGCTTAATTAAGCCACTTGGAATTGGGCGGTTAGGTTCATTTATAGCGTCGATTTCCCTATCACAATAGTCATTTATAGCCATTGATGCAGCAGTTAGCATAAAACCAGTAAGGAATCCATATATTAAGTTCTGCCAGAGAGCGTTTAACATATTAGGGCTTGCAAGGACTGCACCGACTATAACGGCAAAACCCATCATTATGCAGTTCACTGGACGCATTAAGCGTAGATAACCACTTAGTTTACCCATAATTATTCAAACCTTGTAATAACCATAAGCTTGCATTAAAG
>Ga0315296_10001339_pt1 | contig 21508 bp, 8 predicted proteins | sample YL17G14_18_MG_FD_203921 | JGI IMG/M metagenome (GOLD analysis project Ga0315296, IMG submission 203921) | Sediment microbial communities from Yellowstone Lake, YNP, Wyoming, USA - YL17G14_18 | ecosystem: Environmental > Aquatic > Freshwater > Lake > Sediment | place: USA: Wyoming | collected...
AGATGCGCCTCAGCCTCCGCCGGAGGAGAGGACGATCCTGACGCCCCCGCCCGGGCCAAAGCCGAAAATCAACGGGCCGAAGGTGTACGGCGTGCGACCGGGAACGCCATTCCTCTATCGCATTCCCTGCACCGGCAAAAGGCCGATCCAGTTTACCGCCGTCAACCTGCCGCAGGGCCTTCAGCTTGCCGCCGATACCGGCATCATCACCGGCCGGGCGCCAACCGAGCGGGGCGAGCGGGTCGTCACGCTGCGAGCGAAAAACGAGCAGGGAGCCGATGAGCGGACTTTCAAGATCGTCGTCGGCGACACCCTGGCCGTGACGCCGCCGATGGGCTGGAATAGCTGGTACATCCACTACAATCGCGTCACCGAGCAGCACATGCGAGACGCCGCCGACGTGATGATCGCCTCCGGCATGGCCGACTGCGGATACCAGTACGTCAATATCGACGACTGCTGGATGAAGCAGAAAGGCGACGAGCCCTACCGCGACGCGCAGGGGGCCGTACTGCCCAACGCCAAGTTCCCGGACATCCGGGGTATGGTCAACTACATTCACGACAAGGGCCTCAAGGCCGGACTGTATACGGGGCCCGGACCGTGGACCTGCGCCGGATACGTCGGCAGCTACGAGCACGAGCAGGCAGATGCCCGCAAATTCGCTGAGTGGGGCTTCGACTTCCTCAAATACGATTGGTGCTCCTATGGGCAGGTCGCCGGCGGCAACGGCCTCGAGCAGTTGCAGCGCCCGTACAAGAAGATGGGCGACATCCTCAAAGGTCTCGACCGCGACATCGTGTACAATCTTTGCCAGTATGGCATGGGCGACGTCTGGACGTGGGGTGCCGCGGTCGGCGGCCACTGCTGGCGCACGACCGGCGACCTGGGCCTGGAGCAGGGCGAGATGCTGCCGGGGTTCTACAGCATCGGCCTGAGCAACGCCCGGCACTATGAGAATGCCGGTCCCGGCGGCTGGAACGACCCGGACTACATCCTGATCGGCTGGGTGGGCAACGCACACAACTCGGATGAGCCGGGCCAGCCCACGACGCTGACCCCCAGCGAGCAGTACAGCTACATGTCGATGTGGTGCCTGATGGCCGCCCCGCTGTTCTTCTCCGGCGATATGGCAAAGCTCGACGACTTCACGGTGGGCATCCTGTGCAGTCCGGAGGTGATCGAGGTGGACCAGGATCCGCTGGGCAAGCAGGCCAAGCCGCTGGTGCAGGACGACCAAACGCTCATCCTGGCCAAGCCGATGGAAGATGGCTCGCTGGCGGTGGGCTTGTTCAACCTGGCTGAAGCCGGCCGCAAGATGACGGCCGACTGGTCGCTCCTTGGGCTTCAGGGCTCCCGGCGAGTGCGCGACCTGTGGCGACAGAAAGATGTAGGGACATTTGAGGATCGCTTCGACGTGGACGTAACCCGTCATGGAGTCGCATTGGTCAGGCTCTACCCTGCCAAGTGACGAACAAAATGGAACACGGGCCGCCCATCCGGGGCCATTGATCTGGAACAGAGGCCTCGAATGGACTGCCCGGTTCCCTGCCCTCTTTGGCTTAACGCTGCAACGTGTACAGCATTCGGCCAACGATGGCAGCATTGCTGAGCACGAACACCACCGCTACACTCAACATCGCGGCCAGGCTCAGGCCCGGCGGCGCGATCCCCGCCAAAGCGAGGATCGCCAGCGTGATGGCGCTCAGGCCGCCCAGAATCTCAATGCCTGTCGTGGCAAGCACCGCCTGATGGCTGATCTGACGAGCGATGGAATGCTCTTGCCTCCACATCAGGAGCGTATCCTGGATGCGAACCTCGATTCCGGCCCCGATGATCAATGCGGCGCCAAACACGATGGCCGCCCAGGGGATAACGACTCCCGGAATCACGTTCAGAATGCCCAGGATGCCAAGCACGATGCCGGTCAGCCCGGCAAACGTCGAGCCTGTCGTCCCGGCGCCGAACTCGCTCATCTGGATTCTACCCTCGGTCACCTCGTCAAGCAGTCCGGACAACCGCCCGACCATAGAGGCTCCTTCAAACAGGAAGGCGACGCCGAGCACGATCGTCGCAATACCGACCGCCAGCAGAGGATATGCGCCGGCCAGCCCGATGATCGCCAGGATTCCGGCTGCGGCGGCGAGCAAACCACTCACCATCGTGCCGCCCATGACCATTTCTTTCCTGCGCCGGCCCTCATACCGGGGATGCTCCTCCTCATGGATTTCTTGTTCCGGCAATGTTGCTGTTCCGTTTGACATAATTGCACCTCCTTACGTGCTGTAAGAAAGCCCGTTACATCTTCACTAGCGTCATACTTCTCGAACAGATCACCTTCTGTACCCGGCTCTCTGTTCCATCATTGCATACGATTGGGCGGTAAGTGCCGCCCTTAGGCATGCTACTCACTTGGATATGTCAAATTGCTCGTTCGGAGCGTCCGGCGCTTGCATGCGGCAGGAGAGGGGCGGCTTTGGGATTTTCGCCCCAAGCCTCAATTCGCTTGCATTGTGCAGGATCGGGCGATAGAATCTGGGTGCTGAGGTTCCGGGTATCATACGAGAAATCGCTGCCGGAAGGATGCGGCGGGTGAGTTGACGCCTGCCTTATACCGCCGGCGGATTACCGGGTGCAAACCGAGTCCTGAGGAGTTGTGCCATGCGAACCAGACGTGCATTCACACTCATCGAGCTGCTCGTGGTCATTGCCATCATCGCCATTCTCATGGCCGTCCTGATGCCGGCCCTGAGCAAGGCCAAGAACCAGGCCCAGGAGATGGCCTGCAAGGGCAATCTCAAGAGCTACTGCCTGGCCATCACCATGTACCTCGACGACAACGACGGCAAGTTCCCCGTGCCCGAGAAGTGCTATTTCTCACAAGTCCAGGCCTACCCGGTAGAATCCGGGCTGTCCAGCTACATTCACGTGCGATGGTGCAATGACGACGTCAACCCGAGGAATCACCCGGAGTATGCGGGCCCCTTCGTCCGCTACATGGGCAGTGTCAAGGCCTTCATTTGTCCCACGTTCAAAACCCTGGCCGTCCGCAATTCTCAAGATCAGTTTTTCGCCCCCGATATTTCGAAGATCAAACGCTACAAGCCCTGGTACAACTACACGATGAACGCCTACCTGGGCAGCGAGAACAGCGGCGTGCAGAACACCGGCGTGAAGAAGATCTCGCAGGTGAAGAAGCCTTGGAACACGTTCGTTTTTGTGGAGGAGAGCCCACTGGTTGACACCAGTTACAACGCCTCGGGCCTCAATGATACATTCATGGTCCCAGGCAGCGACAGCATGGTCGCAGGCTGGATGAGTAAGGTGGGCAACGATCCCGACCGGATCATCCCGGGCCCTGAAGGCGTCGGCCAATTCTGGGACGTTGTCAGCGGCTACCACAATGCCTCCGCCGCCAACCTGCTCGGCGGAAAAGGCAACTGTGCGATCCTGGACGGCCACGTGGAGGCGTTCACACGCGTAGAAACCTTCCCCCACGCCTACCCCCGCTGATTTCCAGGCGCCGGGCATTCCATGCGCACCCGGCAGCTACTCGTAGAGACGCAATATCTTGCGTCTCCACACGCCAACGATTTGCACTATGCGCCAACCTCGGGTGGCAGCGGCAAGCGTCGTACGTATTTAGCGTGGAGCCTCCCGTTCGCCGGGTGGCGCCGCCAAACTCGTTTGACGGTGCTCATTCGAGGGGCCTTGCTCAATCGAGACTCCACGGGCAAACGAGTTTGCCCGTGCCACCCAAGATTACGTCTTTCCAGGCTAAACAGGTACCAAGCGCCAGCCTGCCGACAGTCTACCTATCCGCGTCAGTTAGCCGCACCGGGCGATGGGGCGGCGGCTTTCCAGTTAGTGGGGTCGTTGCCGTAGGCGGCCGAATTTATCCGGGCCAGCGATGAGCCCTGGCCGTCCGCCTGGACTGGCCACGGATCGATGCCCTCGGCAAAATCGTCCGGATGCGAGCCGTCGCTGTAAACCACGCGATCCACGCGAATCCAGGTGCGGTCGCCCTGCCCGTTCTTGTCGCCGGGCTTGCTGAGCTGGACCTTCTCACTGCCGTTGGCCAGATTGCCTTCGCTCCAGGCGAGGATTCTCACCCCTGCCGGCACGGTGTACTTCGAGTTGAACAGGCCCGCGTCTTTGACCAGCAGCAGGTACTCGCCCGGCTCCAGCGTCACGGGCGACTGCGTCGGCAAAAGCAACTCGATGCCCGGGTCATCCGGATCGTCGGTGAATCGCCACGGCGCCTTTCGATCGGCGTCGTACAGGGTCACAGGCTCATCGCTGATGTTGAGCAGCTCGACATACTCGGCGTCGTCTACGATGTCCGGGTGATACATGATTTCGTTGATCACTATGGGCCCCACGAGCGGTGCGGCATTGACATGGCCGGGCGTCGGCTCGACCAGCGCGACGAAATTGTACGCGCCGCCACTCTTCTGGTATCGCCCGAGCGAGACCCCGGGCTCTGCCGCGTCGAACTTCTCCTGCTCACTGTATCCGGTCAGCACGCCTTCCTCGCCCGAATGCAGGTAGACCGTCTCGCCATCACCGCTGAGGGCGAATGCCTCGTGGCAGCCCGGATCGTTCACATTGCCGAAGTGCTCGTCCTCGTAGAACACAAGGTACCCGCCCGCCCGGACGCTCGTGCCGGCGGCGATCTCGTACTTCATCAGGTTGTCCGCATCATCGCTGAGGAACCAGCCGCCGAGATCGATCGTCCGGTCCGTCACGTTGTACAATTCGATCCAGTCGGGTCCGCTGCCCTGCGAACTGGCCAGCAGCTCGTTGATGACCACCGCGCCCAGCTCGGGCACATCGCCGGCGTCATCCCTGCCTGGCGAGCCGCCCGACCGGGCGCTCGGCCGCCAGACGCTCTTATCGCCGAAATTGTTCGGGTCCGCGGCAGCGGCATCTCTGACCGTCAGCGAGAAGCCCATCCCGTCGGTGATATCGAACCAGTTGTCCTCGTAGCGGAAATCGAGAATGGGTTTGCCTGTGGCATCAACCAGCGCGAGCCGCTCGCCCGCGTTGTTCAAACTGCCTGTGTATTGCCCGACAACCGGCAGGCCGGCCCCATATCGCGCCTCGAATGCGGCCGCATCCTTGACCAGCAGGCAGAAACCAGCCGGCGCCAGCGCGTAGCTCGGAAACGCAAAATCAATGCCGTTCGTGAATTTCACCAGGTTGAGATTGATGCTTTGGCTGCCGATGTTCGTCAGCTCGACGTACTCGGTGTTCGGGTCGTCAGGGTTGCCTGTGTCGGCCGGATGGTACATGATCTCGCTGATCCGCAGGCTCTCGGCGACCGGCCCGACGGCGAACACCGTCTCGTTCAGCGCGCTCCAGCGAGTGCCGAATGTACGCGCCTTGATGTGCGTGCTTTCCGTCAGAGAGATGGGAGCGGAGTAGCGGATCGCTGTCGGCGAGATGGCTCCCTGGCTGATCTCCCCCGCTGCCAACTCCACCGAGATCAGGAAGTCCGAACTGTCGACGGGAGTGTTCAAGCCGTGGATCGCCAGCAGGTTCTCGCCTTCCCAGACCAGATTGGCGTAGTCGGATATGTCGATGTTTTCGAGCACGACCGCGGACCCGTCTGCGTTGCCGGCCGATGCGACGGAATTCCACTGGGGGGCGCCGCTGAAGTTGCGGCGGGCGACCTCCGCCCCGTTGAGGTACGCGACGAATCCGTCGTCATACCGCACCCGCAGCGTCATATTCGAGAATCCGGCCTTCGACACGGTGAACGGGATACGGATATAGCAGCTCCCGTTTATCCTGTACATCTCATTGAGAACGTTGATGGAGAAGTAATCGGTGTAGCCGGTGCCTGCTTCGTATCCGACGCCGCCCGTGCCGGACTTCCACGCGGAATCGTTGAAGCTGCTGGCATACCAGACATCGCCTTCGCCGACCTGCAGGCCGCCGGCGGACATATCGCCGACGAGACGGAACTTCGTGGCGTCGAACGTGGCGATATTGCCGCGTGCGGCGAAGAGCTCCAGCTCCGAGCCGCCGCCCCGCTCGTAGAAGACCAGCCGCAAATCGTGGGGCCCCGCCTCACTGATGTTGAACGTCGTCAGCGTATCGCCCGGGCCCCTCGGACTCGGGTACGAGCTCGTGTACGTCTTGCCGCCCCGGGTCAGCGTCATGGAATACCCGTCGTCGCTGCTGACGCCGAAGGTCCACTCCCCGGTCGCCGGGACCATCACCTTGCCCGTGGCCAGGATGACGAAATCCTCCACGTCCACATCGAGCGTGGTGCCCGGGAAAGCGCGGTCGTTCTGGAAGTTGCCGGGGCTGCCCGTATTGAAGTAGTTGATCACGCGTGCCTGCTCTCTCGCCGTCGTGGTCTGGCGGGCCTGATTCGCGATGACGCCCTCGGCCGCAACGACACTGTCGACGGTGACGTTGGCTTTGTAGAAGGTGACCTGAAAACCCGCGGGGATATTGCTGAGCTGGCTGCCGCCGTTGGTCGTACTCGGGACCAGCACTCGCTTCGGCGCCGCCTCCGTCAGCAGGGTCGTGACCTTGCCGTCCGTGGACATCCACGCCGCCAGGCGAGGGTCGCTGCCATCCGTGGTGTAATAGACGTTGCCCTTGGGAACGCCCATCGTCAACACGCTCGCCGACGGAACGGCGCCGCCCTGCTGGGGCCGGCCGTTGATGCTGAAGATTGGGGCGTCCACCGTCGGGTAGAGGCCGGCGCTTCTCAACTGGTTGAGCACATTCGCGGGGCGCTGGGGCATGTACGTCCCCAGGATGTAGTCCCGCGTCTTGCGCCAGTCGGCCAGCGTGAAAGGCGTCGCGCTCGACTGATCCCCCCAGCGGGCCGATTCCGCGATGATCGCCAGCTCCACCTCGTCGGCCAGCTTCTTATATCGCGCGTATGAGAGCTCGGGGGTCGCCGGCCCGCCATTGAACAGGTGTTTCTGCGCATGGTCGGCAAAGAGCAGACAGAATTCGGGGTTCTGCCGCAGTGCGGCGTACGGGATTGCCGCCCCATCCCTCACGTTCGTCACGTTGGCATTCAGATCGGACCAGATGACGATCGCCCCCTCCGAGTCCCAGTTGAAGAACTTGAAGCCGGTGGCGTTCGGGGGCCGCCGGCATCCGGCGTAATAATTGTGCCCCGGCCAGTCGCCCGTGCCGCCCCAGAAGTTCGAGAACATATAATCGATGTAATTATCGACGTCGAGCAGGTCGTCGTAGGCCGGGTTGTCCGTCCCGTCCGGATTGTTGCCCTGGATCTTCTGGTAGGCGGCGGGTGTCGACAGCCCCGCGCGGGCCTGGTTGAGCATGGCGTTCCACGTCGTCAGATTGCCATCGCCGCGCGCCTCGCCGCGATTGACGGCGTCCCACTCCTCTTCATCGCCCCCGAAGTACGCGGCGCAGAACGATTCCAAGGGCCGTTCCGTCACATTATACAGGCCCCAGTATAACCCGTTGAGGTACAGATGCACGAAAGTGCCGTGCACCGCCGGCTGGCCCAGCGCCAACTGCGTCCGACGCATGAACTCATCCACGATGTACTGCGTGTTGCCCCGCCCCCAGTCGTTCCAGGCGTCGTTGGCCCCGGCGCGAAGGATGATCATGTCGAAGCTGGTGGCCGCGTCCTTCTCCTCGAACAGGGGGAACTCCAGTTTCGTCGGGCCGTAATCCCGCTTGAACAGCAGGCGGAACGATTTCTTGCGGGTCAGGTTGTACCCGCGAAACGCCCCGCCGTAGATTCGCAACCCGGCGTCCACGTGAAAGCCGGTCGTGCCGTCCCGATTGATCCATTCGACGGAGACCGGACGCTCCCACCCGACTCCCTGGCCCCACGGATCCGAATGGAGGCCGCTCGCGCCGAACAGGTTGTCCACGCTCGTCACGATCGACATCGTCGGCAGCGACTGGAGAGCCGCTTTGATCTGGGTCCGGTACAGTGCGTTGTTGACGACATCCGGGTCCATCTGGTAGTCGGCGTTCGTCGAGGCCCACATCGCGGGGAATCCGGGCGGATTCGTCGGCTGCCGCGATACCTGGTCGGGGAAGATGTACGTGTGGGTCTGCACAGGACTGGACATCCAGCCCGGCTTGAACGCCGTAACGCGCAGGCACGTCGTGGTCGTTATCGAAATCGGTCCGGCATACAGCGAGCCGCCGACTTCCGTCGGCTTTGTCCCGTCGGCCGTGTAGCGAATCACGGCCCCCGGCGTGTCGCAGGAAATCGACAGAGCCAATGCGCCTGAGTAGAAACCTCGCTCATGGCTGAACTCGGGCGTGGCGACGATGTCGAGGGCGCCCGAAATGTTGGCCCGACCCGGCGTCGGTGTGATGAAGTACTGAGCGATCTGCACCTGTCCCGAGGCCGTCAGCTCCGGCGCCAGCACGAAAGTCTCATTGGCTTTCGCGTCGTTGAGTCCCTGGATGGCCAGCACATTGCGCCCGTCGCGCAGGAGACTCACGTATTTGGAGAGGTCCAGGATCGCCGGGTCGCCCATGAGCAGGTCGGACCGGTTTGTGCCGGAGGCGGAATCCCAGCGGGGCGTGCCCGTGAAGTTTGCCCTGGCGACTTCCGTGCCGTTGAGCCAGGCTACGAATCCGTCCTCATAGCGGACTTGGAGCCGCAGGGAATCGAAGAAGGCCGTCTGTTCCGCATCGAACTCGACTCGCGTCCAGAGCGTGGTGTTGACGCCGAGCATCCTGTCCCTCAGGACGTTGCTCGTCTGACTTCCGAAGGTCACGCCGTCGAACACGGTGGAGCAGATGGTATTCGCCGCATGCGCGGTGACGCACAGGCCGATGTACGCATCCTGGGCCATTCCGATTGCTTCGCTGCCCTGCTGCGCCCAGGTGAAACCATCGACCGAGTAGTAGCCGCTGAACGTATTGCCGCGCCGCGAGATTCGCAGCCAGCAGGGAGTCTTGACAGCGTTGCCCTGCGCGGAGAAAGATGATCCGCCTGAGGCAACGCGCCGCTGAAACGCGGTGCCGCTGCGAGGGCTTACGACCTCCATGGCGTGCCTGGCGCCGGCGGCGAGCGTCTCGCGGATCATGACGCCGGCTTTGGCCCAGGCGTCCGTGTCCACCATGCCGATGACGCGCGCAGTCAGCTCGCCGTCGCCGCGAAGGGGCATGTACAGGTAGTAGAATGAGTCCGCGGTGCCGCCGATGTCGGCGCCGCCGCCCTGCACCATGAAGGCGGACGGGGTCGGGTTGGAGTAGCCGCCCGGGATGGGCGGATTCCCGATATCGCGGCCGGTCAGTTGCGAGGTCTGGGAGAAGCCGAGGCTTCCGCTCGTCGTGGGCCAGTTGTCGTCGTCGAAATCGACCGCCGTCCAGTCCTGCCCCGCGTCCTCCGGCCCGGGCACGCGGTAGGACACCCTGGACCCGGAGCCGACGAGCTGCGCGATGCACTGGGCCAGGCCGTACGAGATATTGCTCAACTGCTCGGGGTAGTGCGGCGAGTACTCGTGCGCCACTGTCCGGCCGTCATCCCTCACCAACGCGAGGTACCCGCCTCCGGCCGCAAGCTGGAAATTCGTGTGCAATTGGCCGCTCGTCCGGTTCTTGCCGGAGGCGAACACGAGCAGGTAACCATTCGGGCCCAGCCGCGTCGGTTTCGGGAATTGCCACTTGGCCGGATCGTCGGCGTTGTCCGTCAGGTACCATCCGCCGAGATCGAACGCACGGCTCGTCGGGTTGTACAGCTCGATCCAGTCGGAGGAGTCGCCGTCGGCGTCGAGGATTTGTCCCTCCCCCAGCGGCGCCCGGCTGCCGTTGCTGGCCATGAACTCGTTGATGACCGGCGTTTCCCAGTTCGCCCGCCAGTCTGACGCCAACCACGCGAGGTCCGTCAGCGTCACCTCGCCGTCGCCGTCCAGGTCCGCCGGACACTCGAGCGTCTCGCACTGGTCATCGAGCCACGAGCTGCTGAGAATCCGCAGATCGGCAAAATCCACCCTCAGATCGGAGTCGAGGTCTCCCACAGGATATTGGGCGGCGCCCGCGATAAGGGCCCCGCAGATACTGAGCACGACGGCTGAATACTTCCCTTTCATGCGACCGATCTCCTCCTGGCCAATTCACAGGCTCAGACGGCGGCCTGTTTGTAGCGTGCCCGTAAGGGCATCCTGTAGAGACGCAACATCTTGCGTCTCCCTCTGCTCGATTGATTATACTATTTCTCGCGGCGGCACGTCAAAGCGTTATCAGTCTCGGGACGTTGCGGGCGGTTCCGCGTGTATCGATTGTGCCGGATGTGCCGGGGGCGACCGCCGTTGTTGACACAATCTGCCGCCCGCCGTAGAATCTTCCGCCCGATGCAGCCGATGATAAATGCAGGAGCAGTCATGCAGGCAAAGTTGAGATTCCTCGGAGCCGCGCAGAACGTCACCGGGTCCCGGCATCTGCTGGAAGTCGATGACACGAGGATCCTGGTGGATTGCGGCTTGTACCAGGAGCGACAGTTTGTGGCACGCAACTGGGAGCCGTTCGAGGTGCCCCCGGCGAGCATCAAGGCCGTGCTGCTGACCCACGCGCACCTGGACCACTGCGGCCTGCTGCCCAAACTCGTCAAGGAAGGGTTCAAGGGGCACGTCTACTGCACGGCGGCCACCGCCGAAATCGCACACATCATCCTGCTCGACGCCGCCAAGATCCAGGAAGAAGACGCCGCCTACAAACGCAAGCGGCACAGGCACGAGGGACGCGAAGGCCCCCACCCGGATGCCCCGCTGTACTCTGCCGCCGACGTGGAAGCGTGCATGCCGCTGTTTACGCCGGTGCCCTACGGCGAATCGGTCAAGATCGCCCCCGGCGTCGAAGCCACGTTCTCCGATGCCGGACACGTCCTCGGGTCTTCCTTCATTCTCGTGAGCATCGAACACGACGGCGAGATGCGCAGCGTGCTCTTCTCCGGCGACGTGGGCCGGTCGCATCGGCCCTTTCTCCGCGACCCCGACGCCGCCATCGACAGCGATTATATCCTCGTCGAGTCCACGTACGGCGACCGCATCCACGACGATCGCGAGGACATCAAGGCCGCCATCGCCGACGCCATCAACAGGACGAAATCCGCCGGCGGAAATATCATCGTGCCCAGCTTCGCCCTGGAGCGGGCCCAGGAGCTGCTCTACTATATCGACGAGCTGCTCGTCGAGGACGCCATCCCCCACATCATGGTCTTCCTCGACAGCCCGATGGCCGGCGCGATCACGAAGGTCTTCCGGCGCTACCAGGACCTGTTCGACAGCGAGATGCGCCGGTTCATGAGAGACAACGGCTCGCCGCTGGAGTTCCCCGGGCTCAAGGTCACCGAGAGCACGAAGGAATCCAAGGCGATCAACTACATCAAGGGCACGATCATCGTCATCGCCGGCTCCGGCATGTGCACCGGCGGCCGAATCAAGCACCATCTTGTCAACAATATCACGCGCCCGGAATGTACGGTCATGTTCGTCGGCTACCAGGCCGTCGGCACGCTCGGCCGGCGGATCGTCGACGGCGACCCCGAGGTGAGAATCCTCGGCGCCGATTACCCCGTGCGGGCCCGCGTCGTCCAGATTCACGGCTTCTCCGCCCATGCCGACAAGGAGGAGCTGCTCCAGTGGCTCAGCTCGCTCAAGCGGCCGCCGCGAAAGCTCTTCATCGTCCACGGCGAAGCGGAAAGCGCCTTGCAGTTCGGCCGCTTCGTCCAGGAGAAAACCGGGTGGCAGGTCCTCGTCCCCGCCTACCACGACGAAGCCCTCCTGACCTGAGCCCGATTGTCTCTTGTGTTGCTGGGGTCGGCTGGTACAATGTGACGGTCCTGGCTGGTGTGCGTCATGGACGTGGATGGTTGAGCCGGGTCGGCGGCCGTGCCGAACGCGGTGACGGCCGCGAATGTTGTGTCGCCGGATTGGATCCGCGGCAGTAGTTTGGGGGCACATTGTGGGCACGTTGCAGATTCTTGTCGTTTGTGCGTTTCTGGGCGTGGGTGGGGACGATTCATCGAAGGACAGCGTCTCGGCCGAGGTGATGACCGGGCCTCGGTGGCAGGTCGCGCCGGAGATTTCGTGGTTTCGCTACGAGGAGCCGGGTGTGATGCGGGACGAGGGGACATTCTACGGCGTGGCCGGCTCGTACACGCGTCCCCGCCAGAAGGGCTTCTTCCGCGTGGAGGCCGCCTTCAGCGTCGGCCTGGTGGATTATGAAGGGGCGCTCCAGGACGGCACGCCGTACTCTATGGAGGACAGCGTGGACCTCCTGCTCAACCTGCGGCTGCTCGGCGGCTACCCGTGGCACGGCGGAAGCTGGGACAACCAGTTCTACGCCGGATTCGGCTACCGCTTCCTCAGCGACGACTCCACGTCCGATCCGGCCGGCTACGAACGGATGTCCAACTACTTCTACGTCCCTCTCGGCGTCAAAGGCTATCACGCACTCCGCGACGGCTGGCGCATCGGGCTTGGCGGCGAATTCGACCTGCTGCTGCTGGGCGTGCAGATTTCCTACATCGGCGAGTCCCAGCCGCAGGTCAACGCCCAGTGGCCGGGCTTCGGCGGCCGCGCCTCTGTCGAGTTGCGCCGCACCGACAGCAAGCTCGACATAGCTTTCGCGCCCTTCATCCAGTACTGGTGGATCGACGAGTCCAGCACCTCCTCGGAAGGCTGGTACGAGCCCAGCAACAACACCGTCCAGTACGGCCTCGACCTCATCTGGCGATTCTAACGCGCTGTCACGGCCTCCGGATGGTCAGGTCGTCGATGACGAAGTGCTCCCCGGCGCCCCACGGGTAGGCAGGGTTCTGCACTCCGTCATAGGAGTCGAACATCACGTGGTCCACACCGGCATAGTCGAGCTGGACCCACGTCGGATAGGTGCTGTTGAGGATGAAGGTCCGGCTGTAGAGCAGCGAGCCGCCGCGGAACCCGTTGATGTCGATCTTCAGGCCGTCCCGCCAGGCGCCCGTCATGTACGCGCCAACGAAATCGAACGGCTGTTTGCTGCTGAACTCGACCGGGTCTTCCCATGCAGAGTACGCCACGTACCTCGGCGAAACGCAGCCCCTTTGATAGCCCGAGTCCGGGTAGCCATACTCCAGCACATCCAGCATATAGAACCAACTGAACCAGTTCAGCCCGCCATATCCCTCCGCTACCTCAATACGGTCACCCGTCGTAATCCCCTCGAATGTCAGCACGATGTCCGCCGGCGACTTGTCGGCCGCCCACGTCAGTGCATTGGCCATCAGACGCGCGCCGTCGGTCGACGCGTCCCAGGAATCCGCTCTCCAGTCGGACGACACGGGGAAGAACCCCAGGTCCACGCGCCGCGACTTGCCGACGACCTTCGTGACGACGAGCGGCCGGCCGTCCAACCAGTCGGCGATGCGCAGGGTGCCCGGGGTGACACTGTTCGCATAGGTCCTGTAGCTGCTTGTCCCCCCGTTGAACGTGGTGACCCCCTGCATGATGGGATGCGCCCAGTCGTACACAGTGCCCATCTTCACGCGCGAGCCCCCGAAGCGGCCGCTCCGGGGAATCGCATAGTATTCTCCCTTGTCCCAACGCCCCTGCATCTTGCTGGAGCCGGCGACTTCAGAGATGGCGCAAACCACACCGCGGCCGCTATCTGCGTAGCTCGCCATTACATTCCCAAGCGCTACCGGATCCGCATAGTCGGCGTCACTGAAGACCATCACGGCCCGATACGCCTGAAGCGTAGCCAGAGTGGGAGTCGTGCTGTGGACGTTCAGCGTGTCCACGTTGGCGAACTGTCCGGTGGCCATCAGCTTGCCCCGGATGTCTTCAAGCCATCTCGCCTCGGTCACTGCGCCGCAGATCAGCACGGCGGGCAGGTTGGGGTAAATCCATTGGATGCCCGCTTTGTCGTCGTCGTGGAGGCTCCGGAGGATGTCTCCCTTGCGCTCATAGCCATACATGGCCTTGCCGGTATCGTAAACGTCCTCTTCCACGTTGCCGTACAAATCCTTGAGCTGCAGCCAGTGTCCCAGCTCATGCAGAGCTACCGACTCTACATCATAAGCCCCGAAGGGAACACTACTGCCGGTGCTCCAGTTGTACGAATCGTTGAATACGATATCAGACTCCACAATATCGCCCCCCCGCGACCATGTCGTTGCGGTGGCGACGGCGTCGGTGCTGCCCCACATCACCTCGTTTATGCCATCGCAACCTTCGCAGCCTTGGGGGATCTCCGAGTGGCGTTCCTTCTCGTTGTCGAACGTGAGCCTGAACTTCGCTCCAGCCTCGTTCCACATATTCGCAGCTCGCTGGACTGCGGCGGCCTCGCCCGTGCAATCGGACGTGTTCTCATTGACGTAGTAGTGCACTTCGGGGTCTGTGCCGGGCCATTTGTTCTGCCCGTAACCGAAGGTGACACGGAATAGGAACCCGTTGCTGCCCGTCCCGGTGTCGGTGCTGACCCTGACCGGGCCGCTGCTGGCCGACTCCCTCTGTCCGTCGACCGGCCCGGTCGGAACGGTGCAGACGATCTTCGTATCCGACCAGAAGATCACCGTGGCCGGCAGTCTCGCCTTACCCTCGCGGTGGAAGAACTCGACTGCCCCCTGGTTCACTCCAAAGCCGAATCCGGCGATGGTCACCCGCGTCTCGGTGCCGGCGGACGCCCTGTTGGGCCTGATGCTCGTGATTACGGGTCCCGCGAGCACCTGCAGCCGCGGGCTCTCGCTCTCCCACAGTTGTTCCGGCGACTCCCCCGCCGCCACCAGATCCAGCCCTTGCAGGAACGCCTCTACCGGAAGCTCCCTGCCCCAGTACACCTTGCCGTCGTACACGTCCAGCTTGCCGCACCCCGCCGCCAGCCTGTACGGGCTGCCGCCGACAAACACGACGACCTCTTCCCCAACGGCAAACGCTGGCACATTACTTACGGTTTCGGTGATCCCATTGACGGTTCCGCCGACAACCTCAAACACTAGAGTCGCTTCGGCGAGGTGCCCGATGGCCTGTCCCAGCGGCGAGATCTCCACCGTCGTATAGACGTGCCTGCCGTGCTCGTCGGACCGCCAGGAGGAGTCGGCCCGCGTCACCTCGCCCCAAATGGCCAGCGCCGACCGCCCGACGAGGTCCTCCAGCTCCGTCTGCCGCCACGTCCCGGCGTCCGCCTGTGACCCAGGCAGAGCCTGTCCCTGAGCCAAAATCGCCTGAGGCGGTGAGGATTGTCCTGCCGGGGACGCGCCGACCACCAGGCCGGCTGACAGAAGAATCGTGCAGAGTGACAGAACCAGGGATCGTACACGCTTTGTGGTCATACCCTACCTCCACCATTCTTTTTTGGCGTTACACTCTCAAACCCGACGATCAAACCCACCTATTCTACCGTTGCAGGGGGACACCTTGTCAATACCTATAGATATGTATTTTTGACCTACCGCAGCTATTTTTATGACACCCAAGGGAAAAGACAGGCCCAAACCTCCGCAATTCTCGAACCTCATGCATTCAAAGAATGGGGATTGGATGCTGGCCGGTGACATGTAGGCCAGGATTCATGATGTTCAATAGTCTTTGAACCCGCGCATCCACTCGGGCCAGTCCTCCGGGCGGACCCCGCCGGCTTTGGTCCAGGGGGCGTGCGTGTCAGATTCCCGGTGCTCTTGAGTCTCCAGAGGGGAGCAAGGGCCTGCCCTCAAATTAACAATTAGCGGGTGATTCGTTCCAACGACGGGTTACTCATTTCCGGATAGGTCAGAAGGGCCGACCGGCGGTTTTTCGGCGGCTTCACAGGTTCGAGAGGAACAAACTCGCGTTCATCGGGGAACGGCAGCGTTTCGCTACAAGAAGAATCATGTTGCGCGCGGAGACGCAGAATTGAAAACGTTGTTCGATCCTGCTGTTCTCTGCGCCTCAGCGTCTCCGCGCGAGATGGTTTTGGTTACGACCGAACGCCACGCCAGGCCTCTGCGCGAAACATGATTCTTTCCGTTTCGCGCGTGAACGTCGTGCGGTCGGCGGAGGAATCAGTGCGCACGGCCCACCTACGCCGCATCCGTGTAAATCTTCGAAATCCCTGCTCTATCGAGATTCAATGGCCAGAGATTCTTATGCCTTGGCCAGGGCCTGCTCGATGTCGGCGAGGATGTCGTCGATATGCTCGATGCCGATGGACAGCCGGATGAAATCCGGGGTCACGCCCGTCGCCAACTGCTCCTCGGGCGACAACTGCTGATGCGTCGTCGTCGCCGGATGGATGGCCAGCGTCTTGGCGTCGCCGACGTTCGCCACGTGCGAAACGAGTTGCAGCGAGTCGATGAACTTGCGGCCGGCCTCCAGGCCGCCTTTGATGCCGAAGCCCATGATGGCGCCGGCGCCTTTCGGCAGGTATTTCCGCACTCTCGCCCGCTCGGGGCTTGACTCCAGGCCGGGGTAATTCACCCAGGACACTTTGGGATGACGGCTCAGGTATTCCGCTACCGCCTGCGCGTTCTCCGAGTGTCTCGGCATTCTCAGGTGCAGCGTCTCCAGACCCTGCAGGAACAGGAACGCGTTGAAGGGCGACATGGCCGTCCCCAGGTCGCGCAGCAGGGTCACGCGGGCCTTGATGATATAGGCGATATTTCCGAGCGGCTTTAGCGCCTCGACGAAGTTGAGCCCGTGATAGCTCGGATCGGGCTCGGCGATCAGCGGGAATTTGCCGTTCGTCCAGTCGAATTTTCCGGAGTCCACGATGAGTCCGCCGATAGAGGTCCCGTGTCCGCCGATGAACTTCGTCGCCGAGTACACGACGATGTCCACGCCGAAGTCGATCGGCCGCAGCAGGTACGGGGAAACCGTGTTGTCGAGAATGAACGGGATGCCGTTCTTGTGGGCCACTTTGGAGACGCCTTCGAGGTCGGCCACGTCGAGTTTCGGATTGCCGATGGATTCGGCGTAGATCGCCTTCGTGTGCGACGTAATCGCCTTCTGCAACGCCGCCAGATCGTTCGACTTCACGAAGCGCACGTTGATGCCCAGACGCGGCAGCGTGTAGTGGAACAGGTTGTACGTCCCGCCGTAAAGGTTGTCCATCGACACGATGTCGTCGCCCGCCTGCGCGATGTTCAGGATCGCCAGCGTGGTCGCCGACTGCCCGCTGGAAACCGCCAGCGCCCCCACCCCGCCGTCGAGCAGGGCCATGCGCTTCTCCAGCACGTCCACCGTCGGGTTCATGATCCGCGTGTAGATGTTGCCGAACTCCCGCAGCGCAAACAGATTCGCGGCGTGCTCGGTGCTGCGGAACTGATACGATGTCGTCTGGTAAATGGGGAACGCACGGGAACCCGTCGTCGGGTCGGGCTCCTGTCCGCCATGCAGAGCCAGCGTTTCCACTTTCAGTTTCGCATCGATCCTGCTCATCGAACACGCTCCTTTCACTCATTTCTCAGAAGACCCGGCCCGCGCCCATCGGCCGGTGCCAGCGAAAGCCAGATACAGGCCGCCACGGCTCAAGGTTCACAGCCCAGCGCCGATTTGCGACAAATTCCCATAATACCCACCAATGCAGTGTGACTTTTAACGCCTGAGCGCGGGCCTGTCAACGGTTTTTGCCGCTCTCGCCTGATTTCTACCGCACGAACACGGTCAAGAAAAAAGCTCCAAATGGACGATCTCTGAGAAGATGGGATAACGAGTGCCGTCCGTATTAGGCGGCCGTGAGAGACTGGGCACTGTGAGAAAAGATAAGAGGGGACGATCACATGAACGAGGCGGTTTCACACAGATTGTCGGGCATGCAGTGGCCGGATCTCGGCCAAACGGGAGTTGCGGCCGCGAGGGGGCTGGCGCTGTTCATTGGCGGTTTTTCGCTGCTAAACGTGCTCGGGGAGCTGCGCTATCCGGGCTTCGATGCCAACCTCTGGTGGATCGATCTTCGGCCGCTGGACAAGGGGCTCTCGGCGACCTTTCTCGCAGTCGCCTCAATCCTCCTGATCGCCTACGGAACCAGGCCCCCTCGCAGAACGATACGCCGCACCGTCACCACTGCGGCGGTGACAATTCTGCTGGCCGTTGCCACTGCCAATGCTGTTGTCTTTCATTTGCTGGCGTCAGGACGCGTGATCGCAGCCGGCTGTCCGGTCGCCTTCTCCCTGTTTGTGGCCGCTGGTCTGACGATTGTGCTGCTCGGGAGTTGGGCCGATCCGCTACCGATGCCGGTCAGGCGATGGACCGACGGCCTTGTCATCGGTTTCGTCCTCGCGGCATGCGCGGTGGCTTTTCCCCTCGGGCAAATGTTCTGCTTCGGAATGACCGACTACCGGCGGCCAGCCGATGTGGCCGTGGTGTTTGGGGCCCGCGTCTACGCGGACGGGAGCCTTTCGCAGGCACTCGGCGATCGCGTGCGGACGGCCTGCAGCTTGTATCAGGATGGATTGGTCCGCAAAGTCGTCATGTCCGGCGGGCCTAGGGACGGCGAGATTCACGAGACGGAAGGCATGCGGCGGATGGCTCTACATCTCGGCGTGCCCGAGGCGGACATCCTCGTCGATGAACGCGGGCTCAATACGCAGGCCACGGTCCGTAGTACCTGCGGGATCTTCGCTGCGCGAGGCTTGGCGACGGTGCTCGTCGTCAGCCACTTCTATCATCTGCCGCGAATCAAGCTGGCCTACCAGAGACAGGGCTGGGAGGTCTACACCGTGCCCGCGAGGCAGGCCCGGCCCCTGACCGCCCTGCCGCTCTACATGGCCCGGGAAATCGCCGCCCTCTGGCTCTACTACCTCCGCCCGCTACTTGTCCGCGAGCCAGGAGGGGCCGTACGTCGTGTCGACCTTGATCGGCACGTCGAACCGGATGGCCGTGGCCATCGCCTCGGAGATCCACTGGGCGTGCTTCTCCGCCTCCGCGGCCGGCAGCTCGAAAACCAGCTCATCGTGGACCTGTAAGATCAGTTTTATCGGTAATTTCTCCGCCCCGATCCGGCGGTGGATGGCGATCATGGCGACCTTGATCAGGTCGGCGGCGGAGCCCTGGATGACGGTATTGACGGCGAGCCGCTCCGCCTGGGCCCGGCGGCCGCCATTCTTGCTTTTGATGTCCACAATCGCTCGCTTGCGGCCGAGGACGGTTTCGGCGTAGCCGGTGCCGCGGGCCCGGTCGATGCACTGCTCGATGAATGCCCGGATCGAGCCGTAGCGGGCGAAGTACTGCTCGATGAAATGTTTCGCCTCCGCCGGGCTGATATGGATCGTGCGGGCCAGGCCCTGGGCGCCTTGGCCGTAAATGATGCCGAAATTGACGGTTTTGCACCGCGACCGCATGTCGCTCGTCACGGCCTCCAGCGGCACGTTGTAGATCTGCGACGCCACGAAGCGGTGAATATCCTGATCCGCGGCGAACGCGGCCCGCATGGCCTTGTCCCCGGAGAAGTGCGCCAGCAGCCGCAGCTCGATTTGCGAGTAGTCGGCACTGAGGATGCAATCGCCCTCCTTCGCGGGCACGAACGCGGCCCGGATTTTCCGCCCCAATTCCGTGCGGGCGGGGATGTTTTGCAGGTTCGGATTGCTGGAGGACAGCCGCCCCGTCGCCGTCACCGTCTGGTTGAACGAGGCGTGCAGCCGTCCCGTCCGCGGATCGATCAGCGACGGCAGTTTGTCCACGTAGGTCCCCTTCAGCTTCGCCAGCGTCCGGTACTCCAGGATCATGTCAGCGATCGGGTGCTGATCGGCCAGGTGATCGAGCACCTCCGCGTCCGTGCTGCGGCCGTCTTTGCCGAACTGCCTGGATTGCAGCTTGAGCCGGTCGAACAACACCTCGGCGAGCTGCTTGGGCGAATCGATGTTGAACACCGTTCCCGCCGTCGCGTAAGTCCGTTCCGCCACGTGATTTAGCGCCTCGTCGAGTTCGCCGGACATCCGCCGCAGCAGTCCCGTGTCGATGGAGACCCCGTTGTACTCCATCTCCGCCAGCACCTCCACCAGCGGCATCTCCACCTCGTGGAACAGCCTCTTCAACTGGGGCTCCCGCTCTAACTGCTCCTCGAATAGGCGATACATACGGTAGGTAATATCGGCATCCTCTCCTGAATACTCGCACGCGGCGGCGAGATCGACCAGGTCAAAGGTCAGTTGATTCCGCCCCTTGCCGATCAGGGCGACGATCGGGATGCACTCGTGCCGCAGGAAGTCGAGGGCCAGGCTGTCGAGCGAGTGCGACGTCCGCTCGGGATCGAGGCAGTAGGACGCGACCATGGTATCAAAATACACGCCGCGGACCGGCATCTGCGCGTTTCTCAACACGATCAGGTCGTACTTCAGGTTTTGACCGACTTTGCGGATCCGCTCGTCGGCGAGGATCGGGGCGAGCGCGCGGCGCACCGTCGCCACGTCCAGATGCGACGAGCCCAGCGGCCCGCGCACGGGCACGTAGAACGCCCGGCACGGCTCCCAGGAGAAACTGATGCCGACCAGCTCCGCGCGGACCGCGTTGCGGGAAGTCGTCTCGGTATCGACCGAAATGAGTTTCTGCCGCCACAGTCCGGCCGCAAGGTCTGCCAGTTTTTCCGGCGTATCGACCAGCGTATACTGATGCGGCATCCGACCGGCCGATGCGACTTTTGCCGGATCGCTCGGAATCGGCACGGGCGGTGCTTCGGCCGCAGGCATAGAATCGCCCAGGCTCTCCGCGGCGCTTTGCGGAGGGTTCAGTCTGCCCAGCAATCGATTGAAACCGAGTTCCGTGAACAACCCGGTCAGCCGCTCCCCGTCCGGCTTCTTCACGGCAAACGCCGCGTAGTCCAGCGCCACCGGCACGTCACAGTTGAGGGTCACGAGTTCCCGGCTGACGTACGCCTGCTCCCTGAATTGCCGAATATTTTCGCCCCGTTTGCCCTTGATTTCGTCGATATGGGCGTACAGGTTGTCCAAGCTGCCGTACGTGCGGATCAGTTCCCGAGCCGTTTTTTCGCCGATGAGCGGCACACCGGGCACGTTGTCCACGGCGTCGCCCTCCAGGGCCAGGCAATCCACAATCTGCTCCGGCCCGATCCCCATCTCCTCCCTCATCCCCCGGCTGTCCAGGACCTTGCCCGTCTTCATATCGAAGGCGCGCACCCGGTGATCGAGGCACTGCAGCAGGTCCTTATCCTTGGAGCAGATGAAGACGTCGATCCCGTCGCCGGCCTTTTTTGCCAGGGTTCCGATGATGTCGTCCGCCTCGAACCCGTCGACCCGCAGCACCGGAATCCGCATGGCCTCCAGGATTTGCTCGATCCGTTGCACCTGCACGGGCATGTCGTCGGGCATCGGCGGCCGGTGTGCCTTGTACTCCGCGAAAAGGTCGCTCCGGAACGTCGGCGCGGCGCTATCCAGGGCCACGACGAGCATGTCCGGCTTCTGCTTGTCGAGCAGCCCGAACAGCGCCATCGTGAAAATGTAGGTCGCCTTGGTCGGCTCGCCGGACGGGCTGGTCAGCCGCTGCTTCATCGGAGCGTAGTAGGCCGCGTAAATATGGGCGTGGCCGTCAATAACGTAAAGTGTCTTCGCCATGTCTGTTACTCTAAGCCGCAC
>Ga0315296_10001340_pt1 | contig 21507 bp, 14 predicted proteins | sample YL17G14_18_MG_FD_203921 | JGI IMG/M metagenome (GOLD analysis project Ga0315296, IMG submission 203921) | Sediment microbial communities from Yellowstone Lake, YNP, Wyoming, USA - YL17G14_18 | ecosystem: Environmental > Aquatic > Freshwater > Lake > Sediment | place: USA: Wyoming | collected...
TCAAACATGTCAGTTACTATGCGGTTAAGAGAGCGGAACACCTACTTAACAATCGGCCCAGAAAATGCTTAAATTATGCTACGCCCAACGAGGTGCTAAGTGGTGCAATTGCTGGTGGAATGTAGCATGAAAATATTTCAGACATCCAGAAAAATGTTTGCAGACAGCTAACTTATGCGACGATCAAACATAGGATATTTGCAAGCTGAAAAAGCAATTTATGGTTTAAAGTTGAGCTTAACTCGTGAAATATTCTGGGACTAAGCCGGAGTCCTTCTCCTGACGAAGCATGTATTTGAGAGTTACATAGAAGAGGAGAGGAAGATGTCGTTTCAGTGGGAATGTCCTGTATATGCCTGATATTCTCCATGGATCCATATAAAACCTTCTATAGGCATATCGTTGAAGGCGAAGAAGTTCTTCGTCGCCAACCTCGCTAAGATTGAATGTTCCAGTAAGATAGTTATAGCGAGAGAACTCTATTTTCGTGTCTTTAAGCTTATCTTCATAGGTATTGTAGAGTTCTGTATCCTTAAACGGAATGGTAATAAAGAAAAGCGCTGTATGCAACCGCGATTGCAAGGCGAACTTGATTGTCTCCATAATTTCATCACTGCTTTCTGTTGGAAGGCCGATCATAAAGAATCCTCTGGTATTAATATTCAATCTATCGCAATGCCGGATGAACTCGTCAACCTTGGGGATATTCAGGTTCTTTTTAATAAGCTTTTGAAGCCTTGAGGAGGCGGTTTCCACAGCAACAGATACATGAATGACACCGGCATCTTTCATTATTCTGACATGATCATCCTCAATCCTGTCGCACCTCAATCCATTTGGAAATGCAAGCGAGATCCCCAGGTTTTTCCTGATGATCATATCGTAAATCGTCATAGCTCTTTTGGCATCAATATTGAAAATATCATCGAGGATCTCAAAGTCATATATGTTATATTTTTTTATGATGGTCATGATTTCTTCTAATACATTCTCGGGACTCCTGGCCCTGAAGCCCTTTCCAAAGATGGAATGGCAGTAGATGCATTTGTAAGGACAGGCACGTGATGTAAAGAGGTTCATGTATCTTCTATAATAGCCAGCCATACAGCGCCTACTTTTATACTTTTCAACTTCAACGAGATCCCAGGCAGGGAACGGGAGCGAATCCAGATCTTCTATAGGGGGGCGGGGGTCAGCGAAGATCGCCTGACCATCCTGGGAAAAGGCTATCCCCTTGACCTTGGCGAGTTTGCCTCCGTTCAGAAGAGAGCCGAAAACCTCTGGGGCGGTTGCATCGCCTTCACCAATGGCAATACTGTCAATATGTTTGTCGCGTAGTACCTCTTCGGGAAAACTGGTTGGATGAGGGCCTCCTGCTATAACGAATGTCTGCGGGGATAAATTCTTCACAAGGGCCGCTGTGTAATGGAGGGATGGAGCTTCAATAGTAAGGGATGAGAGGCCTACGGCATGGGGCTGAAAGTCTTTAATGGCATTGGTGATACACTGCTTGGCTTTTTTTTGAGAGAGTCTTAAATCGAGGATTTTAACCTGGTGGCCATTGTTTCTTAGGATAGATGCGATATGCATAATCCCCATAGGGAATGTGATAGAACTGTGAAAGAAAGTCAGATGAGAACATTTGATGAGGAGGATCCTGGCCATACTCAGTCTCCCATTGTGTAATTAGAATATGTCAGACTTGAACTCATGGATCGCATATTACAATAAAGCTATATCTTCAATATGTCAAGGTATAAAAATTTGACAAAAATGTCGCATTGTATTAGAAAAAATTTTATCCACCCCCCATTTTGGCTTGATCTATATTCAGTGTCCAAAGAAATCAAGTGCAAATCAAGTCAAATTTTCTAACGGTGTTGACACTACTATAAGATTTTCATATTGTTGTTATGTTATGAAGATTCACCGTGTCCTTTTACTTAATCCGCCGGGGAACCACCTATATCGTCGAGATGGATTCTGTGCAATGCTGGCAACGGCCGACTATTACATCCCTCAAATTGATTTTCTTATTCAAAGCGGATATCTTAGTGAACATTTTGATGTCAGTGTACTTGATGCTAATGTGTATGGATTGGATGAGGATGAGACTATTCAAAGAATATCGTTAATCAAGGCTGATGCAATTTTTTGCCTGGCCAGCTCTATTTCATGGGAAGAAGATAGAAGATTTATGGAAAGAATTAAACGAGAAATTGGAGCAGTCCTTGTTGGAGGAGGAGATATATTTGCATTTGAGGGAGCTCAGACTATCAATAATAATAAATTCCTTGATGCTGTTATCATTGACTATGTTTCTGAGAGTTTAACACAATTTCTCTTGGGTGAATGCAATGATGTTACACCAAGTCTGATATACCGCAAGGACGCAACAATATTTGAGGGTAATTTTACTGCGGAGCCATCCTTGATAAAATATCCGGTTCCGCGCCACCAACTATTTCCATTGAAAAAGTATAAGGTTCCGTTTTTCAAAAATCCTGGCCCATTTACTGTCGTGTATTCAAGCCACGGATGTCCTTTTAAGTGTATATTCTGCCCTGCTAATTTCTCAAGATTAAAGTTAAGAGAAATTGACAACCTCATAGAGGAGCTAAGATATATAAATAAGATAGGAATTAAAAATCTATGTTTCAGAGATATGCTATTTTCAGGCAATAAACGGCATACGATAGATGTATGTCAAGCGATAATAAGGGAAAAGTTACAATTCGATTGGTATTGTGAAACACGGGTTGATACCGTGGACCGGCACATTTTAGAAATTATGAAGAAGGCTGGCTGTATTCTTATCTGGTTCGGCGTGGAGAGCGGTGATGACAGAATTTTAAAATCTGTAGAGAAAGAGATAGATATTGCGATGATTAAGGACACATTTAAGGCCTGTCAAGAAATAGGTATTCAAACGGGTGCGTATGTTATTTTTGGACTCCCGGGCGATACAGAAGAAAGCATCCTGAAAACCATTGATTTCCTCATTGAATTGGATTGCGATTTTGTCTCTTTCATCATAGCAATGCCAAAATTGGGGACTGAGTTGAGGAAAAAGGCTATTATGCAAGGGTGGATATCGCCTGATTATACAGAGATGGAAAAGGGGATATCTATACCGACAATTTCTCAGGAGAAAATTAAAAAGCTCAGAGGTTATGGGATCAGGCGATTTTATTTTCGTCCTCGATATATTACAAAGAGAATGCTATCTATTCGCTCCGCGACACAGTTTTTACGAACGGTTTCCGCATTGCCATATCTTTTAAGTGAGATGAGAAGATGATATCTGAACAGGTATTGGACTGAGTTTGGCGTGTAAATATCGTTTAATTTTAGAGCTTGATTTTAAGAGCTACGAACACGAAGATCAAGGACAAAAGTGAGATGACTGCCCCGAGCCGGAAGCTCAAGGGTCTATAGACGAATTCCACTGTATGCTCGCCCTTTTTCAATAGGACGCCCCTGAGCAGGTAGTTCGCAGGAAATATCCTCGCTTCTGCTCCGTCAACGATTGCCCTCCAGCCAGGGTAATAGGCATCCCCGAGGATGAGGACGGCGGCAGTTGCGAGTTTTGCCTTGATTGTTACAGACATAGGGTTATATTTGATGATCTCGGCGCTGTTAGAGGTTTTGTGCTTTATCCCTTGAAGGTTTTTTTCAATTTTCTCCCTGTCATTATCGTCATGGACCTCAATAATGGCTTTCTTTCTGAAATCAATCCCTCCCATCCTGAGTGCTTGAAGGGATTCTTTAGGGCTTCCTGTGAGGATTGCATCGTGCACAATAAAAGCCCTATGAAAAGCCCTGAGGTTTTCATAGATCACGACATTATCGTCCTCGTATGCCTTTTTGAAGGAGCCTGCCGGAGGTGGCGGGGCTGTATGCCAGCGCAAGGGCCCGGGATAAGGTGAATAGTAGATCCCAGGTGCCTCGTTCTCTGTTCCCGAGACCCTGCAGCGGCATCGGATGAGAAACCGCACATTAAGCAGGTCCCATAGGGGAGATGAGACAACCCTGGGGATTGCCCCTATGGAAAAAAAGGCATTGGGGTCAATGGCCGCTACAAATCCGACATACCTTTGGAGGAAGAGGGGGTCAATGACCCGGACATCGGAGATGTGATGGATCATGCCAGTATTTGGGATATTATTGGCCCCCTCCATTCCCATGACCCGGAAGATGCCCGGGATATTTTTAAGCCATTTAATTGCATTTGATTCCGGGAAATTGAACACATCCCCTGGATGGTTAAAGCCGGCCCCTGCGAGGAAGAGGTCCAATGTTAGGACAGGGACGATGATCCAGCAATAATATGCCTTCTTTGAGTTTCCGATGATGATGACTACGAGAGAGAAGAAAAGGCCGAGGACAAGGTGGAGGTAAATGACATCCTTCCATGGCCGAATAGCTTCATCTACAAAAGAGAGTGAAACGGCTATAACGGAAAGAATGACAAAAATTATTATTCCTATCAAGCGAAGGGTCAATCCCTTCTCTTTCCTTCTCCCTTGCCACATTTCAAGGCCCCATCCTGCCATCATTGCGAGCGGGAAGGCCACAAGCCCTATGGCATAACGTGATGAGAAGTGTTTGAGTCCGGGTAGATACTCAAGGAGAGAAAGGGGGGGCAACTTGATGACAAATCCGGCACCAAGAAGGAGGACGGCGAGCAATGGGATGTGTTTTCTGTAGTTTTTCAAAGAGTAAATTGAGAAGGCAAGTGAGATGACCCCGATGTAGAGAAAATAGCTGTCCGGCAGGCTGGGCACCGGCACAGGAAGGACTAAGCTACCGAGGCGGACAGGCAGGCCCCATAGCGGCCCGGATTCTCCCAATGCATGTGAGCGGTAGGAAAACCCCTCGGAGAAGAGCATCTCAAGGAATGGAAGGAGCGTAGCAGAAGAGATGAGGGCGCCGCCTACAAGGGCGAGAAGGAGATAAAATAACCTCCTGAGAACTTTTCCCCATCCTCCCAAGGCAGCCGCATATATGCCTACTCCCAGAAAGGTATAGATAGTGGCCTCCGGATGGCCGGAGAGGATGAGCAAGGCTGTCGTTAGGCTGGTCCAGGCAATGCTTGCTGCAGAGGGTTTTATGGAGAGCCTATGCACTGCCATGAAGAACAATGGGGAAAGGAACAGGGTGTTGAGCTCAAATAGGCGGAGGCAGGAGATTATGCTTCCTCCAAACCCGAAAGAGAGAGCAGAGACTGTTGAGGCAATGCCGCTCATTTTAATGGAGCGGCAGAAAATAAATACAAACAGGCTCCCAAGCCAGACCTTGAGGAGCAGGATGATCTCGAACATCCAAGCAGACGGGAAGAAATATAGGGGAAGCTTCATGGGCGCGAAAATTGTTGACTGCCAGTTTGCAAGTAACGGGCTTCCTGCACCACTGTAAGGGTTCCACAATGGAATCTCTCCATCCCTGAGGGATTGAGCAGAAAATAGCTCCCACGGAAGAAATTGCCAGTAGATGGCATGATCCCAGGATGTGACAAATTGCCAGCCCTCAGGCTTGAGCGAGCGATACATCGAGTCATTGAAGAGGTTGCTTGAGCCGCTGTAACCCTGTGCAAAGAATGGGGCACGATAAAAGAAAAGGGTAGTGAGAAGCAGGGAAAAGAGTGAGAATGAAATAAGGGGATGAAGGGCGAAAAATGATGGAACTTGAATCCTTTGCTGCATTAATTATACACTACCATAGATGAGAGCGATCGTCCTCATTCAGCCGAGGGAAGGGATTTATAACAGGTTCCATGCATGGATTCCTCTGTCCCTTGTCTCTATTTCCTCTCAGCTCTTTCAAGAGGGATACAGGATCATCATTCTTGACCAGCGCCTTGACCCCTCCTGGAGGAAAACCCTGAGAAGACATCTCCGGGAAGACCCCGTGTGCGTCGGTGTCACCTCCATGACCGGTTCCCAGATACTAAGTGCCCTTGAGGCCTCACAGATCGTCAAGGAGTATGGAAAATGCCCTGTTGTCTGGGGAGGCGTCCACCCTACGCTTTTTCCATCCCAGACATTGAATGATCACCGGATTGACATTGTTGTGAGAGGAGAGGGAGAGAGAACGTTCTATGATCTTGTTAAGACACTGGAGAAGGGCGGGCCTCTTGATGGGATATCGGGTATAAGTTTCAGGAAAGACGGCGCCAATATTGAGACCCCGGACAGGCCATTTACCTCAATGGACGATATCCAGCCCAAGGCCTATGAGATGGTTGACATTGAGGAATATGTCCATCCCTTCTACGGAGCGGAGAGGGCAATAGAGATTGAGACCTCACGGGGATGCCCATATAACTGCGGATTCTGTTACAACCCGCTATACAATCTCAGAAGATGGAGGGCGATGTCGGCATCAAGGGTAATTTCAATCCTGAAGGACATCCAGTCGCGGTTCAAAGTTAGGGCCTTTCATATCGTTGATGACGCCTTTTTTATTGACAGGAAACGGACAATGCAGATTATGGAGGGCATCCTGAGGGAAGGGCTTAAGACCGCCCTCATCTTTCAAGGCGCCACTGTCCGGGACATCCTCAGGATGGAGCCGGAGGAGCTGAGTGTTCTTGAGAGGGCAGGGTGCAGGATGCTCCAGTTCGGAGTTGAATCGGGCTCTCCCAGGGTGCTGAAGCTCATCGGGAAAGACACGGGCGTTGAGGAGGTCCTTGAGTTGAATGGAAGGCTCAGGGAGAATCCGGGGATCATCCCGTATTACAATTTCATCATCGGTTTTCCTACAGAGACCAGGGAGGAAGCCCTTATGACAGCACACTTGGCATGGAAGCTCCTGATTGAAAACCCCATGTCCCTTGTCAGCCCCTTTCACCACTACAAGCAGTATCCGGGCACTCCACTTTTTGATCTTGCCCGGAGAAATGGATATGCAACACCATTGAGCCTTGAGGAGTGGGGGGCATATGACTGGACAAGCGCGATCCCCAGGGAAGGAGCTCGTTCCCATTCCAGATTGCTGAAGAATATGGAGGTTGCCTCAATCTTTGTGGACAGGAAGATAGACCTGGTTACCAATTCACTGATTTATAAAATGGCTGCCAGGCTGTATCGTCCAATGGCGAGATTCCGCATGGCACGCTCCTTCTATTCCCTCATGCCGGAGGCAAGGGCATTTCAATGGGTGGTCTCGTGATGGACATCCTTCTTATCTATCCATCCCTGACAGTTGAGGAGAGATACGGCAGAAAAGGCCTGAGTGATGTAGGCGGGAACCTTCCCCCCTTAGGGATAGCCCAGCTTGCCTCCAGCCTTGAGAGCAGGGGTTTCTCTGCTGCTTTGATAGATGCAGTGGTCCTAAATATGGATGAAAACGATGTCCTCAATGAGATAGGCAAAATAAAACCCCGCGCTGTGGGTATTTCAGCCGTAACACCAGTTTTCCACCGTGCTGCAGCCCTTTCCACACTCATCAGAAAAAGGTTCCCATCCATTCTCATTATACTGGGCGGACACCATGCCACTATCGTTCCTGAGCAGGTTCTTGAGGAGCAGCCATGCATTGATATTGTTGGATGCGGCGAGGGAGAAGAGACCCTGTGCGAAATTATGGAAAAATACAGGTCAAAAAAATATTCCCGCGAGGACTTTCTTGGAGATTACCATATGCTGAAGGGTGTTAAGGGAATAGGGTTCAGGAGAAAGGATGGATCCGTTCATCTCACTAAGCCCAGGGAGCCCATAGAAGACCTTGATTCCCTTCCATTTCCTGCACGACACCTCCTTCCAATGGAAAAATATCTACCTCTTCCGAACCAATACAAGCGGAGACCGGTGGTCAACATGGTCTTCATCAGGGGGTGCCCCTATCAATGTAGTTTTTGTTCCAATACAGCTATATATGGCCGCCATGTCCGATACAAGAGCCCTGCAAGGGCAATGGAGGAGATTAAAAATGTTGTGGAGAGGTATGGGGCAAGGGAACTCTCCTTCTGGGACGATACCTTCACGACCAACAGAAAATGGGTGGAGGATCTGTGCAGGCGCCTGATCGAGAGCCGCATCGGCGTCATCTGGTCATGCTACGGCAGCGTGGGCACAGTTGATCCTGAACTCCTCAAGTTGATGAAGCGGGCAGGGTGCTGGAATATTTTTTATGGCTTTGAGTCCGGGAATCAGAGGCTCCTTGATAACATTTCCAAGGGGATCACCATAGATGAGATCAGGAAGACTGCAAGGTGGACTCACGAGGCCGGGATAGAGATCAGAGCGTCCTTTATGCTCGCCCTGCCCGGGGAAACCCCTGAAATGGCAAGGGAAACACTTGATCTTGCCCTTGAGCTGGAGCCCGAGTATGTCCAGTTCAGCTTTACAACCCCCTTTCCCCGCACCCGTCTTTACGAGGAGGTACAGAGGTATGGACGTCTGAACCACAGTTTCTCTGAGTATTATGGTTGGATCCCGGTATTTGTCCCCTTTGGCTATAAAGACAGGGAAGAGATCATGAGGATCCATAGGTGGATGACGCGGCGCTTCTATTTCAGACCTGCATATATACTCAGGATGTTGAGCAAGATTAGGACATGGGAAGACCTGAACAGATACGTCAAAGGCCTGAGGGTTGCTGCGCGCTTTGTGCTATCAATGCATTGAGGACCTCGGCACCTGGCTGTGAAGGGTCAATCTTAAGGGACATCCTGAGGTGATATAGCCCTTTCTGTCTCCTTCCGAGGAGCTTTACATAAAGAACCCCAAGAGAGCGGTGCGCTTCGGCGAAGTCAGGGTTGATTGTTATGGCGCGCTCAAGCTGCTCCACGGCTTCCTTGTAGCGCTTGAGATTAATGTAGAGAAATCCCAGGTTACTCATGGTGGTGTAAGCCTTGTTCGGATCCAGGTCGATTGATATTTTATATTCCATTATTGCCTTTTCCCATTCTTGTATTTCCTCAAAGGTTTGCGCTATCTCCCTGTGCAGGACCGAGTTTCCAGGCTCAAGACCGTCTGCAAGATGGAATTCCCTCAATGCTCCGGGGATGTCCTTCGTAGAGCGGTATATAAGCCCCAGGGTATAGTGATACAGGGCAATGCTTGAGTCGAGGGATATGGCAGATCTGATATGGACAAGGGCTTCTTCAAGCCTTCCCGTATCCATGTATGATTGTGCGAGCTTGTATTGTGCATAGGGGAGTTGAGGGGATTTGGACGCAACATCCTCCCAGAGTACAGTGCTGTTCCTCCATACCCTGCTCCGGTCCAGGGTCAGGATTGAGATCAGGACAAGAATAGTGATAAGGATGGTTCTGATGGTCAATGGATATTTCCTTGATAGTGAAAAAAGCCCCATAGCGAAGAGTGCAAAGACAGGGATGGATATTAAATAGAGGTGCCTGTCTGCGCCTCCGAAGGGCGCAGGAACAATCCCTGAAGTGGGAAACATGGTAATAATAAACCACATGATAAAGAAGAACACCCTCTTGTTGCGGCGTGAGGAGGTAAAAGCAAGGGTGCAGAATGTCAGCCATACCGGTAATACGACAAGAACATATGGGAGCGTGAACATTGACCGATACTCGTCCACCCTCGGATAATATGCGGAAAGCCTGATAGGGAAGGGGAGGCGATTGGGATATTTGAAGATGAATCCCGCGCCGCTTACAAGGAAATTCGTGTAAATAGTTCCACCGTAGAACTCCCTGATGATCTTGCTGGTGATCTGGCCGTAAAGAAAGATAGCCACAGACCCGAGACTCAGTAACCCAAAAGGGATGAGGGGCATAAGAATTGAGAAAAGATTGCGAACCCATGAAGCGTCTTGAACGCTGCCCTTTATTTTTTCTTTTCTGAGGGACAGCTCCCATGTCAGGAGGAGAAGGGGGAAGAGGATGGAATTGATCTTGGAGAGAAGAGAGAGGGCAAAAAACGCCAGGGAGGCAATATAATGGATATTTTTATTGCCCTCTCTCCAACGAATGTATGTGATGAAAGAGAGAAGATAGAACAGGATGCAGAGGACTGTTTTCCTCTGCGACATCCATACGACTGACTCCACATGGACTGGATGGACGAGAAAGAGAAGCCCAGACATGAGGCCAACCCATTGTTCTCCCTCACATAGCATCCTAACAATTACGAAGATAAGAAAGGCATTCAGGATATGGATGACGATGTTTCCGAGGTGATACCCCTCAGGATTGAGTCCCCAGAAAGAATAGTCAACTGCATAGCTCAGGAGCTGGATGGGAAACCATTCTCCGATGTAGAGGCTTGAGAAAAGTGCTGAAATGTTATGCCACGAGAACCTCCTGATGTAGATATTGTCCTTGATATAGGCAAGATCATCCCAGTTGATGAAGTCATAGCTTAGGGTCTGGGCATAAAGGGCAATGCCCAGAAAGGCAAAGCAGAGTAGGACCAGAAGGTCAGATTGCCACCCAGGTTTATTTCCAGTTTTCACGATAGTACCAAAGGTGCCTGAGACCGAGTGAGATCGTCCTCAGGAGACCCCTTCCAGTAAGCCGTGAATAGACAATGCCTGTGGAAATGAGAAAGATCATTTGAAACAGGGGATTGGGAGGGAAAGAGATGAGTTTTATCCAGAGCCTCTTGAGCCTGGGGAACCTGATGATCAAAAGCGACAGCTTGTGGAGGTTCTCATATCTGTGGGGCTTCTCAAGGGAGAGAAGGCTCTTTTTGTGAAAGGTTGCAGGGATGGAGTTGATAAAGTCAGGTTTAACCCATCCCTCCCGGATAGCCCTGTCTCCCAGGGGGGTTCCCGGGTATGGCTGAAAGATGGCCACATAGGAATAATCTGTCCCTATCCGCGAGTTCAGCTCCAGGGTATTAAAGCAATGCTCTATGCTTTCTCCGGGGAGGGCAACCATGTTGTAGCTCCTGAACTTTAGCCCTATTTCATGGAGAAACCCTGCCTTTTCAATGATCTCCCTGTTTGTTGCACCACGCCCAAGTAGCTCCTTCCTCATCTTTTCATCAGCGCTCTCAATTCCAATCTGGAGCGCCCAGCAGCCTGCGGATTTGAACCTCCTGGAGAGCTCATTGTTTAGGAGCTCCCAGCGGGTATTGCACAAAAAAGGCATCCTCACATCCTTTTCATATAATTTTAGGAAAGAAAGGAGCCAACCACGGTCAATGCCGAGGATATCATCAATGAAATTGAGTACCCGAGGACGATATAGGGCAACAACCTCTTTTATCTCGGATAGGACGGACTCCACGCTCCTCTGACGGACATACTTACCCTTTCCCTTGTAAAGATTCCTCTCAGAGATATTGAAACAATACGAGCAGCCATAGGGGCATCCCCTTCCGGCCATTAATGGCTTGATCGTGTCCCTCCTGATAAGCCCGTATCTGTCATATATTGACCTGTCAGGGTGCGGAAGGCCGTCAAGGTCTTCAATGAGGGGCCTGATGGGATTCTTGTGAAGCTTTCCATCCTTTTTCGCCCAGACATTCCTTATCCCCGTGTAGTCAGTTCCTTTCTCCAGGGCTGAGACGAGGTCATAGAATGCCTCCTCTCCTTCGCCCCGTATTATGATATCAATATTCGGGTCTTCAATAACTTGGGGGTAAAAAGTGGGGTGGGGACCGCCCATCACTACCAGGCATGATAGGGCCGATTTCACTTGTGCTGCCATCCTGAGTGCCCATATATGGGAGCCTGTGGTGGAAGAAAACCCTACAATGAGGGGCCTTTTTTCCCTTAATATGCCAATGAGATCGGACTCGCCGCTCTCTATGAAGACCTCGCATTCAACCCCTCTGGAGCGGAGATATCCGGCCAGGTATTCAAGGCCCAACTGCTCGTGATAGATATCCTGAAGGAATATGACCTTTGGAATCATGTTTTGATTATACTACAATAGTAATTATGGATGGGGAGAATCGGACGCAGGTAAGGGGGTAGCAATTGGCGCGTGTTCTTTTTGTTAAAGCAGCTCATATCACACGTGCAAATCCCCGGGTAACCTTCCCGCTGGGCATTATGTCTCTTGCCTCAGTATTGAGGGGGAAGGGCCATGATGTAAGGATTATTGATACGAGAATCGGACAGGATCCCGTTGTTGCAGCCAGGGAATTCTCCCCCAACATAGTCGGGATCAGCGCTCTCACCGTAGAGGCAAACTCCCTTCACAGAATAGCCCGAGAGATAAAATCACTAAATGAGGCGATAAAGATTGTAGCCGGAGGCCCTCACCCAACTTCTTTCCCTGAAGAGGTTTTAACGGACAAGAACATTGACTGCGTTGTCCTGGGCGAGGCAGAAGTTACCCTTCCTGAGCTTCTTGAGGGGTGGGATGGCTCGCTGTCTCCCTCTGTAAGGGGCATAGCCTATAGGGAAGATGAGGTCGTCCGCATAACAGAGCCCAGGGAGCCCATTGAAGACATTAATTCTCTTCCCTTCCCAGCCTGGGACCTCGTGGATATACGGGGTTACTTCCGCAGGAAGAGCATGGCGAGTATAGGTGTCAGGCCATATATGAACATCTTCACGAGCCGCGGTTGTCCATATCGCTGCATCTACTGCCACAATATATTTGGAAAGGGCTTCAGGCCCATGAGCCCGGAGTATGTAATTGAAGAAATTGAAACCGTAATCAACATGTATGGCATCAGGCATTATGAGGTCCTTGATGATGTCTTCAATCTCGATGCCAAAAGGGCCCATCGTATCTATGACCTTATTCTTGGGAAGGGGCTGAAAGTGGGGACATCTTTCTCCAATGGGCTCAGGGCAGACCGGCTCGAGATGGACCTCTTGAAAAAGATGAAAAGCGCAGGTGTTGAACACATCTCTCTCGCTGTGGAGACAGCCTCCCCAAGGCTCCAGAAAATGATAAAGAAGAACCTGGACATTGGAAGGGTCAAGGATGCCATCTCCGAGTGCCGCCGCCTCAGGATTTTTACCAGGGGTTTCTTTATGATGGGATTTCCAACCGAAACCGAGGAGGAATTGAAGGAGACCATCCGTTTTGCCGTAGAGTCGGATCTCCACAGCGCAATCTTCTTCATAGTTACCCCTTATAAAGGAACCCCCCTGTATGATATATGTCAGGAGGAGATCAAAAAAAGGCGAGAGGATTTCACAAAATACGACTGTATTGATGTAGCCGTCAATATGAGCCAGGTGGATGACAGGATGCTCTTTGCGCTTCAGAGGAAGGCTTTTCGTCTCTTCTACATTGACCCATGGAGGATCTATCACCTTCTTAGAGCCTATCCAGTTCCCCCACTTCAGCTCATGAGATATGGTGTAGAGATCCTCGCTGTCTGGGGGCTTCTTCCGAGACGAGGGAGGAGATAAATGTCTCGGATAGATATTTCCGTGTAAGCCCTGAGGCCTTCTCATCAGGAGACCTTCGGGGGTCCAACAGGTAAAGAAAATCAAGGAGCTTCTCTCGGCTAACCCCCACTGCCCCAAGAAAAAGGTTCCATCCGAGCACATGGACAAAGCGCCTTTTAACCCAGTCTCGGGACGAAAGCAGCCTAAAAACCTGGAAGAAAGCATTTATTCCGAAGATATATCCCCATAATCGGTTGGTTTTTTTATCGCCTTCAAACACGGGCAGAAAGCGGTGGTGTGAGAATACATTTCTGAGCTTGAACCTTTTTCTCAATGCTCCATATCCATGGATCCCTTTCATGGGAAGGAAGGGGATGGGGAGGAGGAAATCGCACACCTTGTATGCAAGCTCCGGGATCGTTGATGAGCCGTGAGAGTCCTGTGGGTGTCCCGCGACAAATGAGCCGCAGACAAATATGCCGTTTTTCCGTAATATCTCGCGGACAAGAGAATAGTCAGAGGTGGAGAAGCCGTCCTTTAACCCTTTTTTGTAATTTCTCAGCAGAGCCTTGTCCATAGTCTCAAATCCTACAACAACCTCCTTCAGCCCCGCCCTTCCTGCAAGCCCGATGAAGTCAGGGTTGAGGAGTATAGTGTCTGTCCTGAGGAAAGACCAGAAACGTATGTCAATTTTCTCCCTGATGATCCCCTCAAGTATCATCTTGTCCCTTTCCTTGTTGGCCCCAAAATTGTCATCAACAATGGCAGCCTGGGTGACCCCCATCCTATTAAGGATCCGCAGCTCCTCCAGCACTCTCTCTGCGCTCTTGAACCTCTGTTTGCTTTTCCACATTGATGAGGCGCAGCAGAAACTGCATTTGTGCATACATCCCCTGGATGTCTCGAGTGACGCAGTAAATCCCCTTCTTCGTAGATTAAGGTTGTAGAGCCTCAAGTCCATGATGTCCCATCTTGGCAAGGAAATGGAATCCAGATCCCTGACAAGCGGACGATCCGGGCTCTCTCTCAAATGTCCATCCTCAATGAAGCTGATTCCTTTTACATTCCTGGGAGGCGCTTCATGATCAATGGCTTCAAGAAGCTCCGGTAGCGTCCTTTCCCCCTCCCTCCTCACTATGAAATCTACTCCCTCCCGGAGCCATTCGCGGTTATAGAATGTTGCATGATGACCGCCGAGGACGATCCTGACATTGGGATTTACCTTCTTTGCGAGCCTTATTGAAACAAGGGTATTCAGGGTTCCAAGCGATGACACAGCATTTATTCCGATCACATCGGCCCAGCGAAGAAGATTGACATAATGCGCAGTTGTTGTCCTCTGAACGAGGCCGTCATAGACCCTGATGTCGTGTCCAGGAATAGATCCTGCGAGTTGAGGAAAGGTGGAGGCAGGGAATCCTACTACCCTCCCGATGATGTCACTGGAGATGGGCCAGGAGTCATATATGGACTCCGGCATGAGGAGAAGGACTTTCATGGCGATCTCCTCTCAAGGATGGCGAGACCCAGGGATAGAAAGCTCATGACGGGCTTGTAATGGGAGTGAATATAGGGAACCATTGGATTGTCCTTGAGGTCGTCAGGGGTGAGTGTGGGAAAGGTGTTCTTTGCGGGGTCCTGCATCAGGGACTCAACCTTGCCGTCATAAAGGACATACCTGGGTTTTTTTGCCTCAATCTGCGAGACTGCATCCTCTATCTGGGAATGGGAATATAGCACAGGGATCAGGAGGTCGTATGATGTCGGATTTCTCCTGTTTAGAAGGAAGTAATACTGCGGACTCCAGCCGTGAATATAGAGGTAGTCACCCTCTTTGGTCTTTGAGTTGATGAAGCGGTTGAGCGAGGAAAGTTCTGCCGCTTTTATCGGGTCGGAAAAGACGATGGTCCCCCTTGGAACCTTGACCTCAATCCGGTGATACTTTGAGAGGGAATAAGCCCATGATGCTCCCCATACAATGGTGGCCACTCCGAAGATGAAAAACAATAAACTGCAAATGAGTTTCACCGAGAAAATTCCCCCCTTAATTCCCCCCCTTGCTAAGGGGGGGGGAGAGGAGATTAAGAGCCCCTTCTCCAGAAAAAGGAAAAACAGGGCAAATGTGACCGGAGATATGAAGATAAGACGAAGGGGATCTGGCCTTGTCAAGATAGCGCCCAGAATGAACACAAGGCATATAACTGAAAGCAGGAGAAGGCCCTGGGTTTTTTTGTTTAAATTATTCCTTCTGGGATATAGGTAGATTGCAGAGAAAATCAGGGCTGGAAATGGTGCGTAACCAAAGGAGGCGGCAACAGGAAGGCCAAATAGCGAGAAAAGGAATTCCTTGAAGGAGGCAGGAGAGACCATACTATGAAACAGGTCTGCAATTATCTGGTTTCCGAAATAATAATACTGGGGCAGGGCGTTGAACCTGTTATATTCCCCAAACGGCAGGATCATGCAGTTGTAAAAGATTGTCTTTAAAAGTGAAAGGTATGAGGTATAGCCTGGGAATGTCCGTGCGTTCAGAAAAAGGAAGATGAGGAAGACTGACAGAGAAAAGGCTATTCCCAGGCCGAAAAGAAATACATCCCTGACCGTCTCCCAAAATGTCATTTTTCTCAGGGGTAGAAATACTGCAATAGATGCGAGGAAAAGAAACCCGTCTGATTGAAGCGACAGGAAGGCCAATCCCCCGCAAATTCCCGAGAGAAAAAGCTTGTAAGCCCTGGACGGCTTCAGGATGTTGCTCTGGAGGAGATAGATGCCGAGGAGGACGAAGAGCATGCTGAACCAGTGGTGGCTGACGTTATTCCAGTTGTGGAAGCCAAAAAAGACGAAGAGAAAAGGGGGATACAGCGCCAGTAACCAATGCATTCCCAGGGAGCGGGCCATTTTGTATGTGAGAGCGGCCATGGCACCTCCAATGAAGGCGATGGAGGCGCGCGCCGCAAGGAGTGTCGTGCCGAAAACAGGGAATACGAGATATCTGAGAATGATGACGGAGAGAGGGGTTTGGGCAACGAAAAAGTCCTTATAGATCAATTCCCCGTAGAACATTCTCTGAACAACATCAAGGGAGTAACCTTCGTCAGCGATTCCACGGACATCGAGGGAGCCGCAGAACTGTATGAGGTGAAGGAAGCTTATGAGAAAGACAGCGGCAGAGAGAATGGCATCGCTGTTCAATGTCCGCAAGAGAGCTGACAGTCTGCGCTCCGGCACCCGGTCCTCCTCAGTCAACCACGGATCTTCTGAGGATGATCCGGAGGACTACCGAGGCATTGCTGGAGAGATTCTGAAGTGGGACGTGATGGCGGGAAATAGCTTGTATAATCCGGCGGATCCTGGTGGCAGAGAGATAGAATCTCCTCGTGGCGCTCCTTTTTATCTTGATGAACTCTCTATCATCAATGCTGCTCAGGTTGATCCATGGCTTGTGGTAGCCAATAAGGTGCGAGTGGAGGCCGGACTTGATCTCATCGGGTGTATATCCCCGGCGGATAGCTTCTTTATAAATGTATGTCCGTGGGAAGGGGATGACATAGAAAAAGCTTGCGAAATGAAAAGTGTTTTGGCAGGCAAAATTCACCGTTTCCTCCATCTCTTCCCTTGTCTCATCTGGGAAGCCGAGCATGAAGAACCCGCCTGTGATCACCCCCTCCTCGGCCGTCCATCTGACCACCTCCGCAGCCCTTTCAAGATTCAAGAACTTCTTCATCCTTTTCTGGAGGTTCGGAGAGCCGGATTCAATACCATAGGAGATGCGGAACGCCCCGGCCGACTTGAGGGCCCTGACGAGGTTCCTGTCCATGAGGTCTGCCCTGATACCGTTGGGAAAGGAAAGAAGGATGCCTCCATCACCAGCAAGATCTTCACACAGGCGGTATACCCTATCTGCCTTGATGTTAAAGGTGTCGTCAGAGAAGTCAATTTCTTCAACCCCGAATGTTTTCCTGAGCCAGCGGATTTCCTCAAGAACATTTTTAGGGCTTCGGGCGCGAAATGCCTTTCCGAAGATCGTGTGACAGTATGTGCATTGGTATGGGCATCCCCGCGATGAAAACATAGGAAGGGCCCTTTTCTTGACCTGAAAGACATTCTGGCTGAATCCCGTCGTTCTCTTGAAATAGTCCCTTAGATCCACAAGGTCGTAGGACGGGAAGGGGAGGGAATCCACATCCTTAATCGGAGGGCGCATAACGAACCTTTGCTCGCCGTGATCCCTGCTGATGACCCCTGGAAGATGGGTGACAGGGCCTCCATCGGATAATGCATTTAGAAGCTCGGAGAAGGACTCCTCACCCTCTCCAGCAACACCTGCATCCACACACTCATTTCTCAATATGTCCTCTGGTTCAGAGGTGGGGTAAGGACCTCCGAAGATCACAGTGGAGGAGGGAAGAGTCCTTTTAATAATCCGTGCGAGGCTGTGCCCGGACTCTGCCTCTACAGAGAGGAGTGATATACCAACTACTTCGGGCTTGTATTCCATGAGATACCGAACTATATCCTTGTCCGAGCTCCTTTTTACCCTCGCATCAAGGACCCTGACCTCGTGGTTTTTGTTCCTGATAAAGCTCGCAACGTAGAGCAGCCCCAGGGGGGGCGGGGCCTTTACCATGGAGGAATTGGGCCTCATCAGCAGGACCTTCATTTAATTTCCCCTCCAGGAGTACTGGAGGAACCCTGTCAGTGCTTTCCAGCCGTGATACCACAGGAATCTCTTTTTTGGGTAGTCCCTTAAGACCCAGGCGATCCTCTTTGGAGAAAGGGTGAATCTTATGCTGGCATTCCGTTGAAGGCGGAATAGCTCCTTGTTATCAATATCACTCAGATTAAATGGAGCAGCAAAGTAGTCATAATCGCGGAAACTTGCCTGGATTTTGCTGTTTTTCTTCCCATGCATGGCCTCCATCTCTGTCCCCTGAAATGGTGTTGCGATGAAGAACATGGCTGTATGGAGGGACGATGAACATGCATACGAGATCGTCTGTTTGATTTCCTCAAGGGTTTCCGTGGGGAATCCGAGCATGAAGAACCCCCTGGTGAAGATCCTGAGGCGATTGCATATTTCAATGGCATTCCATACTTTGTCGAGCTTTAGGTTTTTCTTTATGAGCTTCTGGAGCCTTGGAGAGGCTGTCTCCACAGCTATGGAGATGTAATTAACACCCCCATTTTTCATTAGTTGAAGCTGATCCTCGTCAAGGAGGTCAGTCCGGAGCCCGTTTGGGAATGAGAATGACGCCCCCAGTTCGGGCAGCATACTGAAGATCTCACTTGCTCTTTTCGTATTAAAGTTGAAGATGTCATCCAGGATCTCGAATTCTCTTATCCCGTATGTCTTCATAAGAAACTTGACCTCTTCCAGGACATTCTGTGGAGATCTTGCACGGAACCCCTTTCCGAAGATGTTGTGGCAGTAAATGCAGTGGAAAGGACAAGAGCGGGATGTGAAAAGTGCCATGTATCTTCTGAAACCCAGACTCGCCATCCCCCGGACATGTGAATAGGGAGCTATGTCCAGGAGGTCCCATGCAGGGAAGGGAAGGGCGTCCAGGTCCTGAATTGGGGGCCTGGCAGGGGTGCGCACATAAGCACCGTCCTTCCTGAGTCCAATGCCGTTGACTCTCTTGACATCTCCACCGTCAAGCAAGACATCGCTCAGCTCAAGGACAGTCTGCTCACCCTCGCCGAAAACAACAGCATCAATGTTCTGATCGGAGAGGACATCTTCGGGAAAGGAGGTTGGATGCGGGCCCCCTGCGATAACCGGAATGTTCCTGCTGAGATTTTTTACTGTGCTGGCAATTTTGTGGAGGGAAGGGGCTTCCATTGTGATGGCGCTTAATCCAACCAAATGCGGGAGAAAATCGCCGACTTCCTTCGCAAGAGAGCGAGCGGGATCTTTGGAAACCCTCAGGTCAAGGATGCGGATCTCATGGCCCCGTTCTCTTCTCAGGAGCGCTGCGAGGTATAGGAGGCCGAGTGGGGGTGTGACGGCATAATTGAGCCTTCCGAGGCCCTCAGCCTTGATGAGGAGTATCCTTGCCATGATGGTTGTCAGCCTTTGGCTGAGCTTCATTGAATCCACCCTGTGATGGACCGTCCACTCCGGCCAGCCCCGACTCTTTGCCATGTGGTATGTTCCTTTCGCTCTTTTGTATAAAGAAGGTTTTTACGAGGCTGATAGCATATACATAGAGGTGATGCTTGCGTGGGAATGTGGACACTATCTGATAGAGACGCCAAGGGTTCATATTGAACCGGAATATTGCGTATCTTTGCAGCTTCTGGACCTCCTCTGTGCTTTCCCGACTCAGATTAAATGGTGCAGTGAAGTAGTCATAGCCCGTGAAGCTGTAGGCTTTCTCCTGAATCCTTTCGCGAAACTGCTTCTCTACTTCAGTCCCCTCAAACGGGGTCACAATAAAGAACATTGCAGAGGGAAGCTCTGATTCCATAGCGAATCTTATTGTAGCGAGCATTTCCTCCCTTGTCTCTGTCGGAAATCCAAGCATAAAAAAGCCCCTGGTGAATACCCTGAGGTGGTGGAGCTCTTTGATGGCTTCACTTACCTTATTCAGATTGAGGTTCTTTTTTATGAGCTTTTGGAGCCTCGGAGAGGCAGTTTCAACGGCAATGGAAGTGAAATTTAATCCTGCGTCCTTGAATTTGCGAAGGAGTTCAGTGGGCAGCCTGTCACCCCTCAGCGCATTTGGGAAGGAGAATCCAATCTTGAGCTTCTTCTTTATGATGAGGTCGCAGATTGCATGGGCTCGGGGGATATCAAGGTTGAAGATGTCATCAAGGATCTCGACCTCTTCAACCCCATGGTCCTTCACGAGAATCTCCATCTCCTGAAGGACATTTTCTGGACTCCTTGTCCTATAAATTTTTCCGAATAGGTTATGGCAGTAGATGCATTGGTAGGGACACGCCCTGGAGGTGAAGATAGTCATGTATTTTCTCAGCCCCACTGAGGCCATGCTCCTGAACCTGCCGTATAGGTTTAGATCGACAAGATCCCAGGCCGGGAACGGAAGTGCATCAAGATCATGGATATAGGGCCTGGGCGGCGTAAGTAGGACCCCTCCGTTTTTCCTGAATGCGATCCCCTTGACCTCGCCTATGTCTCTTTTTCTAACAATTGCATCCACCAGCTCCTGTGCGATCTCCTCTCCTTCCCCGATGACAGCGCAGTCTATATTAGGGTCAGACAGGACTTTTTGTATGAATGAGCTTGCATGGGGGCCTCCTGCAATGACGAAGGTCTTTTTGTCCACCTCTTTGGCTACCTTAGCAATAGCATGGAGGGAGGGGGCCTCTGTTGTAATGGCGCTGATTCCCACAATCTCCGGTGAATGTTTTTCAATCTCGCCTTTCAGCGATTGGTTTTTTAGCTCGGTCTCCCTCATGTCAATAATCCCGACCTCGTGTCCCTTGTTCCTAAGGACAGATGCGATCGACATTATCCCCAGGGGAGGTGTCATGGCAAAGTTGTAATTTTTCCCTATTTCCCATACCCAAGGAGGCATCAGGGGGCGGTAGTGCGATATGTCCGATGCCTTTATAAGGACGACCTTAGCCATTTATTCCCCCTCTTATTTTCCTCTCCTTGCAAAGGAGAGGGTAGGGTGAGGAGGATCTTAGCCATTTATTCCCCCTCTTATTTTCCTCTCCTTGCAAAGGAGAGGGTAGGGTGAGGATATTTTTCAAATCCTCCAAAATAGCATCTGTATTCACCAAAACATCCCTATCAGAATACCGAATGACTTTTATCCCCTTTGAAAGAAGATATTCGTCGCGCTTGTCATCTTTAACACGCCCTCTTTCTGTATAATGTTGGCTGCCATCCAGTTCAATAGCACTTCTTCTCTCTGGACAATAGAAATCAATGTAGAAAGGGCTAAAAGGGACCTGTCTTCTAAATTTTAGGTCCATGAAATTGCGAACTTTAAGGAACTGCCACAATTTTCTTTCTGCATCGGTCATCTGTCTTCGTAAAGTTCTTGCTCTGAATGTTTTCTTTGCCCCTTGATGACGAGGGCCTTTCTTCCATGTGATCATATAACCCTCACCTCAACCCTCACCCTGACCCTCTCCCTTTCAGGGAGAGGGAGATTGTTTTTCCAACTAACCCTCACCCCGACCCTCTCCCTTTCAGGGAGAGGGAGATTGTTTTTCCAACTAACCCTCACCCCGACCCTCTCCCTTTCAGGG
>Ga0315296_10001341_pt1 | contig 21504 bp, 20 predicted proteins | sample YL17G14_18_MG_FD_203921 | JGI IMG/M metagenome (GOLD analysis project Ga0315296, IMG submission 203921) | Sediment microbial communities from Yellowstone Lake, YNP, Wyoming, USA - YL17G14_18 | ecosystem: Environmental > Aquatic > Freshwater > Lake > Sediment | place: USA: Wyoming | collected...
CTTTCTCACACCTTCGATGCATCTCCCGCCACTGTTCGTCAGTTAGGCCGGTTCCGATTTTGGAGATTGTCAAAATTTGGTCCCCTTTCCGTATTCCTACCAGAAACGCCCCAATCCCAAACTCCGCGCGCTTTCCCCTTCCGCGATAATAGCCCATCACCACGCAGTCCAAAGTATCGGCCAAGCCCCCACCCTTCTTCCCCTTCTCCTGCTTAAACTTCACCCAGGTATAGCCCCGCCGGCCGGGGTCGTAGGGTGCCTCCCATTTTTTGACCACAATTCCCTCCAGTCCTTTTTCAATCTGCGCATCGTGATATCGGCGCAGTTCATGAGAATCGTCGGTGGCAATCTGAGGCGAGAGAACAATGGTTTTGTTAGCGGAAGAGAGGGTTTCCTCCAAAACTTCCCTTCGTTTGTTAAAAGGGGTCTTCAAAAGATCCCTCCCATCCTTATACAAAATGTCGAAGCAGAAGAACTTCAGGGGGATCTCCTTAGCTTTCTTGCCGATCTCGTACTTTCTCTTTCGTTTGATCGTTTCCTGGAAAGGCAAGAACCTGCCTGTCTTCGGGTCAAAACCGATCGCCTCGCAGTCCAGAATCGCTTCCTGGGCGTTAACCTCATGAAAGACTGCCTGAACTAAATCTGGAAACATGTGCGTTGTGTCCTCTAAATTCCGGGTAAAGGTACGCACAAATCCAACCGGAGGGCGGAATTGCGAGTTCGAGCGCAGCGAGGACTGTATTTTCGAAGAAAATGAGTTCGAGCGAAGCGAGGACTGTACAAACCCTTTAGGTTTTAAGTCGTGGGAAGGCTGCTCTTCCTTTTCCTCCCATTTTCGAGCGGAGCGAGAAAACGGAGACTGCAAAGCAGGCTTGTACTCTTTCTTCCTGCTGAAATGGACCTGAAGCCGGGTGCCATCGTATTTGGGTTCCGCCGCTACTTTTTGCTCTGCAAAAAGCGAATCTGAGCCTCGCGAAGATTGTACATTATCTCGAGCTTGTCGAGGGACCATCTTTTCAATCATCTCCTCAGCAGTGGGCAGGCGCTGGCAAAGGGCAGGCATAATCGGCACTCCCAAACTAACTTTGATTTCTTTTAATCCCTCAAGTCCTCTTTCCTTAATAATTTGGGCGATCTGACCGATATCGGCCCGGGCATTAAACGCTTCCTCGATCTCCTCGCGCTTGCTCTTGTCCCCCACAATCATCCAAGAGAGGGCATCAAGAATCGTCAGATCAGAAAAACCGAGGCGGAGTTTGCCCAAAGGAATCCGCACCACATATTTTGCCGACCAGGCATCAAGATCACCCAAAAGGCGTGCCATTTTGGAGATTTTCCTCTCAACCGAGCCTTCGCCAGCTTCCATGGCAATTTCATAAAGCCGATCGTAAACTTCCTTAACTTCCAGCGGTTTCCCTCTCGCTTTCTTGTCAAGAGATTCTGCCACCTCGCCCAGATCACCCACCTTTTTGTATTGCTTTTTGACCTCCTCCGCACTCTTTTGATAAGCCGCGGCCAAGATCTTGATCGTCATCTTCTCCGCCAAGTTGAAGTCGGTCCCCGCGTAAAGAGGAGCGAGGCGACCCAAAGAAAGGTAGCAAATCTTGTCGATCTCATCTCTGGAGGATTTTTCAAGGAGATCAGCAAGGATCACCGTTATCTCATTACGGGAGGCAGTGGCTTCTATTTTGGTGAGATATTCAGAAAGTTTGGAGAATTGCATCAAACCTATTTTAACAGGATTAAAGTTAGAAGAGCTTAGTTCTCGCTTCCTCAGTCTTGAAATTTTATAGGGTTCATGGTAAAACAAAGACAAATCAAAGATTAAGAAAGGAGGAGACAGATGGGTGGTAGACAGGCATATCTATTCCCCGGTCAAGGTTCACAGTTCGTGGGAATGGGCCATGACCTGTACAAGATGTACCCAGAGGCACAGGCCATCTTTACCGAAGCTGACGACGTGTTGGATTTCGCCCTGTCAAGATTGTGCTTCGAGGGGCCAGAAGAGGTGTTGACCGATACGATCAACACCCAGCCAGCAATTTTAACGGTCAGTATAGCCAATCTGCGGGTGCTAGAGGTACGGGGCGCCAAACTACCGGCGTTTGTGGCGGGACACAGCCTAGGCGAGTACTCAGCACTGGTAGCCGCTGGTGCGCTAACCTTCGCCGACGCAGTGCGGCTGACCTGCGAGCGCGGACGGTTAATGAAAGAGGCTGGGAAGCAGACGGCAGGCGGGATGATCGCCGTGCTCAACCTGAATAGCGACGCGCTGGAGGAGGTGTGTCAGGAAGCAAGCCGAGCTACAGGTGGTATAGCACAGGTAGCCAATTACAACTCGCCGGAACAGACTGTTATCTCTGGCGACCTGCTAACCTTAAAAAAGGTGGTAGCACTGGCCCAGAAACGAGGTGCACTGCAAGCGATCCCGCTGGCAGTGAGCATTGCTGGCCACTCACCATTGATGGGGGCAATGACGGACGAGTTCCGCCAGCAGGTTGTGGCAACGGCATTTCGGGAGCCAACAGTTCCAATAATCGCTAATGTCACTGCCGAGCCACTGATGAGTGTAGGCGCTATCCGCGAGGAATTGGTAAAGCAACTAACTTGTCCAGTACGATGGGCGGCCTCGGTGCAGTACATGATTGGCCAAGGTGTAACCAAGTTTGTAGAAATTGGTCCCAAGAACGTGCTGACGAGATTGATACGGCGGATTGATAGAAGGATGGAGGCAATAAGTGTGGGAACGGTGGAAAGTATCCAGATGTATCTGGAATCGTGATTAATGAGCACGCTCAAGGTCACGAGCTCATCAAATCCTAAGCGTGGGGGTATAAAGCGGGGATGAAACACTCTCCGCTTTTTCTTTTAGGGCCCTTGCCCCGTACGCGATGCTTCAAACGAGATATTCCGCGTATGCGGACTTGAATCTGAAAGGAGTCGTTCGGGGTTGCAATCCTATAGGATTTGTAGTAGAATCAAGTAAAATCTGATATCTGGAAAGGGGGAGCTATGTTTTGGGGGGGAGTAATTGTTTTTGCAATAGCAAGCGTGTGGTTCTTTAATGCAGATCCAAACTCGCCGGCAACCGTCAAAAGCATGCTGTACGGTGCTACCCTTGTAATTGGGGTGGTGCTGATGGTAGGAGATGCGATCCGTTGCGCTATCTGCAACGCCATCCACGCGTGAGAACCAACCCAGGACGAATAGTCCCACGAAAGGAGGAGGCTGATGGCAGATAAAACCATAACGGGACTGGCGTCATTTATCACCGCGATCCTAGTATTCTTGTTCATAGTCAGCATGGTTGCTCTTGTAATCGCGGGAATAATTATGTCAGCTGGTAGCTGATTAGGCGTTGCTGTATCGAATGACTAGCAGAGATGAAACACTCTCTGCTTTTTCTTTTACAGTTTAATTATCTCCAGATCCTTTTGAAGATCTTTGGGGATATGATGAATATCAGCGGTAGTAATGATCGTTTGTCCCTCGTTTAGGAGACGGGAAACCTTGCTACGATTCTCTTCATCCAATTCCGAAAAGATATCGTCCAGAAGAAGGACTGGGCGATCGCCGATTTTCCTCTCAACAAACTCAAGCTCGGCTTTTTTGAGAGCCAAAACTGCACGGCGCTGTTCACTTCGTGACCCAAAAGCGGCAAGATCGCGGTTGTTAGCCGATAAAAAGGAAAAATCGTCACGATGCGGTCCAATCAAGGACATCTCCGCGGCAATCTCCCTTCCCCGGTAAGAGGCAAGCCGTTCGGCAGTTAAGCCTGATATCAAGTAGTTCAGTGAAAAGTGATCAGTGACCAGCGAATTGATTTCGTTGAAAAACTTTTTGCGCGCTTCTTGAATGAAAGTTCCAAACTCCAGTAATTTCGCATCCCAAAAGGAAAGTTCACTCTCTTTCGCCTCGCCAGCGTCGATCCTTTCCAAAAGCCGATTTCGCCTCTTTCGTACCTTCTCGTACTCGGTTGCCGCATACCGATAACGAAACTCAACGTTTGATAAAGCAAGGTCCAAGAACCGTCGCCGAAGATCAGGACTACCAGCAACCAGATTGAGATCCTCAGGAGAGAAAAGAACAACGTGAAACTCAGGAAGGAAATCGCCAAGTCGTTTGGCAACCCTATTGACCCTAAACTTCTTGGTTGTTACTGTACGAGCCTCGGCTCTCGCCTCGACTCCGCTTTTTCGCTGGCGCTCAAAAGTAGGGAAATTTTTGCTGGCGATTAATTGGACCTCAAGCTCTTTAGCCACACTTCCATCTATTATTCCACCAATGACGAAGGCGAGTTCTTCCCCCTCTTTAATCATCTCTCGATCGAGCGTTGCTCGAGGAGAAGTCCCAAAAGAGAGAAGAGAGATCGCCTCCAAGAGGTTGGTCTTCCCTGAAGTGTTAGGTCCCACAACGAGGTTGATAGAAGGCGAAAACTCAAACTCCCGCTTTTTATAGTTGCGGAAGTTAGTCAAGGAAAGATTTTTGATCTGCATCCTCTTTCTGGCAGTTGGGGCAGAAGAACGTTCCTCGCCCACCGACAGTACTGCGTTTGATTTCCGTTCCGCATTTGGGACAGGGTTTTCCTACCCGTTGATAAACCCTTACTTTCTTCTCGTAACTTCCCCGCTTCCCATAAGCATCGCGATACATCTCATCACCGATCGTCGCCCCTCGAAGGGCAAGCCCGTCTTTTAAAACCTGCTCAATCGCTCGATAGAGCTCAATCGCTTGATTCTTGGTTAAGGCATTTGTTTTTGTTTGGGGGTGGATTCCCGCTTCAAAAAGCGCTTCGTTGGCGTAGATGTTTCCTACCCCAGAGATCAAACTCTGGTCCAAAAGGACAATTTTGATCGGGCGAGAGGTTCTTTTGATAATCTCGTAAAACTTCTCCCCATCCAATTCTTTAGATAGGGGCTCAGGACCAATTTTGGAGAGAGTATCCCCCAGCTCTTTTTGATCTTTGAAAAGCTTGATGTAGGCAAAAAGCCGAAGATCAGCAAAGCGAAGTTCCTTTCCACCAGAAAGTTTAATCACCGCTCGCTGCCATTCATCAGGAGGATCACCTTCTTTCCGAACCAAGAGCCGGCCCGTTAATCTAAGATGAACTCCCAAAGTCTTCCCCCCCGACAATTTGATAAGAAGAAGCTTCCCTTTGCGCTCAAAGCCCTCGATCCTTCGCCCCTTTATCGCGTTCGCAACTTCTTTTAGAGAAGGTTGGAGGACCTTAGGAACATCGGCAACCACATCCAAAACGGTCTTGCCCTTAAGCTCCTTTTCCAAATCTCTTCTTATCGTCTCAACCTCAGGCAACTCCGGCATAACAAGCTAAGTATATCAGAGGGTAGTGATAGGACGGGACTGAAGAATGTGGAACTTCCCTTGGGCGAAAGCCCACTCAACATCCTGGGGATCTTTGAAATGATCTTCGATTTTGATACAAAGTTTGGCAAGTTCTCCGATCTGGGCCCCCATTAGTTTCTGTTTCTCTCTTTTGAATTTTGGAACTGGAACCCCCTGGGTCTTCTCCCCACCGGAAATGATCATCTTTTCTTGAGGGTTGTTATTCACATCCAAAATCCGAAAGCTTCTCTTTGTTATCACATAACTGTCAGGCGTTATTTGTCCAGATACCAAAATTTCCCCCAAACCCCAACAAGCTTCAATCAGCATTTGATCTTTGTCTTTGGTTACAGGATGAACGGTGAAACAAACCCCTGAAACCTCCGACTGAATCATCTTCTGGACAACAACGGCGACCAATATACGAGTCTCGCCACGCTCGCCTCCGTTTTCTCGCTGACGCTCGAAAATAGGTTTATGATCCAATTTCCTCCCAAAGCGATAGAAGATCGCTCTTGGAGTATAAAGCGAAGCCCAGCATCGTTTGATGTTCTCCAAAAGATCCTCCTTTGTTGTGTTTAAGTAGGTCTCCAGCTCCCCGGCCCAAGAATCGATCTTTGTATCCTCAGCCGTAGCAGAGCTCCTCACCGCCACGTACCGCGCCCCCAATCGATCAAAGGCGTGTAAAATTTCGTCCCCCAAATCTTCTGGAAATCTCCCGCCCAGAATTAAACTACGGATGATTTCAGAGGCTTCCTCAATTGACTCCACATCTCCGATGTTTATCTTATCCCACCTTGTTCGAATCTCTGCTTCGGTATCAGTTTCCTTTAAAAAGCGCTCAAACGCTTGAGCCAAAATCACAAACCCCTCCGGCACCGGCATCCCAATCTTCATTAGCTCCCCTAAAGCTGCCCCCTTTCCCCCACAAGAACCGATATCTAATTTAGAAACTTGTTGGAGGGACAAAATCAATTTATTCATTTTCTAATTTCCTCATTCTCGCCAGAGAACAAGGTTCCTGAGCTCCGCGAAGGGTTCTTATTTTGAGCGTTAGCGAAGAAAGAAGGTTCTGCGCGAAGCACGGGTTCTTACAACTCCTTTCTCCGCATCAACTTCAACTTTGTATCAACAAACTTCTTAAACTCCTTTTGGAATTGTTCTTTAGAGAACTTTTTCGCTTGGGCGATGCAGTCCTTAGCTTTGTACTTTGAGGGATCGAAGGATTTCAGTACTTCCACCAGTGATTCAACCGTTTCTTGAGCAAAAAATGTACCCGTTTTTCCTTCAACAACTGTTTCCAAAACTCCTCCCTCTCCAAGGGCAATTACTGGCTTGCCAAAAGACATCGCTTCAACCGGGGTAATGCCAAAGTCCTCCATCCCAGGGAAAATAAACGCTTGGCAGTTACGATAAAGCTCAGATAATCTCTCATCACTGATAAGGCCGAGAAACTCTACCGTCGGGCCTGCAAGCTTTTTCAGCCGACCTTCCTCCCTCCCTGTTCCAACAATCTTAAGAGGGAGAGCAAGACGATTGGCGGCCTCGATCGCCAGGTCAATGCGCTTATACTCAACAAGTCGGGAAACAACCAAGTAATAGTTGTCTGGTGGTCTGGTGGTCTGGTGGTCTGGTGGAGTGGGAAGGGATGCAGGAGGATAAATGACAGTCGCTTCTCGCCCATAGAACTTCTTGATTCTTTTGGCTGTCTCCCTTGAGTTAGTCACCAGAAAATCAGGCCTTTGAGCAGCAGCATAATCCCAGATCCGAAGGAGGTTATCCAAAGGAGCAAGAAACGGTTTTAAAAACCATATCTTTCTCCGGTTTACCTCAGTTGGGTAGTGATAGAGAAACCGTGGTGGAGTATGAATATAGGAGATGTGAAGAGTTTTTGGCTTAGTCAGAACTCCTTTGGCAAAGTTAGCCGAGGAGGAGATCACCAAATCATATTGCGAAAGATCGAGATTTTCAAAAAGGATTGGATAGAAGAAGGTATAACTTTTCGCAAGAGGAAATCTCGGTAGCCTAAAGGCTCTAATATCCCAATTTCGCAACCGCAGGGGAAGTTTAGTAGGGTCATAAAGGCTGGTGTAGATTGTTGAATAGGGATAAAGCTCGTGAATTGCCTCCAAAACTCTCTCCGCACCTCCGTATTGATTTAGAAAATCATGAACAAGGGCAACTTTCATATCAGCTTAAGCTGGCTTTCTTCCTCTTTCTTACTTTCCTCCCCCAAGAGCGACTTGAAACCAAACTCGCGGAAAAGCTCCTGGGCTTTGTCGCTTTTGACCGACTCCACATCCCATGCGACAAGTTTTGATTCAACCGGAGCGTCGTCAGCGATCTTTGCCAGCTTCTGGGAAAGATAAGCTTGCTCCTTCCCCTTCTCTAAAAGACCGCGCACCTTTTCCGGCAGCTTTTCCAAATGCTCGTAAACTCCATCAAGTGATCCATACTCTTTTAGAAGATTCTTTGCCGTTTTCTCCCCGATCCCCCGCACTCCCGGAATGTTGTCGGAAGGATCGCCACGAAGCGCCTTGTAATCCACCACCTGCTGCGGCTTGACTCCCAGCTTTTCTACTACCTCTTTCGCGCCGTACATCTTACCCTCGGACAGACCTTTCTCTGGTACGAAGAGGCGAACGTTACCGCCAATCAGCTGGAAAAGATCACGGTCGCCGGTGACGATGATTACGTCATCCGCACTCTTTCCTGCTTTCTTAATAAAAGAGGCGATCAGATCCTCACCCTCGTAACCAGGAGTGATGTAATGGGGGATTCCCAAGGCCTGCAGGAGCCGATGGGCTTCTTCAATTTGTACCGCCAAATCTTTATCCATCTCCGGCCGCTGCTCTTTATATGCTTTAAATGCCTTGTGCCGGAAGGTTGGTCCTTTCGCCTCCATTGCCACCCCGACATACGCGGGCTCCAAATCTCCAAAAACTTTAAGGAGCATCCTTGTCAAACCATAAACTGCCCCAATTGGCTTTCCTTCAGGAGTTGTTAGAGGGGGAAGGGCATGAAAAGCACGGTGAAGAAGAGAGTGACCATCAACTAAAACCAACCGCTTCATCTGACAAGTTTGGCGAACTCTTCCGCTTCCAGAGTTTCTTTCTCCGTTAGCCTTTTTGCAACCTGATCAAGCTTCTTCTCATTCTTCGTAAGGGTTACTTTCGCTTTTTGGTAACACTCATCGATGATTCGCTTTACCTCAGCATCGATCTTCGCCGCCATCTCCTCGGAATAACCGTAAGACTCTCCCAGCTGCTTCCAAAGCCAAGCTTTCTCCCCCTGCTCAAGAAAGATTGGTCCTAGCTCACTCATCCCAAACTCTGTGACCATCCTTCGGGTAAGAAGAGTTGCCTGCTCAATATCATTCGCCGCCCCAACAGTAAACTCCTTGAATTTAAGCTCTTCCGCTGCTCTCCCTCCCAAAAGAGAGGCGACCATCTCCAGAAGCTGTGTTCTTGTCTGATGGTACCGATCGGTGGTAGGGGGAATTTCGGTAAAACCAAGCGCTAATCCTCGAGAAACAATGCTCACCCGATGAACTGGATCCATATGCGGCAGCTGTGAGGCAACCAAGGCGTGACCAGCTTCATGGTAGGCAGTAATTTTACGCTCTTCCTCCGATTGTAATCGTTTCTTCTCCGGCCCAAGCTTCACCTTAGTTGCCGCTTCCTCCAAATCGCTCATCTCAATTGCCTTCTTCCCCTCCCTCGCTGTCAGAATCGCCGCCTCATTGAGCATGTTCTCAATATCTGCTCCAGAAAAACCTACGGTGCGGCGGGCAAGCTTTTCAATATCCAGATCCTTTGCGAACGGTTTGCCGCGCATATGGATCTTAAAGATCTCTTTTCTCCCCTCAATATCGGGAAGATCCAAGACGATGCACCGATCAAACCGACCCGGCCGGGTTAAAGCGGGGTCAAGAAGATCGGGGCGGTTGGTCGCTGCCAAAACGATCACATTGTCACTTGGAGTAAACCCATCCATCTCCGTTAAAATCTGGTTTAATGTTTGCTCCCGCTCCTCGTGCCCCCCAGTAATCCCAAGGCCGCGTCGCCCCCCGATCGTTTCAATCTCATCGATAAAGATGATTGCGGGGGCGGATCTTTTCGCCTGATCAAAAAGGTCGCGGACCCGCGCTGCTCCTACTCCAACCAACATCTCCATAAACTCCGAGCCAGACATCGAGAAGAAGGAGACGTTTGCCTCCCCCGCAACCGCCCGTGCGAGAAGCGTTTTCCCCGTCCCAGCAGGGCCAACAAGAAGGACTCCTTTGGGAATCCTTGCCCCCAAAGCACGATACTTCCCCGGATTCTTAAGAAAATCAACCACCTCTCTAAGCTCTTGCTTTGCCTCATCGACCCCTGCGGCATCATCAAAGGTCACGCGTGGCCTTTTTCCCCGCATAAAAAGCTCGGCACGGGAGCGGCCAAAGGAGAGAATATCACTCATCCCCCCGCGCGCCTGACGAAAGATAAAGAAGAACAAAAAGATCACCAAAATCGCGGGAAGGAAGTTCACAAGAAGCTCCGCCCAAGGGAAACCTTCCTTCACGGTAATCCCCTCGGCTATGTTTTGCGTATTAATTCCGGCACGGGTTAAAGTCTCAAGAAAGCTCACCCCCGGCTCTTGCCGCGAAATCACCTTCTCACCGGAGGCAAGGGTCAGGGAGAGGGTGGTCCCCTCAACCTCGACCTTCTTCACCTCCCCTCCCTCAACTAAGGTGAGAACTTCTGAAATGGGTACCTCCTTTGGGGTTGTGATGGGGGTAAGGAATGCCCAAACAACTAAGCCGATAAGAAAGAGGATCAAAAGAGAGGAAAAGAGGTTAACTCTTTTGGGAGTTTTCGGAAATGTTTTCAACTGCCCTGGTCTTGCTGGCATCTTTTATTTCAACCTCATTGCCCCTCTCACACGATCTAAAACCTCAGCGGCAATTACCCGAGACTTGCACGTCCCTTCCTCTAAGATCTCGTCAACCAGACGAGGATTTCTCTCGTATTTCTTCCGTCTCTTACGGATCGGCTCCAAAAATTCATTAAGAGCTTTTGCTAACCGCTTTTTAACCTCAACATCTCCGATTTTACCTTTTTGATAAAGCTGCTTCATTTCCTCAACCTCCTTTTTGTTGGGGTTGAAAGCATCATGGTAGATAAACACGGGATTACCCCTCACATGGCCAGGATCAGTTGAGTGGATACGGGTTGGGTCGGTGTACATCTCCATCACCTTCTCCTCAACTACCTTTGGGCTATCGGAGAGAAAAATACAGTTACCAAGAGACTTGCTCATTTTTGCTTGACCATCCGTTCCCACCAACCGACCGATCCTCCCCACCAAGGCTTTTGGCTCTTTGAGAGTGCGACCGTAAATACGGTTGAAGGTTCTCACAATCTCACAGGTTTGCTCGATGTGGGGAAGTTGGTCCTTTCCAACAGGAACCAAATCAGCTTCAACAAAGGTGATATCTGCCGCCTGCGAAACCGGGTACATAAAGAATCCAAGAGGAACTGATTCTCCAAAACCGTGCTCCTTGATCTCGGATTTGACCGTTGGATTGCGCGAAAGGCGCGCTACCGTTACCAAATTCGCGTAGTAAACGGTTAACTCTGCGATCTCCGGCACCTGAGACTGGCGAACAAAAGAGACAACTTTAGGATCAAGCCCCACCGCAAGATTATCCAGCATCACCTCCCGTACTGCTTCCTTAACTTCCTCTGGATGCTTAAAGTTATCAGTTAGAGCTTGGATATCTGCCATCAAGATAAAAGTTTCGTACTGATGCTGAAGTTTAACCCGATTAGCCAACGTACCAACATAATGCCCCAGATGCAGAGGGCCTGTTGGTCGATCACCGGTTAAGATCCGTTTCTTTATCGCCACAGCAGTAATGATAGCACTCAACAGCAAAAGGGGAAAATAAAATGGTGGCTGGGGTGGATCTCCTTCGCTAAAGCTTCGGAAGACCTAAATCCCCCCAACTTTCTCTATCGACAAACCTACCCTCCGTAGCCTTGGCGAAGGATGGGTGGTGGCTGGGGTGGGAATCGAACCCACGGCCTAAGGCTTATGAGTCCCTCGCTCTAACCAACTGAGCTACCCAGCCATTCATCCTAAGCCTGTCGCCTCTCGACTTGCTCGAGGCGACCCCGAGCAAAGCCGAGGGGTCGAAGGATGGTTGCGGGTCCTGGAGTCGAACCAAGTCCTCCTGGTTATGGGCCAGGCGTGGTAAACCGTTCCACCAACCCGCTTTATTCCTTAAGATTATGATAACAGGAGAGAGCTTTAGGGGCAAGACCCGCTTCCTGGGATCCAAAAACACCGCCAGGAGCAGAGGTTTTTCTCGGACGGGGAAAGCTGCTTTTTTGTTGTACTCTCAGCGGCAAGTGCCTCTCCTTTTTTTGAAGGCTCGGCCGTTTTTTCTTTAAGATCCGGTAAAACCACAATTACTTCACCACGTTTGGCATACCCAAACACATCCCGCAGTACCTGCTCGATGTAGGAAAGAGATAGACGGTAGGCAAGTTCCTCCTCAAGATCCGCTTTGCGATCCTGCAGAGTTTCAACCTCATCTCTCAGAAGCTCTAACCGCTGTACTCTTCCTTTAACCTCGAGGTAACTACGGCCAAGAAGAAGGAAGAAGAGAAAAAGAAGGGAAAAAAAGATGGGCAGGGTAAGTTTCGACATCAGGTTAATAATAGCACAGGCCTGCCGTTATTTGCCCTATTGACACAATTATGGGCTGTGTGATAATCTACCATCGAGATGATTCCTTTGAAAAAAGCGCATCAGGAATTTATTGACCATCTTAAGGAAAGAAATCGGGCCCACGCTACGATCTTGGCCTATGGTAAAGATATCAACCAGCTTATTGAGTTTCTTGAGGAGCTCGAGCGAGCGCATATTGCAGAGATCACTAAAGAGGATATTGAAGCCTTTATGGCGAAGCTTCTTAAGGAGGGGTATACCCCTAAATCTGTCTCCCGCAAAACAAACGCCGCTAAGACTTTCTTCCGTTTCCTTAAAGTAAACGAGTATATCGCTGATGATCCAGCTGCCCTTGTTTCTCACCCCAAATTTGAGACTAAGCCCCCGCGGATCCTTTCGGAGATGGAGTACCGCGCCCTTCGAGATGCGGTAAGCGTGGATGTTCGCACCTACGCCCTTGTTGAGCTTCTTCTTCAAACGGGAATAAGAATTGGGGAGTTAGCACGACTTAGACTTGAGGATGTGAAGTTTGGAACCGGAACAAGAGATGGAGAATTGAATATCTGCGCCTTTAACCGACATGAATGTCGGGTAATTCCTCTTAATGAAAAGGCACAACGAGCCCTTAAAGCTTATCTTAATACCAGACCGGTAAAGGCAAAAAGCAAGCAGCTTTTTATCACCCGAACAGGAAAACCACTTCTGGTTAGAAATATCCGCGCCACCTTAAAACGCTACTTTGAGATTGCCGGGATCAAGGATGCCACGGTGAATGACCTTCGTCACACCTTTATTGCGCACCATCTCCAGCGAGGAGCTTCTCTTGTTCTGGTGAGCAAGATCGCCGGTCACAAACGCCTTTCAACAACCGAGAAATATTTGGAACACATTAAAGTTGAGGCAAAACAAGAAAAAGCAGAGCTTGCAGAGCTTTAATCTAGGGTTTAGGCGCTAGGGATTGGGGTATAGAAATTGACAAGTCCGCCGAGAGGCGGTTTTTAATTTCCCCACACCTGCCACAAATTTAAAGTCTCCTTATATGGGTGGCGGCGATCAAAAGCCAAAGTGAGACAAGCAACCACTGGGTTGAAGCAAGCCAGACGTCGGCAACAAATGCCCCGTACGTCGCTAATCCCAAGGTAATCAACGCTAAGATATCCAGCGTTGTGTGGAGATTCTCACGATAGGGATCGAGAAAGTTAAAAGCTATCTTTAATCACCCCCTTTCGGTTGGTGGGCGCGGTAGGATTCGAACCTACGGCCCTCAAGGTATAAGCTTGATGCTCTTCCGCTGAGCTACGCGCCCAAACCTTACGAGGTATAAGACCTTTCGCTAACGCTCAAGGATCTTGTTTCTTCGCCTTCACTCAGAAATAAGCTTCCCGCTCTAACCAGTTGAGCTATCCACCCTATTTTATTCTAACAAACTTTACTTCCGGGCTTAACCTCCTCCTCCGGAATGAGAATGATCGGTTTTTCTCCAGAGATGGCAGCAAGAAGCATCCCCTCGGACTTAACCCCTTTTATCTCTCGTGGTTCAAGATTAGCAACCACAACAACCAGTTTTCCTAAAAGCTCATACGGTTGGTGCGTATCCTTAAGCCCGGCAAGAAGAGTTCTTTTTGTGGGCTCGCCTAGATCAACCGTTAGCTTATAAAGCTTATCCAACCCCTCAACCTCCTCAACGTTCTCAATTTTGCCGATTCTAAGATCTAAATTTTGAAAATCTGAAAATGGAACCATTACCAGCTCCCTTCCCTAACGTGGTTGGCAATCTCCTCCTTAAGTGCTTTGATGTCCTCAGCGTGCCGTCCCTCAAGACGCTTCCAGAGCTCTTGGCAGCGCGGACAACCCCCAGCATCGCTCTTGTAAAAGTTTTCGTAGCGCCACTCCGAGTCCATCAGCTCCGAAAGCTCCTGGATAAGGTTGTGAAGTAGATTTGGTACTGTTGACACTCGCTTTCACCTCCCCTCACTCCTATGATAACAGTTTTAGATTATAATGATTGGAGAAGATGAAAAGAGGTAAACTCCGAAAGATTTTAACTCTCACTGATCCCTACCCGAACTGGCGGTATGAAGTTGGTTGTTACCTTCATTCCTTCGCTGCCGGTTTCCTTGTCGCCATCGGCCTTACCAGCCCTCTTATATGCTTCTCACGTGCCATTCTCGCCAAATCGGTATTTTTCGTCGCCTTTGGACTCTTCCTCTTTTCCCGTCTTAAGATTATTCGAGAGTTGATCGAGATACTGAGAGAGGGATAACAAACCTGCCTGCCAGCAGGCAGGGACGGACCTTGTCACGCTTCCAAGACGATCGTCACTGGGCCGTCGTTGATGAGGGCAACCTGCATATACTCCCCGAACTTTCCCGTTTTGACAAGAATATTCAGCTTCTTTAACTCTTCAACGAAAAGTTTATAGAGCTTCTCGGCTTCTGCAGGCTCAGCAGCCTCTATAAAGGAGGGTCGATGGCCACGAGAGGTATCAGCGAGGAGGGTAAACTGGGAAATTACTAAGATTTCGCCACCGACCCGTTCGGCGTTGCTCAGGGTCGCCCTGACCTCTCGGCCATGAGCTCGAGGCCGAATGGGGGAACTCGAATGGGCGACATCGCGAATGGATAAGTTCATTTTCCCCTGTTGATCAGCCATAATTCGCAGATCAGTAATCTTCCTCGCCAGCTTCCGCACCTGCTCCTCGGTATCACCTTCAGCCACCCCCAAAAGGACCAAAAGCCCCTGGCCAATCTGGGCGACCCGTTCGGCGCTGCTCAGGGTCGCACTGAGCGGAGTCGAACGTGCGACCTTTCCGCCAGAGGCGGATCGGCCTTGGGCCGACTTCCCCCCAACCAAAACGTTGGCCTCTTTTACCCTTTGAACAACCGCTTTCATCTTCTTTTAGGATAACAAATGGATTCGATGAACTCACCATAAAAGAAAAAGGCCGTCTCATAAGAAACGGCCTTTCAACTACCTCCAAGCAAAGTTGTTATAAGTTCGCGCAGTAGAGTTATGGGAACTCCGTGGACGATAACGGTCCAGAAGAAAACATCAATCGCGCACCCCAGCCAGATGAGCGCCCATGCCTCTTTATACCTCTTGACAGGATAGGCCAAACGCACGGCCAAGACCCCCCAAAAAGCTCCCGAACCCGGCGCCACAAAGAAAACCAGAAGCCAAAGCGGGGAAACGAGTGGCCTGTCGGAACGTTGTCTGAAGAACCAGCTCCTTATCCTACCCAACAAACCCCGCCCCTGCTTTTCCTTTAGCTGGACAAGATATGCTTGGACTCCATCCAAACTACCTTCTTTGCAAAGAAGGAAGTAGAAAACGGAGCTCCAAACACCGATGCCAAGATAGACCACCACCGCCGCGATGAGAACTCCAAGCGAGATGATCATCGGCACGACAAAGATGCTGTGAAAGACAATAAAGTAGAGCGCTATCCAAGGAAGAAGAATCAACCGCACCAACCGCTGGCGCATCTTTCTCCTCCTTACTTAGTTTTAAAAGAATACTTCTATTATAGGACATCACTACCAAAAAGAAAAGCCCGCTTATTTCACTATCCTAAAAAAAGACCCACCTAAAACACGGTGGGTCTCAACTAGGATCCTCAGCTAAGAGACTCCAAAGCCTTAGTGATGCCATCGGCTTTCGTCTCGAGGTTCTCTCCCCTCACATCATACTTATCAGCTTGATCTCCAAGACGGGATATTTGGGCCACGTGTCGACGCTGCATCTCCGCGATTTGGCGGCGAAGAGCTTCATCGGCTGCCTTGATATCCCTTCGCAGGGTGGTTGCCTCTTTCCTTACAGCAGCAGCCTCCCTAACGAGGGCGTCCTTTGCCGAAACAAGAAGTTCCTTCCCAGCCCCGAAGATGCTCGTCGCATCTTCCCTCACAACCATAATCCTGAAACCAAGAAATTTTATCACCGTCCCCCTCCTTAATAAAAAGACTCCTACCAAAGTTTGGTAGGGCTATCTTTATTATAGGACAAATGGTGAGGTTGTCAAGGCCTACTCTTTAATCACCGTTCCATCAGGAAAGGTCAAGGGTTAAGCAACTCTTTTGCCGCTTCCCACATCTTGCTATCCTCTCCAAGGAGCTTTTTGTACCACCACTCCGCCCCCCAAAGGTAAACGCGTTCCGCCCCTCCAAACTTAAGAAGAAGTTCAAAATTTTCTTTTAAGATCTGGGGGGACATCGTCTGCCCCTTCTCCCCCCAAGGTTCAGCCTGCATCTCCACCACCCAAAACTTCTTCCCCAAATTGGTGGCGAACTGCCTCTCTTTGGCAATATTTCTTGGCGAAAAGGGACCCAAACGATAAGTTTGAATCACCAACCCGCTCGGTATAACGGCTCGGGGATAGAAACTTACTCCAAACACATCGGCTTTTTGTATTGCTTCCTTCCAAAAGGAGCGAAGGAAGACTTCCCCTCCAAAAGTAAGGATTACGGAACGGTGGTGTGAGTCATGCTCCTTAACGAAAGATAGTTCACGCGCAATCAAAGATGAGGAGAAGTGGCGACACCAGCGGCGAAAGATCGGCAGGTCAAACGGTTCATTCTCCACTTGCCAAGCTTCAATGGTTTGACTAAGTTCATCGCCGGAAAAATGGTTTACTGCTGCTGTAAGAAACTCAAAAAGCTCCTCCTCAAATTCCTTATCACCCAAATTTTTTGCCCAATCTGGCGGGTAACACTCCGGATAGCGAAAGTTTCGATAGCCAACTGCTAAAACCGCCTTAACCCCCCGTTTTCCCGCTTCTTGTAGATACCAATCTACTTCGTGAAAATCGAACTGATCGTTCTCTCTTTCGACCTCGCTCCAGTAAACGGGGAGCCGAACGCTTTGTGGTCTTAGTTCATCCAAAATCACTTGATAAGTTTTCTGGGGATCAAGCCCCAAACTTTCGGCATAAAGGGGGCTAAAACTCACTCCCAATGCAATCTCATAGGGACCTTCTTTGGGTACCGCGGGTTTTTGCAAAGCAGAAAAAGAGGCAGCTAATAGACCAACAAATATAAAGGTGAGAAACAAATAGCTCAAACGCATCTGCGTTTTATTCTATCCTAATGAAAAAGGCGTGATCATTATTCTCGCCAGAGAACAAGGTTGCTTTAGCACCTTACTTGATCACGCCTTGAAGATAATCTTGAAGATAAGCTCTAAACTCCTCCCCTACGGTTGGGTCGGCAAGAGCCATCTGGACAAAGGCAGAAAGGTAACGCTCATTTGTTCCTGCATCAACCCACACCCCTTCAAGCTCAAGGGCATAAATGGTGGTTGTTCGGCAAAGATGGTTAAGGACGTTACTGATAAAGACCTCCCCCTTGCTAGAAAACCGTTGAATGACTTCCTCGACCGCCCCAAAGATCGAGGGTTCAAGAATCATCCCCGAAACCAGGGCAAGATTCGAAGGAGGCTTCCTCTTTGGCTTCTCTACCAACCGCTCAACGGTGTAAAGACCCGGCCGCTTCTCCCGCCCAATCTTGATCACCCCCAACCGGGAGAGAAGCTGTCGCTCCTTGATATGGACAACCGAACAGATGGGCCTTCCAACCTCAGCATAAGCTTCTTGAAGCTGTTGGGTACGTGAAGGCTCTCCAAGCCAAAGGTCATCGCAGTAGTAGACAAGAAAGGGTCTCTGTCCAAGATGTTCCTGAGCCTTAAGAAGAGCATCCGCCGTGCCACGTGGTTCCTCCTGATGAACAACAATTGCTTTCTTTAAACCGTACTCCGTTGCGAGAAATCTGAAGTAGCGTTCAAGAGGACGTTTTGACGGCGCGGAAACGAGAATAACCTCCAAAACACCGGCGTTAACCACCTCTCTTATCAGCCACCCCAAAACAGGCATCCGCCCCAGAGGCAAAAGCTCCTTGGGGATGAACTGAGAAAGAGGAGCAAAACGCACACCCTTCCCCGCGGCAAGAATCACCGCCGTTTTTATCATCTCTCCCCCCGCCCCGTATGCGACACTTCAGGCGAGATACCTGTGTAACAGGATGAGCCTGAAAGGAGTCGTTCGGGGTCCTTTCTTTTAAAGATCTTAAAGAGGCGCGAGCAGGAATCGAACCTGCGAATAGAGGCCTTGCGGGCCTCCGCCTTTCCAGACTTGGCCATCGCGCCGAACGCAGTACAGTCCTTGCTTTGCTCGAACTCGTTATCTCGCTTGCGCTTGATAATGAGGTGCGTGGACAAGCTAGCGACCAACGATGTGGCGTCGTTTCGCTCGTTCCTTTCTCGCTGACGCTCGAAAGTGTCGCGTCCTTGGCCATCGCGCCAAGCTTAAGAAGAGTGTACCTCCAAACTGATTATACACGACACATCTTCTATCGCGTTAAACAGTCTTATCTTCTTATCAATAGAAAACTTTACCTTTCAGGTAAGGAAAGAAAAAGCACCCTCTCCCGGTAGAGAACGTAGCTCTCGCAAACGTTTTACCCTTTCTTCAGGTAAGGAAGACCGGTTCTTGGGTTCTCCTCGACCTTCATTCCAGCAGGAATTGCATCCAGTGCTCCGGCCCGAATGTCAGGCGCAAAGTAGTAGATGGTCTGCTGCTTTCCGGTGTTTTTAAGAGTAACGGTCTTGCCGTGTAGGTAGTAAGTGCGACCGCTCTTCTTTGATGTGAGGCTGTAAGCCATATTGACGTTAGCGTATAGCGTTAAGCGTACAGTTCTTAACAACCCTGAACGCTAAGTTTGCTATTGCGCTATTTTCTGTTTTTCACCTCCTCTCACAATATTCCAACAGAAACTGCCCACGGGGTTGGGGGCAGTCTGTGTCTCCATTTAAACAATTTCCCCTCCTGATGTCAAGTTTGCTTCTCCCGTAACAGCTGGCTTAAACCAAACCTACAAGGATTATCGCTCCCATCCCAACCAAAATCACCCCCGTGATAAGGTGAAGTACTCGAAGTCGCTTTTGTCTTATCTCCTCAGCTTTCTCCGGACTCAAGCCCTTATAAACTGCAAGAGTGAGAAGCACCATCGGGATAATGAAAATAAGGTTATAGAGGATAAGATATGCAAACGCTTTGGTAAACTGGGTTCTCTGGGCAAGCATTCCCAAAACTACAAGGTATGGGCCACTCGTGCAAGGGAGAAGGAAAAGACTGACAAGAAATCCGATAAGGAAAGCCCCAAAAGGGCTGGTCGCTGACGCAACCAAGCTTTTAAGTCTTGGTCGCCAAGACATTGGGACTTCCATCACAAATCCACCTCTGCCATACCAGAAGTAATCTTTAAGATTGAGAAGACCAAAGATGATTGCCAAAGAAGCGATTACCTTTGTAAAGATCTGTGGAAGGTTGCCAAAGGTTAAGGCCTTATAAAGTCCCAGTCCCATTGCCAGGTAAGAAAGAAAGATCGCGAGGGAGAAAAGGAGACCGGCTTTAAGGGCACGTTGGCTACTGATTGAAGAAGGGCGACGAAGCAGACGAGCAAGCAGTCGGTCAAACCAACCCATCTTCGCTTCACTAGCGCCACCGGCAGCAAGGATCGTTGTCAAAAGAAGGATGAGGATGGCAAACTCACAGGGGTTGATGCTATCTGCCAGTGCTCCGGCGATCAAAGTAGGGAGAAGCAAACTCGGCTTCTCGCAGGTTGGTTCTTCCTCAACCTTGAGGCAAGAGAGATAATCTTTGATCTTGTCAGCTCCGACATAAAATTTCCCTTCTGCCAAAAGGACAGGAACCCCACGCTCAAGAAGAGGAATATTGCGCTCTTCAAACAGCTTTGTTAATTCTTGGGCGTTCTCACGGTTAAAGTAAACCTCTTTGATCCCAATTGCGTAACTTCGATCAAGTCCTTTTTCCTTGATATATTGCTTCACTACGGCACAATGGGGACACCCTTCCCCAACGTAGAGAGTCATTGTTGGCACTTGAGAAAATACCGCTTTTGGCAGAAGAAAGAGCGTAAAGAAAAAAACAAGACACAAAAACCATGTAATTCTCACTGCGTTCAAATTATAAGAACCCCTCGCTTCGCTCAGAAACCTTGTAATTTTCACTGCGTTCAAATTATACGAGCTTACTTGCGCAATCTCCGTAATTCTCACTGCGTTCAAATTATAGCAATCAAAGCTGATATTCTAAAGAAGATGGCAAAAGAAGAAGCAGCCGCACTGGGAAAACCGAGTTACCTCTGGAGGGCAGGACAGGAGCGGCGGTTGGAGATGATCAGAAGATACATTCCTTTGGAGGGAGAGAAAATCCTTGATGTTGGGTGTGGGATTGGAACATATCTTCAAGCTTTTAAACGGTTCACTAACGAGCTTTATGGGGTCGAGATCGATGAGGGACGGGCTAGACAAGCAAAGAAAGTTACCCCCAACATCTTAGTTGCGCCGGCGGAGAAGCTTCCCTTTGACGACGCGGCGTTTGATATCGTTTTTTCTCACGAAGTTTTGGAGCATGTCAAAAACGACCGGAAAGCAGTCGAAGAAGCAGTAAGAGTCCTAAAACCTGGCGGCTATCTTGTCATTTTTGCCCCCAACCGACTATTTCCCTTCGAGACCCACGGCTTCTATCTTGGGGAAAAGTACATCTTCGGCAACATACCTTTAATTAACTATCTGCCTAACTGCCTAAGAAACCGACTTGCCCCCCACGTCAGGGCTTACACTGTGGGGGATATCAAAAAGTTATTCGAGGGCTTGCCGGTGCAGTTCATTGTCTTCACCCAGATCTACCCCGGCTTTGACAAGATCTTTGCCCGGATTCTCTTCTTAGGAGGATCGCTGCGCCAAATTTTCTACCGCTTGGAAGAAACACCACTGCGGATCTTTGGCCTCTCCCATTTCATCATCGCTCAAAAAGTTAGCGAATAAGAAAAAGCCCCGATGAAACATCGAGGCTAAAAAAGAGTCATTATCCTATACCTTAATGCGAGGAAAATCATTCTTACCGCAATGGTTGTTGTTCTCCACAGATTTGGAGTTCCCTGTGATTCCCCCACCCGAGGAAGGAAATTGATTGGGATCTCAACACTGCGAAACCCATTTTTCTTAAGAAAGGTAAGAATCATCATTTCGGGAGAGAAATGATCCCCTCCTACCGTAAAATCACTTCGGATCTCCTCATACAGAGGACGTTTGATCAGTCGAAGAGTACAACCTACATCCGTGATGGAAGGGGTGTTGAAAAGGATTTGGATAAACTTGGCTACCGCCCAGTTTCCTGTTCTTAAAAGGAACCCCATCTTTGCCCCTCTCCAAATAAAAGGGATCCTTGTCCTTGAGCCAAAAACTGCATCAAATTCGGAATAGGCTAGCAGCTTGAAGATGTCTTCAGATAGGAACGTTCCATCGGGCTCCATGAGAATCAAATAATCCCCGGAGGCTTCTCTCAGACCTTTCTGGCAAGAGAACCCGTACCCTTGGCGCCTTTCAGAGACAACTCTGACTAACTCAGGAGGACCGACCCGAAGAACTTCT
>Ga0315296_10001342_pt1 | contig 21502 bp, 23 predicted proteins | sample YL17G14_18_MG_FD_203921 | JGI IMG/M metagenome (GOLD analysis project Ga0315296, IMG submission 203921) | Sediment microbial communities from Yellowstone Lake, YNP, Wyoming, USA - YL17G14_18 | ecosystem: Environmental > Aquatic > Freshwater > Lake > Sediment | place: USA: Wyoming | collected...
GAAGTCTTCGAGAAGGGCAAACCTGCTCTTACAGCTCGAAGCGAATCAGTACGCTGAACGAGGTCCCTAGCGTGCCGAACTCAGAGTTCACATACGAGAAGCCAAACGAACAGCTCTATCTCAGCACCCTGATCGCATATCTGGAATCCAAGAGAGAGAAGTATCTGTCCAGTCTAGTCAAGGAGGCTAAGTGCACCATACAGCCCTCCAGCACGTATTCCCGAAAGAGGTGGAACGCTCTCTCAACTACGGTCTACCTTCAGATACCCGTCGAGAAATTGAACTCGATCAACGAGGCAGTAAAAGGCAAACTCATTGGCTTTTGCGATGAAGTCATGCCCAAAGAGATCGGGTTCGATGTTGTTAATGTCGAGTTTTCGCCGCTACTGATTACGACAAAGAAACAAGACGAGCCGCACATGAATATCACATCCAAAAGTGTGGTCGTTGACGGCCAGAAAACGGAAGCGATATGGGATGTGTTCATTTGTCATGCAAGTGAGGACAAAGAAGACATTGCAGGACCGCTAGCAGAGGCTCTTGCTGCTCAAGGCTTGAAGGTATGGTACGATGAATTCACGCTCACTCTCGGGGACAGTCTGAGCAGATCGATAGATCATGGTCTTGCTAATTCAAGGTTCGGAGTTGTGATTCTGAGCCCAGCCTTCTTCAACAAAGAGTGGCCGAAACGAGAGTTGGATGGTCTAACCGCGAAAGAGATCAGCTACGGTAAGACAATCCTTCCTATCTGGCACAACGTAGACCGTGATTTCGTCCTCAGGTATTCGCCGGTGCTAGCTGACAAATTCGCCGTGTCAACCGCCAAAGGTTTGAACAAAGTTGTAGATGAGATCTTGAGAGCCGTCAGCAAATCAGCCGAAAGCCCGCCAAGCAAAGACACCGCATCCTTGCCAACAGTCAGTTCTGAACAGGACAAAGAAATGTTTGCAAAGCAACTTGAGGATTTGCCAGCCGGGATCGGGATACTGGCAAAGATCACATCGCGGGGATACTGGAGAATTACTATACGACCATCAGTCTTCAAGCAGAACCGGATAGATACCCTGTTGGAGTGTGAGATGGCTGTTGCAGATTGTCAGGTCTCTCTGAGAGGATGGAACTACCCACATTACGAAACCATAGATTCTGGAACAGACTACGTCTGGTCTCAGACCGACTGGGAAGACAACAAAGAGTATTGGCGTTTCCACCAAAGCGGGCAATTTGTCAACTACTTCGGCTGCGAAGAAGATTGGTGGAAAGAAAGTGAACGATCTTCGGAGAGCGCGAAGCGGTACAATACAGGTGAGGCGCTGGAGATCTTCTGCGCTCTCTTTCGACTGACCGAGATCTGCGAATTTGCCGCCCGACTTGTCGCGAAGGGCATATGTGATGACTGGATGACGATATCAGTAGAGTTACACCGCATGTTCGGGCGAAAACTTCTGGCGTTGCACGGTTCTCTTGACGAAGACTATGCCTGCAAAATCGCCGATTTGAATTATGAGAAGCAATTCTCGTCCCAAGACGTCGTTGCCAAGGGACCAGAGCTGGCTATGGAGCACGCTCTCTGGATACTGGAACGATTCAACTGGCGGGATGTGCGATCATCAGGGACTGTTGCCATTCTAAGGGACGAGCAGAAGAAACTACTCGAGAGACGGCTATGAGGTTTTCACGCTCTCTTCTCTAGCATCGGGAGACTTCCACGTGGACTTCCACGTCCCCCAAACCCCATCCACGTGGACATGAAAAATCGAGCCTTATGTAATATCCCCCGCACCAAGAGACCCACACACAACTACGAAAACGACGACGGACGACGGTTCAATTCACGACGCCCACACCAAGAGAGACACGCACAACGACGGCTATTCTGGCATGGATTCATCTTACGATCTCTCTGACATGCGAAGTTATCCGAACCAGTTCTTCCTTGAGCCCGTCATCGATGAGCCCGTCGTCAATCAAGTCTATGAGCTCGCCCTTGTCCTTCTCGAGGAGTATCATTGCTGTGAGAGACGCCCTGAGGACATCGAGCACGGAGAGCAACAGGTTCTTGGTATTGCCGTACCGTGACTCAAGCATCATCCAACGCTTGGGGGCCAACTGACTACCGTGTGCAAAGACGTTCCTAATGCGATACGCATCCCGAACAGTCCTTCTCACGGTGTACTGATCGTATCCGAGAAACGCGAACAGCTTGCTAATCCTAGTGGCAAGACGATACATAAGTTCCTGTTTCTCTCCTCCTTTGAGGAAAAGTGCCTCCAACCCCATGATTGCATTTGCAATACGCCTTTCCAAGATCCCATCCTGAAGTAGAGCATCGACGTAGCGGTTGTAGGCAATGGCCAGATGGTCTGTCTTAGTCGAGCCCGGTTCATAGAAGCCCTGAGGAATGCGCTTGCCGACAACCATCCAGAATCTCTTGAGCTTATCTGCCTCGTCTGAGGTGAGCAAGTACTTCTCTGCTGTTTCCTGAGCTCTCACAGTAGTAAAAATCCCGGACGCCATAATGTCGGTTATCGAATCCGAAAACATCCGGTACAACGTGTATCTGATACTTCCAACTCTAAAGAGCCTCAGTACCGCAATCGAGTGCTCGATTCTCGTCTGTATCTCTCTGGCAGCCCTTCCGAGGAATTCGAGCTCCAACAATGCCGATGGAGTTCTCACACCGAGGACTCCAGGGATGTGCAGGGGCACCTCTTTCTCTAGATCTTCGATTCTCGGTTTCCTCAACATGATACCAGAATCAACTTCAATCTCATCTGGAACCAACACAATTCCTTCGAGTTCAACGAGTGCTCCGTATCTACGCGGCTCTCCCCGTAGGTCTTTCAGCAGATTCGTAACATACTGATCGGCTTTGTTCTCGTCAAATCCAGGATCATTCAAGCATCGATCGATCAGTTTTGTCATGAAAAGCTGCAAGTCCCCGGAGATCTTGCTGCGGCCACCGAATGCGTCCGTCAATCGTTGCAGGGCGAGTTTGTGTTCATCAAGCCGCCTGGCATCCTCCTCGAGTCTCATGGTTGCACTAGTCCAAGATGGCGTCACGACGCGTTCCCAATGGGCAGCTGATACAGTGATACCGTCGTTTGTGTATCGAAAATCGTCGACTTTCCAATGGCCGCGCCATTCCCATTCCGGTTGAATCGTGTGATCTGATTTCGCCTGACTCGTGATCCTATAGATTCTAAGAGCCAATTCCCTGAGGGCGACAAACTGCTCGTCGGCCATGTGGTCGGGACCTCGGAATCTTCCGTTCACTTCTCTATGGAGGGTTCTGGCGTCTTGTCTTGTTTTCGGTCACGATCTTCCTCGGCCTTCTTTCGAAAATGATCAGGGAGGCGTTATCGGTGCCTTTCCTACCTGCTTTGCTAACACCATGGAGAAAGCTCTTAGAAGAGATCGCTCCCTTCAGTCGGTGAGAAGATTGAAGAAGTTCAATGTTCTCGTCGTGACCCTTGTTCTACTGGTCGGATGCCAGCTATTCGGAGTAGTCGAAAGCGTCAACATCAAAGCACCGACTATCCTGAACTTCGCACATGAGCCGCTGGAACCACCACCCGATTATCCCGTGAACGTGACCGCGACAATCAGCAGCTCCCGGCCTCTATTGGCTTCTGGCGTTACCGTGAGCTTTTTCGCTTCAACAAACATCAACCTAACTGTACACATGGTCTTCGTTGAAGGCAATGAGACACTCGCTCTCTATTTTGCTACTCTCCTTCGGCTTGATGAAGCGATCCTGAACACTCTGTAGTTTTGACTTGCGATTGGCGTCCTGGATCGCGGAGGCGTATGTGTCGAAGAGAATGTTGAATGCCTTCTCCGAGGCACCGCCCAGCATTACCGTTGAGGAGAGCATTAGTCCCATGCGGTATGCTTGGAGAGCTTCTGTGATGTAGATCTCCACAATAGGGTCGAGCGACGTTACTTGGTCTTTCACGTACTTCAGGTACCCGTCGGGGTCGTGGGGAGTGATTCCTTCTTCTAGGCACTTCTTCCCGTATTCAGTCACCGTAAGAAAGGGGAGATCTGGCTGCAGATCACTGACACCAGGCACGAGGATTCCTTCGAAGACTAGCTGCCATATTATCTGACGAACTTTCACTCGATCCTCTTCTGGCATTCGTATCTCTCTACCCGTTCCAAGACTGATGGTCCCTGTGTGCTCAGGATAGATGCCCTTCCTAGCGCCGAAATCCTCAACGGCATTTGTTACTGTCACGATCTGCAAGCTTCTGTCCGCTGGAAAACTCTTCAGGACATGTAGCACTATCGGGCGGAGTTCCTCAGACTCCATCGCCGTTCACGCTAGTTTGGGCTCATCGGACTATTGGAGTTGTCTCTTCATGGCGAACGCAACTCATGCTTGTTCTGTGGTGTAAGCCACGACGGAGCGACTTCACAAGCTTTCAAGTTCTTTGAGAAATGTTACCAGCTTTCTTCCTTTGTCGGTGAGCGAGTAGGATACAGGTCTGTATGGTTCGTTGAGGACTTCCTTCTTGACTATGCCGTGCCTTTCCATGCTCTTTAGGGCTCTAGTGGTGGTTGTTGAGTACCCAACGACCTTCACGATCTCAGAGTACCTCATCTTGCCAGCCCTCTCCATGCTGAGTAGTATCTTCTTGGTGCCCTTGAGAGACAGCATGCGGATGATGTCCATGCATAGTCCATCAACCTTATACCAAGGAAGGGGAAATGGAATTGCAAGCGCTATCGCAACTTAAGGAGCGCTAGCGCTATTTCGCCCAATCCAGCAGGTTGCGCGAGACTCGAATGCTTGCGCAAGACCGGTCGAGAATCATGAGACGCATGACTGTGATTCTGGTCGCCGTGCTCCTAGGTTTTACCGCATCAACATGTGCTCTACCGGTCTCCTCTCAGAACGACTCTGTCTACAATCTTCTGCTGGAATGGGGAACTTACGGCACTCTAGATGGACAGTTTAGCAATCCAACTAGCATTGCGCTCGACTCAAGCGGTAATGTGTACGTGGCTGACACCGGCAACATGCGGATTCAGAAATTCACCTCTACCGGTACTTCCATAACGAAATGGGGAAGCTATGGGAGTGGAGATGGCCAGTTCGGTTATGGTACTGCTTACGGTCCACAGGGTATTGCTGTTGATCCGGATGGCTATGTCTACGTAGCTGACATGGGAGCGCATCGAATCCAGAAGTTTGACTCTAGTGGTGTCTTCATCACCAAATGGGGAGGCCATGGCCCATACGGTGGTGCAGGATGTGAGGATGGCCAATTCAATTTTCCAGACGGAGTCGCGGTTGACTCAAGCGGATATGTCTACGTGCTCGACGGTTGCCCACATGTTCAGAAGTTCGATTCCATTGGCAATTTCGCTTTGAAATGGGGAAGTCAAGGCGCTGGAGACGGACAATTCTATATCCCCACCGATTTGGCCATTGATCCGGATGGCTATGTCTACGTAGCAGACAACCCACAGTGGGGTTACTCTCAGCAAACCTCTCCTCGGATCCAAAAGTTCAGCTCGTCAGGGGAGTTTGTTGCGAAATGGGTCATAGAAGACCTCTCTGGCGTTTCGGGTATTGCTGTTGGCCCGACAGGCAATGTGTACGTGGTTGGCGGGCACAACATAATGGGCTCGCCCTTGTGGGATGCTGTTGAAGAATTCACATCAGCCGGTGTGTTTCTCGCAAGATTCAGCATCGCCAAGCTAGCTATGAGAGAGCACCCGGCACACACATCTGACGTTGCTGTTGATTCAGCGGGAAACGTGTATGCCCTAAATGACAGCGTATATGATCGAGTTCTCAAGTTTGGTCTGGTTCTGAGGCAGCGTCCAAATGCTCCCACCAACCCCCATTGCATCAATTGCCAGGTTGTCGGCGTAACGACCCCAGGCTTCTCTTGGACATTCAGTGACGCTGATCCCGGCGACACGCAGGAGGCTTGGGAAATTGAAATTATAACAGGGCCCGATGGGACTGGCACAGTAGTTTGGGATTCAGGCAAGCAGTATGGCGAAAGCTCGTCCGTCTATTACGACCGGTCATTCCGGTTTTCTGAAGGGGTGACGTATCATTGGCGGGTCAAGACTTGGGACAGTTATGATCTGGAAGGACCATATTGCTCTGACCAGACCTTCGTGATTGGCTCCCCTGCCACCACGACGACGTACTGCTGCTTCACCACCCTGACATCAACCTCTACCTCAACTAGTACGTTCTCAAGCTCCCCCTCAACAAGAACCACAACTGTCACCACGCATGCAACCCAAACTCAAACATCTTCTACCCTTACTATGTCGACGAGCACGTCGACTTACCAGACCGGCACAACGGTTACTCAGACAAGTACTATCGTCTCGACTACAATAGTGCCGACTACAGTGTCTACGGTTGTGATTAGCGCAACCACTGCAACCATCGGAGGGTTGCAGATGCAGGTGGTCAGCAATTCCTCAGTCTCTGGTCTACTCTTTGACTCTTCAAGAGGCCTTCTGAATTTCACTGTTTCAGGCCCTGAGGGAAGCTACGGGTTCTTCGACGCCACCATCGCGAAGAGTCTTCTTCTTGGGCAGCCCATTGTGCTGATTGACAGAGCTGAACGTCCAGCATCAGTAAGTCAGGATCCGAGCTTTTGGTACATTCATGTGACATATCCACATAGCGAACATCACGTCACAATAGGCGGCTCAAACACAATACCCGAGTTCCCGGCGGCTCCCCTACTGCTATGTGTCCTCATGCTCGTCATGGTGATCCTCAAACGGCGACGCTGAGACTTAGCCAACAGGCCGAGCCATTTAGGATGAGCTCCGTATCGAATAATTAATGGTGCGGGAGGGGTCAGCGCAGCAGTCCAAGACCTTTGCTGAAGTTATGTATGTGTCCAGTTACGCGCTTATCATCTGCTATGCTGGCATGCGTGTGATGGGTTAGAGGTGCAAGCGTGCACGCCATAAACGCCCGACTCAAATAGTGATACTGACACCGCAAGAGCCTAGAAAAGACTTAACATTTCACCTCATGAAGATTGACGGATGTGGGGACGATGGCCCTTGCCAAACCACTAGATGAACTAACGTTTGATGATATTAAGAGACTAAAGCAGAACCAGATAGAAGAAAGCGTTATTCTGGACTACAAACAGGCGCTTATTGACGACGATTCTTTCATCAAATCCGTTTCTTCGTTCGCCAATACGCAGGGTGGCGTGATCGTCTTCGGCGTAGAGGAGAGTGGCAAAGGAGGATATCCAACAGCAATACCAGGCCTAGATCTCACCGATGTGAACAAGGAGCGAATGGAACAGTTAATCCTGAGTAACATTCACCCAAGACTTTTCGTAAGGATTGTTGCAGTTCCCCATGAGCAGAAGACCAAGTGTGTTTTGATCGTGCGAGTTCCGGACAGCTACATCAAGCCACACATGAACAATAGAGACAGCAGGTACTACAGGAGGTACAACTTTGAAGCCCAGCCTATGACTGAAACCGAAGTAGCCGACGCTTACACAAGAAGAATGTCCTCAAGTCGAGAGGTTGATGAATATGTGAGAGAACTGCATTCGACTCACAGACTTCCCCACTTCCTTCATGGCCAAATCGCAGTCATTCCACAAATCCTTGACAAAAGGATAATCGACTCATATGATCCACACAGTGTATCTTGGATTGATCCAAACACGATTGACTTCAAACCATCGGGTTTCATTTGGGCACCAAGACATGGTTATTTGCCTGGTCCTCCGCGTCCGTTTGCCAGAGGTATAGTCTGTGCAAGCAGGGATGATGCAGACAGACTCTCGGAGTATCTCGAGATTCACAGAAATGGTTGTGTCGCGTACGGAGATGATTTTGCCGCGCCCGAAGAAACATCGGGGAAGAGGACAAGAATATTCCAAGATGCGATTTTTTGTGTGAGACTCCTTCATACTTTACAATTTGCAAATAGCTTGTATTCTAGATACAACTACTTTGGTGATGTCAGAATAGTCGTGAGATTGGAAGAGACGTCTGGGTTATATCTACAGGTTGGCAGCTTTGCTTCAAGCCGTGCTGAATGCGCTAGTGTGATCATCGCTGTCGAGAGAGAGTTTCCGTCCAGTATGTTGGGGACTCACTTTAGCTGGATAGCCTCGGGCATTATGCACGAAATATTCAACCACTTCAAAGTCTGGCGTTGTCATTACTTTGATGATGAAGGAAACTACCTTGTCGACAAATTGAATGCCTAACTCTTCCCTCGGGGTGTATCGTCATATGGAGAAAATTGTGTGTGCACGCACAATTAGATCAACGCAGAGGATCTGATGATTTCTCATATGACCCTAAGCTGGAGATTCTTAGAGTACAACGGATTCTGGAACAGAATTACGACTGAGCTGTGGATGATTGAGAAACTTAACCAAGACTTCGGACTCTTGGATCTTGGGTTGGATCTGATCGATCCATCACGGGCAAGACGAACGTCTCAACAAATGCTTACTCACATGACCAAGGACGCGTTCAAGGAATTTGAGACATGGGATTCATCATATCAGAAGCGGGGGCAGGTGGATTCGTTCATGAAACATGTCACCTACAAACATGATAGACTCGTAATATGCGAGGATCATGGACATCGTGGACATCGCGCACGCCAAGTCGCGCCACATCATTGATCGGATGAGCCCATACAGGTTTGTGTGAACCGCGCATCACTGACCCTTAACGCCTTGCAGTAGTCGCAGCGTCAAGTGTGGGCTTTCGGTCTTCGGAAGTATCGGCCAAATACAATGCCCCCAGCGAACGTTAAGATGATTATGACAGACTGCAAAGCGAGCTGTTCTACGAAGTTTTGCACCCAAGCCGCGAGATAACTCCACCATCCCCTTTCCTCGATAGTCAGAGCGTTCTCCTCGTGCGAGCTATACCTAGTACCGTTCCAATCGACTGCCGCCAAGGCAAGGCTTAGCCTTCTGCTCGGGGTAGTTGGAGAAATGTCGTACGACCTTGTCCAGCGTTCCTTCGGATAGAGTGTCAAAAACCATGTTACAGTGACCGTGTCGTCTCCTTCAATCTTCCTAACCTCATTGAACTCTGTAAATGGAGAGAGCAGGACAAACGTCGATGGGATATGGTCTGTTACAACGGCTTTCATGTCTTCGTCTAGATAGGATTGCACAATGATGGTGACACCGACTGTGTCCCCGACTTGTACGTTTGTCCTGTCCACTCGCTTGCTAACGGAGAGCAGCTCCCCCACCGAGACTTTCTCCATCAATACCTGTCTAGCATACACGTGCATTGACACTACGACGATGAGGCTCAGCACGATAATCGCAACGGCCCTAGGGAACTTGCGAACCAAGATTCAGTTGGCCGGCTGTGGTCTCGTGTCGTTCATCAGGCAGTCTTCGACATGCGCTCATATCTCTTGACACAGATCCAAGTGACGTAGTAGAGAATTATTCCGGCAGCTATCGATGATGCATACGTCACCAACGACTGTAACGCCGTGACGTTTCCGTAGATGACTGCGCTAAACAGTACCCCTGTTAGCAGCGTCAGCAAGAGTCCGCCAGCAAACAGCAGAGTTGCCGTAATACCGATTCCCGTGGCTAGACCTTTGTAGAATTTCATCTCAAGATTCTCCTCGATGCCACCAACCGCACGCACTTCTTGCTGGACCAGCAAGCGTAGGATCTCCTGATTCAACTGGATGCTGAAGTAGCCTTTTGCCATTGCCTTGCGTATGAAACCAACTTCCTCTTCACTCGATTCCTCTTTAGGCATGATTCCACAAATGGCCTTCGTTCTGATGTTACTAATGTGCGTTCCTGTCTTTCGCTTGCGCTCTTCAGCGCCCTAGCGGCGATCCCGAATCCGTCGTCGGTGACACGATCTTCCGTAGTCATTGGCATTCCGGCTTGCAGATACAATGTTACGCGCGTCAGACAGCCAGAAGCTAGAGGATAGTTGATGTGCTCACCTAGCCATAGCCTTCAGCTTGGAAAGCAAGAGCTGTTTGACCTCGGGATCTTCCAGAAGATTGTCCATCAAGTTATCGATCTTCAACTCTTCTTCGTGCAGTTGCATCGCCGTCTTCATGTCTAACGGAGAGCCGCACCGTGAACAGAAACTACTGGTGGGCGAATTTGACTCTTGACAGCGCAGGCACGTCTTGATCCTTGGCTTATGTTCTTCGTTGTTCACTTCATCTTCGGTCTTAATGCCGTTGGGCTTGAGCAATGCGTTGTCTATGTTTCTTCCCGAGAGATGCACGTAGGTTGACGCCATTCTCGAGTCGCCCACCCATCCTAGGTATTCCTTCATCTGAGCTTCCGTTAGGACGTTCGCCAGGTTCGAGGCCCTAGCATGCCTGAAAGAGTGAGGATTCACACGCTTACCAATGCCAACTCGCTTGGCGGTAACGGATAGCATCTTCCTAAAGGCATAGTATTGGAGTGGCTTGGTGGAATTGGCGGATTCGCCACAGCCCGCCTGAATCCTGGTAACAGATCAAATCGTTCGAGAGTCCCGCCAACAGCGGTTCACCTGTCTTCAGATGCCAGGCGTGGACGATGCAGCCGCCCGCCGCCTCGCTCAACTCGGTAGCATAGTACGAAGTACGCACCTCGATCTTGCCATCCTGTCTGCGCCACTCTGGCGACTAACCTACCACGGATAGGCTTCTCCTCGGGGTCGCTCAAAGTTCTCAATCGGGGTGTATTCGGTTCTTCTCCAGGAGCTCCAGCTGTCTATCAAGCTTGGCTCTTTGACTCGTGATCTTCTGGGCCAGGGCGTTTGCATCGGTTTCAAAATGAGTCAGCCATTCATCGAAGTATTGTCTAGTAACGACGCTCACCAGTCTGCTGCAAATGTACTGCTTGGAACGGAGCATTGCTTGGTGCAACACTTCGTCAGCGTCAGTCACAGTGCCCTTCCTCCAGATGTCACGTCTGCAGACCGTCGGTCAGGCTCTTCAAAGCCTTAAGCGCCGAGGCAAATCTTTGCACTTCTTCCTTCGACTGCTCATATTCTCGCGCAACCCTTTCCAGGATGCTGTTTGTATCAGAGATCATCGCACTCACTAGATGGCCGAATTCATAGTATGCGAGCCTTCTCTCTGCATTCCTTCCATCGACCTCAAATCCAAGCGAGAATGGAGAGCGTTCATCCGTGCCGACGAAAATCCAGAGATCTCTGTCATGCTGTTGCGCCTTGAGTACGAGATAATCACTCAGCGTAATCTTGGGTCTGGTTTTGGGTCCGCCCAATAGGCCGTGTGGGACTTCGAAAAGGAAGGCGCTAAGCGAATAGTCGCCCTCTGGAACTATCGCGCGAGTAATCTGTTGCCCATGTAGCGAGTACGCAGTCTGGGGAAAATCGAACATGCGGTTCGAGTCATGAACGCTGCCGAAGAGTTTGAAGGCATCGAGATCGTGAAGGATACGATGAATTTCAAGAGCAAGTTGTTCTACCGCAAGGCCGTAGTGAAGCACCCTACCGCGAGGCTTGAATGGAAAGAACATTTCGACAAGGTTCGTGTACTCGATGACTGGCTTGGCCCTGTCGTCTCCTAGCTCTTGCCTTAGTGCCTTTTGGAAAGTCTGTTTTGCCTCATCCACTTCAATACCTGGCCTACTTTCTATGGTCGTGACCGCTTTCTCGATTGCATCAGCTTCCTCATTCTTCTTGATGCGCTTGAAGGCGTCTCGAACCGCTTTTATTATGGTGATGAAGGCTGAAAGGGCTGACAGATATGGAATTGCTTCCATCTGCGACCTACCTAGCTACGATAGTCCAATCAGTGTAACGGTTCATCAAGTTTTGCTTGCTTTCGTGTGAGGATTGCAGGGATGAGATCCCCGTCAGCTACTGCTTCTGTCAATTGAAGGTTAACCCATAAGAAAGGGACTCAGATGTTTGGTTCGCTATGCCGACTTGTGCTGAGGGCAATAGTATTTCTTTGACACAAATCCTTTGGCACTAGCACAGGTTCCACAGAGGTTCTTGCCGCACACGACACAGTTCTTTCCGTGGGCAGCACACGATATGCCACCACAGTTCTCGCAGACTAGCGTCGCTGGATTGCGGCATAGTAGGCAAGACGTCGTCGAGTCATACGCCATGGCACCTGTCGTCGCGATCCAAGATCTCACGTAGCTGTAGCTTGCGAAGCGGTACGTCCCAATCAGTATCGGAACTTTGATGGGGCCTCGAAAACTGGATATGTCAACATCTTTCTTTCGTGGCTTTAGGGTCTTCTCGCCTCTGGTTCGTGTCGTCTCGTAACGGTATTGAAGCGAAAGATTCTTGACGAGTTCAATCTTGCCCCTGTCTTTGGCACGTGCCGAATCCAGCTCGTGACGAATGACAGAGAGGGGAAGCTTTGAGGGAAGGTTTGAAACTGGCAAGGTCTGCGCCTCCATTTGAGAACATGCGATATATGCTCCAGTCCCTGGCAGGGAGGGGATCTGCCCTTTAGATGTTTTCCAGTCAATGATTTGCCCGTTAACGGCGTCTACGACTACCTTCCCTCTGCTCTCAAGAAGCACCGAGTTACCTGCGACGGTGTGCTGTGAGAAACAATGATAGTCCATGAAATAGTATGGTCTATAGACGAGCTGAATTGCTTCAGACAACACGGTGAAGTTCCTGGAATCGTCATATTTTTCTACGTAGGGGCGCTTTGGTGATCCAGCCTTCAGCGTCACCCAGCAGACGCATTGTCTTGGTTAAGCAACTGGCTGCGCCTTCGCTCAGCTTGCGCTCGTAGACCATCCTCACCAAGTATCGAAGAAAGCTGGCCAAGTTCTCACGGGTACTTAGGTCGAACTCCCGCGGCCACACGAGCGGCTCCCGGCGTGGTCGCCCCGCACCCGGACGCCTCCCGCCTGACCCAGAACGCCCCCTAACCCCGACCATTATTCATCTCCTCACCATTTTGATTATTTGCGGCGCGCAACGGGTGCGTTGGGGCTGAGTCTCTCCAGGCGGGCGCATCGTTTGTATCTTTAAAAGGCTTACTGGTTTGGATGAAATAGCCCACAGGTCAGTTCTGTCGCATGTCGCCATACTATGGAGCTGGAGCTATGGAGCTATGGAGCTGTCCACCTGCCACAGTTACATCGAAGATCGCGAACCTACAGGTATGCAGTAGCATCAGGCAGAACTCTCTCATCGTGAGGCCTTCAGGAAGAGTATAGTCATCCGCGAAAACAGCCTTCGTTTCGAGCGAGCAGCAAGCCCAACAAACTACCAAAATGACATAATCACAGAATGAGAGTTCGGGCGCTAGCCTTTGTTCTGTTCCACATGCTTGATCAAGAAACCCGCATCGCCCATGCCAAGTGCTATGATGCCGACTTTCTTCCAAGTTCCGTCTCTGTTGCGTTCCAGCGAGGAGGTCTCAGGCGCCATTTCTGAAGGCTAGGTCTCTGAGTTCCTTGACGCTTACTCTATACCGACTACCTGTGGATGGGTTCGCGCCGGCCACATAATCATCAGCTATGTCATTCGATTTGATTTCTCATGGTGCGGGACGGGCAAGAGCCTTTCGGCTTCTAGCCCACCAGAGCTCGAATGACGCGCCTGTAGATCACATTAGAGGACCAGCGGCATGCTTGGCTTGCCTCTAGAACGATCCTGTACTGTTCGTCATCCTCGGCGTAATCATTCAGGTCCCAAAACCGATCCTCGACTTCCGAGCTTCTGATCTTCTTCGCGTGTGAGCGATCCCCCTCGAGGTCCATTATGAAATTGTATTCTAGGACGGGCGGATCATCTATCAGACCCTTTTCGATTTGAATATGGATGGATGGCCAATCGAATCCTCGGATTTCGCGAACTACTCTCATGCCAGCCAGTTCCTCCGCCAGCTTTGAATCGAGCACACCCAGTTCCCCCAAACTTTGCTGATAATCATCGCCACCCGGCGCGAGTTCCCCAGCTTTGGGATGTCTGTCTTGCGCGTGGATTCGCCTCAGTCTAAGTTCTTCCCACTTGGCCATCGTATCCCGGGCAAAGAGGTCATTCGGCATCCCACAGAACCTAGCGGGGCATCGTAGTCGCCGGACAGCGTTTTCCGCAATGATTCGAGCAGTCGTGTGGAGGATCCGCACTTTGTCGACGTATAGTTTGATAGGTCGATCGTAATCTGTTGCCCGCAGCACCAATTCGGTGATTCGGATCAGCTTGGCTGGATCGACGAGATCGTCAGTATTGATTATCACCTTTCCTGTTCCGTAGACTTGGATATTGACCGTCCTGAGACCTCGGATCTCAAACGTGAATGCGCCCTTCTCGATATCGCTGATATGCTGCGCCCACGGACAGGACTTAGCTGAATCATAGGTCTTGGCCAGATCGAACTCTCCTGTTAGAACGATCTGTTCGGCCACAGCCATCACAACCGAAAGATGGGTACCCATCCACTCAGTTAATGCTTACTCTACAGAAAGATGTAGGTGAGTCAATGGAGCTGAAAGCGAAGATAACTGACGCTGGTGTCATCTACCTTCCAAACGAGATACGGCAAAGCCTCGGAAGATATGTCAAGCTGATCCCAAACGCTGTAGCTGTGGTCCTCTTCCCTCGTGACGCTGCCCTCAACGCAGTTGCCAAGAGCCTAGAGATCATCCAGCAAGAACTTCGTCTTCGCATGGAGCTTGCCGCGAAAAGAGATGGATGATGATTGGCGTTTCGACCTCGAATAATCGGTGATGATTGAAGAGGTCCGAGAAATGGACGAGTTGAACACGGCAGTGCATCTCTGTGAAGCTGAACGGGACTCCGCTCTCGGGTTCGCAAGACGATATGTGGACCTAGGTCTTAGCGTGATTCCGGTGATCTACAGAGAGAAGAAACCGGCCCTGAATTGGAAGCCATACCAAGACAGAAGGCCGACCCAAGGCGAGCTGCGCGAGTGGTTCCGCAATGGCCAAGCCCAAAACGTCGCTGTGGTCTGCGGCCAAGTGAGCGGCAACCTTGTCGTCATCGACTTTGATAGTCCCGAGGCCTACTCACGGTTCTTCGAAGGCAACGCAGAACTTGAACGTGAGACTCCCATCGTTAGGACTGCAAGGGGCTTCCATGTTTGGCTTCGAACCGCCGAACCAATTCGCAGCTTTGTCATTCCAGATCTCTCCGTGGATGTCATCGCGGAAGCGAAGTTCGTTTTAGTGCCTCCTAGCATTCACCCCTCTGGACATCCCTATCAATTTGTGAGCGGTCTGCGAACGCCAATTATCGTGGGCGACTTCTTGCAAGCAATGAAGAAGCGGTGCCAAGGACTTGGCGCTAGAATTCCGTCCTTAGAGTCGGCTCCTCCAGCACAGAAGACGGGTAGGACGAGATGCTTCGGAGTGAGAGGAGGACGCAAAATGGCTGAGCAGAACAAGCTACGCATCATAGATGCCATGGTTGGCCATTGGATTCCAGGTCGAAGAAACCATCTGACGATGTACCTGCTAGGCTTGTTTCTGAAGCGGCGTATCGCGCAAGAGGATGCTCGCGACATAATCTCTCGGATTTGCGACCTAGCTTCTGACGAGGAGAAACCGCAGCGTCTCGCCCAAGTTGCATATCACTACCGAAAGGACCCACGGGTCTGGCCCTACATGAAGGGAATGTCAGGGCTAAGGGAGCTGCTATGCTAGGGGAATCTCTATCCGGAGCAGATGCGGTGACAGCTATCGACGAAGCCACCGCGCATGCAGAAAGAGAACGGGATAGCCAAGCGAGCAGGCTTGTGAGGCTGTTCATCAGCAATCAGCCGGAGCCGCTACTATTCCATGATGAACGCGGAGTCCCCTACGCCAAACTTCAGGCCAGCCTTCCTAGGATCGTACGTCTCAAGACGACAGAGTTCCGCGCGATGTTGGCTGGCCTCCTATGGAAGGTCGAAGGAAAAGCACCGGGCAGCGAGGCTCTTAACGCTGCGTTGAACGTTCTGCACCACATGGCCTTGGAGGGACCGAAAATCCCTCTTCACAACAGGGTAGCATGGCATCAAGACGCGATTAGGCTGGATCTCGCAGATGAAGGCTGTAGAGCAGTCAAGATCTCCAAGGAAGGATGGACCATTGAGAGGGGACCTCCGACGCTGTTCAGAAGATATGCGCATCAGCTACCAATCGCGGAACCCGTTCATGGCGGGGACCCTTGGAAGCTACTCGACTACCTCAATGTACGCCTAGAAGACCGGCTTCTGCTAATGGTCTATGTCGCTAGCCTGCTCATTCCCGATTTCCCGCATCCGGTCTTGGATCTTCACGGCCCACAGGGAGCCGCGAAAACTACTACGGAGATTCTGGTCAAGGAACTTTTGGATCCAAGCGCCGTGGGTATTTGCAGTCTTCCTAGGAATGAACGCGAACTCGTACAGATCTTAGACCACCACTACCTCCCATACTTCGATAATGTAAGCTCGCTACCTAACTGGACATCCGATGCTTTCTGTAGAGCCACAACTGGAATGGGATTCAGCAAGCGTCAACTCTACACAGATGACGAGGATGTCATCTACCGGCCTCGGTGCCACATTGGCGTCAACGGCATCAACATCGTTGCGCAGCGTCCGGACCTACTAGACCGGACCCTGCTCATCGGTTTGGAGCAGATACCGGCTGACAGGCGCCGCAAGATAACCGATCTCAAAGCCGAATTTAGTCGGGACGCACCTCTGGTTCTCGGCGGGTTCTTGGACACCGTAGTCAAGGCCCTGAATCTACCCGAACCCAAGCTCGAACGGACCTTTCGAATGGCGGACTTCGTTTCATGGGGCTACCGATTCGCCCAAGCCTTGGGCAGGCCAGGTGAGGAGTTCATAGCTGCCTACGAGCGAAACATTCGAGAGCAAGCAGAGGAGGCCGCCCGCGCAGACATCGTGGCAGAGGTCCTCCTCGAGTTTCTTGATCAGGAATCGGACAAACGGTGGGAAGGGACGGCGACAAAGCTCCTCAGTCTCCTCCGCGAGCACGCTGAGACCCTTCATGTTTCCACAAGGCAAAATGCTTGGCCGAAGGGCTCGAACGCGTTGACCCGCCGGCTACGTATACTTAAGGACCCGCTGACTAGGATAGGCTACAAAGTAAACTTTGTTCGGGGCGCTGACAAGAAACGCACACGACTAGTCTCTATAGATTTTGAGGCTGGAGAAGTTCGAGAAATAGCGTCCAAACCGTCCACACCGTCCAACTCGGGAAGTATCGCATGCGACGTGGACGATGCGGACGGTCTCGACAGTCCTTCCGGAACTCTTCTAAGCATTCAGCAGTCCGAGCAGAAGTCAGTATCGAGCTTCAACAGCAACTCAACACAGCAGCGTGAGGAGTTAATCCGTGGCCTCGTAAAGGCCAGCCGTAGCAGCCTGTGGCGCTCTCGTGAAGACTGCGAGGAATACCTCGCAGCTGTTTGTGACAATCGAGAGGAAGCCAGGCGACTGATCGCCGAGCTGGTCCGAGATGGGCGTGCCCTCATGGACCCGGAAGGCTACTGGAGAGTGGTTCGCTGATGACTATTGACGTTGCAGTCAGCTTTGGGGAGTCCTAATCCATGACGAGACCTCTCAAGACGGGTTCACTAATCTACGTCCGCTACCGAGACCACGTCGTATTCCGAGACATGGACCCCGACGAGGCCGCGTCCTTCACCCGCGAGGCGATAGGCTGGCTCGACTACGAGGACGACGAATGGGTACGTATAGTCCATGAGCGATTTGCCATGCCCGACCCGCCCAACGAATCCAAGCGCCGCGCCTCCGGTTTCGTGATTCTAAAGAAAGCAATCGTGCAGATGCGAAGAATTGGTTGAAGTCTACTTCTTCTTGGCCGGAGGTTCTCTCTGCCTCAACCATAGCCGTAACGCATCTATCACGGCCTTGGTTATCGCACCTTTCTCGGTTCCGTACAGCTCGATGACCCTTATCCTGAAGTCCTTGTGGAGGTCGTCCGGTATGACGATGCTGAACTTAGCCATAGGCATCTCACGAGGGATAGAGGGAAGAATCTCACAACGTTTATATAGGTTTATATCGGCTTCAGTCCCTGAGTCCCTCAATCCCTCAGAGAGTACAAGAGTGGCAGGCTGGCAATGACCACGGAGCTCATCCTGAAACGTCGAACGCTCACCCTTCAGGATCTCCCGTTCCTCGAGGCACTAGGCCGCATCGAGAACGATAAGCTGCTATTGGAGCGTTCGCCGAGGGGCTACAAGCTCAAGACGCCTGCAAGCGTCCCGGTGGAGAAACTTCTCGCTGTCGGCCAACGAGGTCTAGTCGAATACATCATCAACTCCTTGATCACGCAGCGCCCTCGCCTAATCCCTTGGGTCCTTGAGAACTTGACGCTCATCAAACTCGCCCGCTATCTCCTGCGGTCCAGATCCGGGAGCTTGATGGGCTTCTACGTCTACGCTAATACCGTCCACCAGTACTCGACCCGGCTGAACTCTGAGCCTGACCAGATAATCGCAGACTTGTTCTCGGCCGGCGGGCAACCTGACCCTTCTCGCGTTAGGAAACATCGCAAGTTTCTGGAGGATTGCCTAGCGGAGTTACAGGATAATGGCCGTTCGCCGGGTCGAATTCACGGTTACGCGAAGCACGTCCGAACCTTCTACCGTGTCAACGAGATCGAGATACCGCGCCCCGACTTGCCAAGACCCACCATCGTAAACAAGGACCGGGCCCCGAAGCCAGAGGAGCTACAGCGCCTGCTCGATGTCGGCGACCTGCGTGAGAGGACGATCATATCGATGCTAGCCCTCGGAGGATTCAGAGAGGGAACTCTGGTTCGTCTGCAATACCGACATGTCCGTGAGGACTTGGAGAAAGGCATCGTACCGATTCACGTCCATGTCGAAGCAGCGATCACGAAGGGAAGATATCACGACTACGACACCTTCCTAGGGGCTGAAGCTGCTGCAAATCTGAAGCTCTACTTAGAGAAACGTGGGCAAGGCTCTCCCGACCGGAAGGTTCCTCCAGAAGAGATACAGACCTCTTCTCCTCTGATTCGTGATGCCCAATCAGCCACGCCCAAACCCATAGGCGAGAAGCAGCTCTACAAGCTGATTCACGGAGCCTACCATAAAGCCGGACTACTCAAGGAGAACCAGAACGGGGGCTACGTTCTACGCGTTCACTCACTTCGCAAGTTCTTCAAGACCCAACTGATGGCTTCGGGCGTTCAATCGGACTATGTCGACTACATGATGGGTCACACCGTCGATGTCTATCATGACATCCAGTCGAAGGGAGTCGAGTTTCTCCGAAACATCTACGCCTCCGCTGGGCTATCGATCAGACCGCGAAGCAACTACTCTAAGATCGACATGCTCAAGGACATTGTGAGGAGTTGGGGACTGGAGCCTGAGAAGATTCTCACCAGAGAAGCTCTAGCTGAACCTCACCGGACCTATGTAGGCCCAGACGAGCGAGAGAAGGAACAGATACGTCTGCTAGGCCTCGCATTGAGAGACAGCCTCAAGAAAGAACTGCTCGTAAGCATCAATTCCCGGAACTCCGAGTAGTAGCTGCTATAGGCTGTCGGAATATTCTCGCCCCACGCTCATTTTGCAACTTCCCCAAGAATGCCGTAGGTCCCAATTGGTTGTGCGTTTAGGACCGACTGGCATCAGTCTTAGAGCTCTGCCAAAGGTTTAATTCGGTAGGCATGTGGTTTCCATGTGGATCTCACATGTCGCCAGAAAACAGAACTCGCGTTGAAAGCCAAGTCGAAGAGTGCAAGGACTGCCGTGCTATTTCTTGGTGGCAGTTGACCCTCGTCGAAGCAATCGAACTAGCAACCTCTTCTCTTGGGGCTCAATCTCCAACTCGACGGTGTCGTTCGCCTTGAAGGGGTACTGCGAATCTTGCACGACACGGGCTGGGATCGTGATGTACTGTGTCTTCGCTTGCCTATTCTCAAGTATCCTGCTTTCGACTTTGAGAACCAAGAGCTCTTGCCCAAATGAGATCCACATGGGTGCCACGTAATATGTCTATCGAGAAACCACATGAGGAGAGCTCTGGTAGCGTAGCGAACGATGCTGGGTATAGGCTGTTCCGGGAAGGGTTAGTGAGGCGGTTCAACCCAGCCCTATTCGCAGTCAGGAGAGAAGATCGGAAAGGCTGGTTCTTGGTAGAGCTCAAGGAAGGCAACTGGGTGTGCGACTGCAAGATAGGCGACTTGGGCAATGTCGATAGCTGCCCGCATGTCTATGCTGCTCTGCTCTCTTCAGCGTCATGTCGGGCCGAGCTTGAGGAATCCTCAGAGGCAGTCGAAGAGAGGCCTATCAAGTGTAGGTATTGCGGGTCACCTGACATCAGCAAAGTCGGATTCAGGTACAACGCCCGTGGAATAGCTAGAAGGTACTTGTGCAACGAATGCCGCAGGAAATTCTCAATACCATACGTCGAACCACATGCCGCCCATGGCTTGCCATCGGGAACGCTTTGGCTGCTTAGCCAAGTGGCCATGCTTACGTCAAAGCTGAACGAACTGCTCTCGGACTTGGAAGAAAGAACTATGTCTGCTGTCAACGCGTCTCAGAGTGGAGAACAAGTACCATGAGCGAGATACCAGAAGCTCAGACCATTCTGGAGGCTCAGATGAGCGAAGCCCTTTCCAGAGTAAGGCATGAGATAGCCAACGGCTTGACCGTCAAGTTCGAAGAAACCTACGAGCCTCCAGACGAGTCGAATCTCTCCTACGGGGGTCGGGCACTTGTCGAGCTTGTCGGAGCCTATGTCAGAGAAGGTTCGATTGTCATGCTTGCTTGGTTGAAGGACCGGGATCTCCCCGAGCAAGTATTGGATGAGTTCTCAAAGATACTTTGGCAGAGAGTCCGTGAAGAGCTAGTCAAGAGGATTCCCGACCTCAAGTGGATGCACTTGGAAGGTTGCTTCTTCGATTCCGCAGAGGATCTGGAAAGGGGCGCTTTCTTCTGTAGAGGTGGCGAGTGAGGGATGCCAACACCTCTCACCTATAAAGGGTGGATCATGACCATTGTATCCAGCTCATTCTCGCTTGTTGGACGGTTGATGTCCAGATGAGAAAGATGGGGATTGTTGCGAGCGGCTCAACTGTAATTGATGCCATTGCAATTCTGAATGACGGCGAAGAGAAGAAAGTCAAAGCTGAGGATCTCGTTGTCATCGATAATAGGAATGGCAACAAGATTATGGCGGTTTGTCGAACTGCCGTGGGAAGCAACGAGAACCTCAGAGCTGCTGGCTTCTCTCCTGGCATAGCCTACGCACGACTAGGCAGGCACCCAAGCACCGCAAAGGAGTTCTACTCCTTCACTTTGGATGTGCTAGGTGACATTTCGTCCGAAAAGCTCCAGCAGAACAAGACTGTGATAGCTCCATCATCCGATGTTCTGCTGTTCGAGCAGTCGGACAACCCCATGACTCACTTGGGAGCTCCGAACGGAAGCGTAGGCTACTACAAGGACCACCCGAACTGGATCATCCCCATGACTGCAAAGTTCATCACGTACCACATAGGAATAT
>Ga0315296_10001343_pt1 | contig 21498 bp, 15 predicted proteins | sample YL17G14_18_MG_FD_203921 | JGI IMG/M metagenome (GOLD analysis project Ga0315296, IMG submission 203921) | Sediment microbial communities from Yellowstone Lake, YNP, Wyoming, USA - YL17G14_18 | ecosystem: Environmental > Aquatic > Freshwater > Lake > Sediment | place: USA: Wyoming | collected...
CGTAGCAGGCCATCACGCTTTGGGTGGCAGCGGCAAGCGCCAGCTTGCCGATGGTTTGCCCATCCGCCATCGGCAAAGCCTTCGGCCTTGCCAATGCCACCCGGAAATACGAAAGACTCAACTGGAATCGGTATCACAGGGCCATCCCCGGCCTTCGCGAGGGCAGGCTTTGACCCTGGTTGTCGTCACTTTTCCACGGGCGAGACGCGCGTGGGACACATGGGCAGGATGCCCATGCTACGAGGAAGAAGCTGTTTCTCACTCGGCTGGGCCGTAGTAGGAGCAGTAGGTGCGGTCGGATTCCCAGACGGTGACGCAGTGGAGCTGGGCGGGGTCGAACTTGCCGGCCAGACAGCCCCAGGCGAAGAGGGCGATATTCTCCACCGTCGGCGTCGTCTCGCGAAAAGCGGGGACATCCACGTTCAAATTCCTGTGGTCCAGCAGTTGGATCAGCTCGGAATCGACGACAGACTGGAAGCGGCCGATGGTGATAGCGGGCGGCTCGGACTTCGGCTGGTCGGGAGTCGTCCGCGCGGGCGGGCTCAGGCGCGATGTAGGCGCCGCGATGGCGACTTCGACCACGTAGTTGTGTCCGTGGCCGCTGGCGTTGGCGCACTTGCCGAAGATGTCGCGGTTCTGCCGCTCGGAGAAGCTGTCGTTCCACAGTTTGTGCGTGGCGGCGAACTCGAATTTCTCGCTGAGGTAGATCATGCCGGGTTCTCTCGCGTCCATCGTGAGTGTCCTGAAGGGATTGAGCTTGAGGCTGAGCCGGTCCACCTGCGCGCCGGGGAACTGGCCGGCGAGCCGCTCGTGCACGAGCTGGAGGATGCGTGCGACGGCGGCAAGGCTGACGTGCTCACCGCGGCGAAAATGCTGGTGGATATGCTCGGCAAAAATGGGTACGGCCAGTCGCCGGGCGACTTTGTCGATGTTGCTGACGTTCACGAGCAGCCCGGTCTGCGGCGCGGCGGGCCCGACCAGCTCGATGGCCAGCTCCAGAAACAGGGCCAGGCCCTCGCCGGACGGCTTCGAGGCATAGGAATTGGACCCCGGCTCGTCCTGGTCGAGGAACGGCGTGACCGAGAACCGCACCAGCCTGCCTAAGCGAACCATCACAGCACCTGTCTTTCCTACATCCTGTCGTTGTGCATCAGGCTGAGCACTTCGCTGCGCGTGCGGGCGTCCTTCTTGAACGAGCCTCGCAGGGCCGACGTGACCATCGTCGAGCCGGGCTTGCGAATCCCCCGGATCGTCATGCAACCGTGCGAGGCCTGCATCACGACGGCGACGCCCAGCGGCTTGAGGCTCTGCATGAGGAAGTCCGCGATCTGGCCCGTCAGCCGCTCCTGGGCCTGGAGCCGGTGGGCGAACGTGTCCACGATGCGCGCCAGCTTGCTGACGCCCAAGACCTTGCCCGTCGGCAGGTAGGCCACGTGCGCCTTGCCGATGAAGGGCAATAAATGGTGTTCGCAGATCGAGAAAAACGGGATGTCGCGGAGCAGAACGATCTCGTCGTACTTTTCCGTGAAGACGCTTCGCGTGTGGACGGCGGGGTCCTCGAACGTGCCGGCGAGCAGCTCGGCGTACATCCGCGCTACCCGCTCCGGGGTCTTCTTCAATCCTTCGCGCTCGGGGTCTTCTCCGACGGCCAGGAGGATCTCGCGGACCGCCTTGCGGATTCGCTCGCTGTCCATCTGTTTGCTACGTGGTTTTGTCATGGCTGGATGCCTCTCGGGGCCGGCGCGGTCGGCAGGGCCGATCAGGCTTTCCCCGCTTTCTTATCGCTCAGGTTCATCAGGTAGGCAATCAGCAGGCGGACGCCGAAGCCGGTGGAGCCCAGGGCCGCGTGCGGGACCGGGGTCTGGTACACGTCCATTCCCGCGATGTCCAGGTGCGCCCACCGGGTCTCGCCGACGAACTGGCGCAGGAAGGCGGCTGCCGTGCAGGCCCCGCCCCAGCGGCTGCCGATGTTCTTCAGGTCCGCGATCTTGCTCTTGATTTCGTCGGCGTACTCGTCGCCGCTGGGCAGGTGCCAGACGCTCTCGCCGCTGTCGTCGGCGGCTTTCTCAATGTCGCGGACCAGGTCGTCGTCATTGCTCATCAGTCCGGCCTTGTACGGGCCGAGGGCGACCATGCACGCGCCCGTCAGCGTGGCGATGTCGATCACCACGTCGCACTTGCGCCGGACGGCGTACGCCAGCGCGTCGCAGAGGATCATGCGGCCCTCCGCGTCCGTGTTGAGGATCTCGACGGTCTTGCCGCTGTGGGTCGTGACGATGTCGCCCGGGCGGTAGCTCGAGCCGCTCGGCAGATTTTCCGCCGCCGGGATCAGGCCCCACAGGCTCACGGGCAGATTCAGCTCGGCCGCCGCCTTCATGGCGGCCAGCACGGCGATGCCGCCGGTTTTGTCCAATTTCATCTGGTCCATGTCCTGGGCCGGTTTGATGCTGATGCCGCCGGAATCGAACGTGATGGCCTTGCCCACGAGGGCCACTGTCGGCATTCCGGCCGCCGGCTTCCTGGCGGGGGTGTATTTCAGGACGATCAATCTCGGCTTATTCTGGCTTCCGGCGCCAGCGGCGAGAATACCGCCCATGCCGTTGGCCGCAAGCTGCCGGTCGTCGTAGATCGTGCACCGCAGCGTTTTGTAGCCGCGGGTCAGGTCGCAGGCCGCCTTGGCCAGGGCCGGCGGATTGATCACGTTGGCTGGCCGGTTCGACATGGTCCGCGCGTAGCTTTGCACCTGGCCGATCACGGCGCCGATCGCCATGCCGGTCCCCAGACTCCTGATCTGTGAGGCGTCGGGATCGACGATCTGGGCGTCGAGCGAGGCGAGGCGGCCGTTCTCGCTCTCGGTGACGAACTCGTCGTAGCGGTAGCTGCCGTAATAGACGCCCTCGGCCATCGCCCTGCCCATCGCCGCCGCATCGAGAATGTCGCCGAACGCGCGGTGCAGAGCGAGCGAGAGCCGGCGAACTTTCAGATCGACGGCCCGATTGGCGGCGATGGCCGTGGCTTTGCGCAGTGTGTCGAGCGTCGCGTTTTTGCGCTCGCCGAGCCCGACGAGCATGAGGCGCTCGGCGGCGATTTTACCGCTAGTGTAGAGGACGGCCTGCGTCTTGGGCTTGCCGGTGAAGTCGCCCAACTTGACTAGCCGGCGGATGGCCCCGCCGAGCTTCTCGTCAAGCTCGCGGATGGTCTCGTCCGGCTCGTCCACGTCGCAGAACCGGCCGACGACCAGCATGTCCGTCTTGCACGCGGCCAATCCCGCCCTGCGGGTCTTCACGTTCACATCGATGATCTGCTTCATTACTTCTTATCCTGCCGGGCTCGACTGTCCGGCGGCCGGCGGACACGCACGACCTATTCCTTCGTTTTGTGCTTGGCCCGTTGCTGGAGACAGCAGTCGATGAACTCGTCCAGCTCGCCGTCGAGCACGGCATCGACGTTGCCGGTCTCGTGGCCGGTGCGGTGGTCCTTGACCAACTGGTACGGCTGGAGCACGTAGCTGCGGATCTGGTTGCCCCAGGCGATCTCGCCCTTGTCCCCGTAGAGCCTGTTGATCTCCTTGTCGCGCTTCTCCTGCTCCAGCCGCTCGATCTTCGACTGCAGGATGGACAGGGCCATCTTCTTGTTCTGCAACTGGCTGCGCTCGTTCACACATTCGACGACGATGTTCGTCGGGATGTGCCGGATGCGGACCGCCGTGGAGACCTTGTTGACGTTTTGCCCCCCGGCCCCCGAGGAGCGCCGGAAAAAGACGATATCGAGATCGTTCTCCTTCAGCTTCAGGTCGGTCTCGGGCAATTCCGGCAGCACATCGACGGCGGCAAAACTCGTATGCCGGCGTGCGTTGGAGTCAAACGGGCTGATACGCACGAGCCGGTGGACGCCGCACTCGCAGGACAGCCTACCGAAGGCAAATGGCCCCACCACTCGCAGCGTGACCGAGCGGATTCCCGCCTCTTCGCCCGGCGTGATCGCCAGCTCCTCGTACTTGTATTTGTGCGCGTCGAAGTACCTCGTGTACATGCGCAGGAGCATACTCGCCCAGTCGCAGCTTTCCGTGCCGCCGGCCCCGGCGTGGATGCCGAAGAAGCAGTTCTTCATATCGTCCGGCCGCGAGAGCAGGCCCTGCAACTCGACTTGCGCGCAGCGTTTATCCAGCGATTTGAGATCCTCCTCAAGCTGCGCCAGCTCCTCCGTGTCGCCCTCGTCGGCCGCCAGCTCGTACAGTTCAACGAGGTCCTTGACCTCGTGCTGCAATTCCTCCACCGGCTCGACCACCGACTTGAGGGCGCTCAATTGGCTCACTACGCTCTGGGCCGTCTCCTGGTTATCCCAGAAGCCCGGCTTCGACATCCGCCCCTCCAGCTCCTGAAGCTGCGAGCGCTTGCTCGCTAAGTCAAAGCCAGTCCCGGATCTCGCCGACCCGGGCCTCCAATGTTCCAATCGCCGTCTTCAGTTCCATTATTTCCATAATGCCCATCCAATCATCTTGTCCAATATTCAGGGGAAACGACAAGCAGGCTTATACCACATCCTCTCTCTATATGCAACCCGCCTGTGCCTGGTTCGGTATTCGACCACGTTTCGTGGCGGAACAAGCCCCGTTTGTCATGCCCAACGGAGTGAAGCATCTGGGCGACGAATGCCAGTAGCGATTGTTCCCATACCCATCCTGGATCCTTCGCTGACGCTCAGGATGACGGATTCTCCCGGCCGGTCAGTATATTTGATGACTGGTGTGGCGGCGGGGGGCGGTATAATCGTTGCCGCAGCAACCAGGATACGGCATACTCTGCGAGAAGGTCCGAGATCGAACACACAGTTCAGAGAAGGAGAGAAAGCTATGGATGCGGCCATTTTATTGATGAAGCAGACACACTTTGTCCTGTGGAGGGCACAACCGAATCCGGCGCCGCGGCTGATCATCGGCAAGCTTCAGCATGGCGCCCCGGTGTCACTGGCCCGCGAGCAGCAGGTGGAGCTGCAGCCGGCCCCGGGCTCGCCCGACCTCTGGACGGTCCCCGCCGCCCAGTGCAACCTGGCGGACGGCGAAGTCTACCACTACTGGTTCGAGGTCACGGACTCCCATCCGCAGCGTCCGGGCAAGCGAATCCGGATCACCGATCCAATGGCGTTCGCCGTGGACTGGCGGCTGGTCGCCGCGCACCCGGGGGGCCCCGGCTACAGCGACGATGACCAGTATCCGGCCGCCGTCGTGATGTTCAAGCAGGGCAAACTGCTCGGGTGCGATATCGGCGGCGAGGGCGACGGGTGGCAAAACGAGCTGCCGCTGACGGCGCTGCCGCCGAACAACCGCCTGGTGATCTACGAGCTTCCCACCGCCTGGACGCGCACCGGCTCGGGCGGCGAGCGGGAACGGGGCCTGGGCACCTTCCGTGACGTGACGGCCCTGGTGGACCCCGACGAGGAAGGCGAGAACTTCTCGGATCTGGAGGTCACGGCCAAGGGCCGTTCCTACCTGACCGAGCTGGGCGTCAACGCTATCGAGCTCTGCCCGCCCGCCGACAGTTTCTACGTCCGGCAATGGGGCTACGGCACGACGAACTTCTTCGCCCCCGATTTCGAGCTTGGGTTCCCCGTCACGTACTCCTGGCCGAGGTCCAACTGCACGCTGCGGACGCTGATCAACGCCTGCCACTCGCACGGCCTGCGGTTCTTCACCGACGTCGTCATGGCCTTTGCCAAAGTCAACGCCTACCTGGCCGGAGCCACGAACGATTTCTTCATTCTCGATCCCAAGGCCAGTCCGTCCGATCCCGACGCGCACAACTCTCGCGGCAAGAGTAAGGACAACGTCCGCAACGGCTTCGGCAGCACGCTATTTCGCTACGCCGCCGCGATGAATGGCTATGACCCGATCTCCGGCCAGCAGACGACCCTCTATCCCGCCCGACAGTTGATGAAGGCCGGTATGCTGCGGTGGATGAACGATTTCCACATCGACGGCATCCGCATGGACAGCGTCGAGAACGTCTCGAACTGGGACTTCATCCAGGAATACAAGGACATGGCGCGAAAGGCGTGGCAGGACCGTTTTGCCGGCCAGGCGACGCCTGAGGCGGGCGATCAACGCTTCCTCGTCGTCGGCGAAGAGCTCACTGAGCCGCTCGCGCTGCTCACGCAGAAGCGGCTGGACGGCCTCTGGCACGAGCAATTCAAGCGGTACATCCGCGCCGCACTGCTGGGCCAGAATATCGACGGCAACACGAACTTCGAATGGACGGTGCGCAAGGCCATCGACTGCCGTCACTTCGGCTACACCGACGGCGCCCAGGCGATCATCTATCTGACTTCCCACGACGTCGAGGGCTATCGTAACGAGCGGCTGCTGAACTTCTTCCGCAACGGCGGCGTCGGCGACGCGGAGAGACGCATCAAGCTGGCCTTCGCCTGCCTGTTGACGGCGATCGGCATCCCGATGATCCTCGCCGGCGAGGAGTTCGCCGATCAGCACGACTTCTTCGGCGAGAACGGGAACGTCTCCCAGGATGGCGGCAAACAGGTCGATCCCGTGAACTTCTCGCGCGAGGGCGATGAGTGGCGCCAGCGGGTCAAGCACCATGTCGCACGGCTGATCAAGCTGCGGACCACGAGCGATGCCTTGGCGGTCAACGACACGGAATTCATCCACGTGGACATCGCCGACGGCAAGCGCGTTCTGGCGTGGCGTCGCGGCCAGAGCGGCTCGGACAGCATCGTTGTCGTCGTCGCCAACTTCTCCGACTTCGGCACCGCCGATCCCGGCAACAGCGCCGCGGAGTATCGTGTGCACAACTGGCCCGCCACGCCGCCGGGCAAGACGTGGCGCGAGGTTACCCAGGAGCGCCCCGTCCCCGAGGAGTGGATCGGCCGCGAGCCCATCTTCCCCTGGGAGGCGAAGGTCTATACCACGGTATAATTCGACGCCGCATCCGCAAGAGCGCCCAAGGCGCAATGCGATTGCAGGGTGGGTCCTTGACCCGCGCGTGTCTCAGATCGAAGCCTTGACGCGAGGGTTAAGAACCCACCCTACATTGATTGATCGCCGCAAGACGTAGTCGTGCGCTCCTCGCGGGTGTACGACAAAGAGATGGCGATCTGGACGGGGGTGGCAGCGTCAAGGCCGCAGGCCTTGGCGATGGTTGTGTCGCGGGCGCGAGCACCCGCGATCCGAAGGCGAGACGCCTTCGACACGCAGGTTGCCAATGATCTCTCCTCGCCGTTGCAAGGCCATCGCCAAGCTGCGCTTGACGCTGCCACCCACGACCTCATGCTTGCTCTGCCACAATCTTGTCGCACACCCCTCCTCGCATCCTCACAGGACTCTGTGCTTTTGCCTTGCATTGGCGGCGATTCCTGCGATGATGAAAGTGCGTCAACTGAAATGTAACAAATACGGAGGCCGCCGGGCGGGCTTATGCACCGCCGAGGCGGCTTTCTTATGGAGTAACTGCGATGAACGGCATTGGGGATCGGTTTCAGCAGGAGACCAAGTACCGCCCGGAGAAGGTCGAGGCGGGCGCGACGCGCTGGACCGCGAGGCCGGAGCCGTATAAGACGTATCCCGACAGCGCCAAGGTCGTGCTGCCGTCGTTCGAGCCGGACCGAGGGGTGACCCTGGATGAGGCGCTGAATCGGCGAAAGAGCGTCCGCCGGTTCCGCGCCGCGCCGATCGGATTGCCCGAGTTAGGCTATCTGATCTGGGCCTCGGCAGGCATCCAGCGCACCGAGCAGGGCTATGAGTTCCGCACCGCCCCGTCGGCCGGGGCATTGTACCCTATCGAGACATATATTATCTGTAATAATGTGCGCGACCTGGAGCCGGGCGCGTACCACTACGGGGTCGGAAAGCACGAGCTGGAGCGGATTCGCCCCGGCGACATGCGCCGCCAGATCGCTGCGGCGGCCCTGGGACAGGGCATGTGCGGCACGGCGGGGGCAGTCTTCGTCTGGACCGCCGTTTTCGCCCGCGCCAAGTGGAAGTACGCGCAGCGGGCCTACCGCTACGTTTACCTCGACGCCGGACATATCGCCGAGAACCTGGCGCTGGCGGCGGTGAGCCTGGACCTGGGCACGTGCCCGATCGGCGCGCTGCTCGACGACGAGGTGAACAAGCTGCTCGGAGTGGACGGCATCGAGGAGAGCGTCGTCTACATGTCCGTCGTCGGCATCCCGGCGTAGTCCTGTGCGACTGATTCTCGCCGGTCGTCCCGACACCGCGCAACCCAAGCTCCTGCACAGACTCTGTCATCCCGAGCGTCAACGAGGAATCTGGCTATCGAATGGAATGTTTTATTCGCAGCGATACCCGATTGGCGGCCTGAGCCCGGATGCTTCGCTTCGTTCAGCATGACACCTGCGGGTGCATCACTTCACCAGGAACGAGGCAATCTCGGTCGCACGATGTCGGAAATGCGCCGGTAGGTGGTATAGCCACCTAGCGCCTGCGATTACCCCAAAACTGTAGGTAGCGGATGCCATGTCCACGCTCGCGTGGACATGCTCCATCGAGGGGGCAGGGCGTGCTTACGCGAGCGTAAGCACGTGTTTAGCGTGGAGCCTCCCGTTCACGGGGTGGCACCGCCAAACTCGTTTGACGGTGCTCATTCGATGGGGCTTGCTCCATCGAGACCCCACGGGCAAACGAGTTTGCCCGTGCCACCCCAGATTTGGCCTTTTGAGGCTAAACAGATACGAGCGTAAGCAGGGCACCGAGCAATGCCGGAAATACGCCACTACGTGGTATTACCACCTAGTGTCTGCCTGATCATCAGCGGGGAGGATTTGACAAGGGGATGGAGGCCGCATAAACTGGGCACAGTTGTTCGCTTTTGGCATGGGTCGCGTGATCGGGAGCGGTAGTATGGACGGACCTATCGGCTTGATAATTCTGCTCGCGCTGCTGTGCCTGCTCAGCGGGCCTGTCGCGCTGATTGTGAGCCTTGTCGCGCTGGGGAGGTTCCACAAGCTGGAGCGCGACATGCATGAACTGGCGGTGCGTTCGGCTCGACGACAGATCGAGACTCCCCCGGCGTATGTCCCTGCCAGGCGTGAGCCGTATGTACCCGTCAAACCCGAGCCGTACGTGCCTGCCAGACCCGAGCCACCGAGGGAGATCGTACCTGAGCCAGTCAAAGCGGTTGAGCGAGAGGTCGTTGCCGCGACGCCCGCCGCGCAAGCCGCGGAGACGCCAAGGCCTGCGCCGCAGCCGGTGAATGTCGAGATGTTCTTCCAGAAAGACAGACAGGCTCGTGCGACGCCGGCAGCGCCACAGGATGCGAGCGTCAGCCTGGAGCAGCGGATCGGGACTCGCTGGGTGCTCGTCGCGGGCGTCGTCACGGTGATGTTCGCCGTCGGGTTCTTCCTGAAATATGCGTACGACCAGCGATGGATCGGGCCGTTGGGCCGGGTGCTGATCGCGGGATTCTCCGGACTGGTCGCGCTGACCGTGGGCGAGGTGACACGGCGTCGCGGCTACGACATCGTCGCCAATGGCGTGACGGCCCTGGGCTTCGCGATCCTCTACGCCACAGTGTTCGCCGCTCATCGCTGGTACCACCTGATCGGCTCTCCCACAGCCTACATCCTGTCCATCGGCGTGACGGCCGGGGCGATGGTCTACGCCGTGGTGCTCGACGAGATCGTCATCGCCATGCTGTCGCTGATCGGCGGCTACCTCACGCCGGTCGTGCTGGCCACGGGGCAGAACCAGCCGATGCAGTTGTTCAGCTATGTCCTGGTCCTCAGCGCCGGCGCGGTGGCCTGTGCCTATTGGCGAAAGTGGGGCCCGGTCAACATCCTCGTCTTTGTCGGCACGTATCTGCTGTACACGGGCTGGTTCGAGCGGTTCTACCGCCCCGAGATGGGGCACAACTCGCCGCCCCTTCAACTGGCGGTCGCGCTTTTCTGGCTGGCTGTTTTCTTCATGGTCTATCTCGCGCTGCCGCTGTTGCACACGCTGGTCCGGCGAGTCAAGTCCGCCCCGCAGGACATGGTGCTGGTCCTGGCCAACGCCGCCGTCGTGTTCTACTACCTGTGGACCATCCTGCACCATGACTATGAAGCGGCACTGGCGTGGTGCAGCGTCGGCCTGGGCGTCGCCCACCTGGCGATGGCGGCCGCGGTCTTCGTGCGGTGCCGGCAGGATGCCAATCTGTGGCAGGTGCTGGTGGTCACCGGCGTGGCGTTCATCACGCTGGCGGTGCCGCTGTATTTCGAGGTGTACGCCATCGCGATGCTCTGGGCGGTCGAGGCCCTGCTGCTGATCGTAGTCGGGCTGCGATATCGTCAGCTCGCGGCACAGGTCGCGGGAGTCATCGTCCTGATACTGACGGTCGGCGATCTCTTGACGGGTCTGCCCCTGCACAAGGAGTCATTCCCGCCGGTCTTCAACACCGTCTTCGCCACGTGGTGCTTCGTCGCCGCGGCCGTGATGGTCTGTCACGGGTTGTATCGGCTCGACAAGCACCTGGACGCGAATCTGCGGTCGGCCGGTTCACAGGGATTCTATGTGGGCGGGCTCGGGTTGCTCATGGTGGCGGTCGCGATGGAACTGTGGTGGCATGGCGCACTGAACGCACCGGCCGGAAAAGACGGTGCGTTCTTCTGGGAGCAGATGGTGCTGGTCTTCGCGGCGTTCATTCTCCTGTTTGTCGCCCGACCGATCTGCCCGCGCGGGCAGGCCGCCAGGGTCGTGGGGACGCTGCTCGCCGGGGCTGGCGCCATCTACATTCTGGCGACGTTGCCGAGGGTCCATGAGCGTGACTTCACAGTGTTTGTCAACGGCGACTTTGCCCGGGCGATCCTGCTGGTCGCGGTGCTGTTCGCGTCGGCGTGGCTGTTACGGCGATCCGAGCGGCAGGAGGCGGACGATCTCGTATTCTCGGTGTACGTCGCGTTCGGCGCGGTCCTCGTGCTCTGGATTCTGCTGACGGAGGAGGTCTGGCTGTACTACGACCGGCTGCAGCCCGGCCCCCAGTGGCGGTTCCTGGCGCAGATGTACATTTCGGTGCTCTGGGCGGTGTATGCGACGGCGTTGATGGTGATTGGGTTCTGGCGTCGCATCCGGCCTTTGCGGTATCTCGCCCTGGGCATCTTCCTCCTGCTGTTGGGCAAGATCTTCTTTGTGGACACGCGGGAGCTGGAGACCATCTACCGCATCGTGGGCTTCCTGGCGACGGGCCTGGCCCTGGTGGGCGTCTCGTACCTGTACCAGTACCTCAAGAAGACCGGCTTCTTCGACGCCATGCTGGCGGAGAAGACGGAGAAAGACCATCGCGGTACATGACCGGGGATTGTGACGTGGCGTGATTTGCGGCGGGCGCAGCGCGCCCGATCGGTGGAAGGTCAGCCGCCTTTCTTGAACGGGCGGTAGAGCGGGTCGCCGATCAGGAGCATCTGCCAGGAGGTGAATGGCTCGGTGTGATAGAAGGCCTCGACGAGGCAAGTTCCGTTGAGCAGCTTGAGGAAGAAGAGTTTCGGCTCGGGGAAGGCGTAGAGGTAGGGCTCGGTGACGGGCCCGAGCGTGGCGGTGACGCCGTGCATGAGCATGGCGGGACACCACTGCGTGCTGTTCGGGTCGTGCAGGCTGGCCGCCTCGAAGCTGGCGATGTGGTATCCGACGGCGCCGTCGACGAACTGGAACGCGTTGACGTACTTCTTGAGGCTGTACCAGCCGCAATACAGCGCTGTCCGAAGACAACTGTCGGGTGGGAACAACGCCGGTGTGGTCTCCTCAAAGACAGCCAGGCGGGTCTGCTGCCGGATCAGTGCGGCCAGCTCGCGGAGCGACTGGTCGTAGTAGCCGTACAGATCGTTTTTGAAGAATCCCCGCGAGTCGATGTACGCCGCACCGGTCAGGCCGCCGCTCTTTTCCGCCGCGATGGCTTTGTCGATCAGCCCCTTAGCGATTCCGTAGTGGGGACCATCGAGCCGACTGACCATCAGGGCCGCAAACGGATGCGGCCCGGGCTGTCGCAACACGTTCGGCTGCCAGCGGTACAACTCGTACGGCGGGGCCAGCACGAGCGACAGCTCGCTGTCCACGGAGGCCTCGGTTTCCGTGCCGGTGATGCGGTCCATATCCATCTGGATTTGCGAGAGCTTGACCTGGTGCTCCCGGTGGGCGGACGAATTGGTTTGGCCCTCCTGCTCCAGTTTCGCTACGGCGTCCTTCTCCTCCTGCTGCAATTGACGCAATTGCTTCAGTTGGCCGTCCATGCCGGGCAAAGGATCGCGCCGGCCCACCTTGTACGGAACGCCATATGTTGTGACCAGGCAGCGGATGTGCTGAAGGTCCTTTCGCGTGGCAAAGATCCGGCGGATGGGTCCGGCAAGCCGCGTCTCGTAGTCGCCCCGGGTGATTGAATCGCGAAGCTGCGGCCCCAGCGACACGGGAATCACGTTGCCCGACGGCACGCCCCGCTGCTCGCAGTAGTACCGGGCCAGCTTCATGGACGCCGCATAGTTGGTATTGGCGACGACCAGAATCTCGTTCGGCTCCAGCGCCAGGGCGACCTCACAGCAGCCGAGTAGCACAGACAGAAACACGATACGCATCACGGTGACAAACCTCACAGTTCAAACGGCGGCGATTGCCGGCCGCTCAGATTCATTTCGCGCGTGCGGAATCCCCTTTGTCGCCGGGTTTCCCTTGGCCGCGCGTCTGCTCGGCCTGGGAGTACCTCTTTTCGTAGATTCCTCCGCCGCCACAGACGCGGGTCGCCGTGGCGAGTAGGATTCGGGCGTCCAACCGGAGACTTGCCTGCTCCACGTATCTGACGTCGAGCTCCAGTTTCTCTTCGCGCGTCAGCTCGCCCCGGCCGGAGATTTGCGCAAGGCCCGTCAGGCCGGGCTTGACCTGGAGGCGTCTTCTTTGCCGCTCGTTCCACTCCGCGACCTGCGACATGTACAGCGGCCTGGGCCCGACCAGGCTCATGTCGCCCCGGACGACGTTGATCAACTGCGGCAGCTCGTCGAGGGAATGCTCCCGCAGGAATCGGCCCAGCCGCGTCAGTCGCTGGTCCTCCCCGGATTTCGGGCTCGGCCCGAAGGGATCGGTATCGAGCCGCATTGTCCTGAACTTGTAGAGTGTGAAGGGCCTGCCGTCTTTGCCCGCCCGCTCCTGGCGGAAGATCGCCGGACCCCGGCTGCCCAGCCGGATCGCCACCGCTATCGCCGCAAGCAACGGCGAGAGGATCACCAAGGCAAGCCCGGCGATCAGAATATCCAGCGTTCTCTTCGTGAGTCTATGCATAGGCCGTTGGAGTTTCTGACACAATCAGAACGAAGACAACCCGTGCGTTCAATGCGATGAAGCTGTGCAGCAGTCATTTTACCATCAGTCCTCGAACAGTCTTGCGTATTGTTGTGCGAGGACTTCGTAGGTGTGCGTGGTTTGCACGTATCGGCGGCCGCGCTCGCCCATTTCCTGAAGTTGTGACTGGGGCATTGCAGCGACCCGGCGCAGAGTCGCGGCCAGGGCGGGCGGGTCCTCGGCGGGGATCGAAAAGCCGCACCGGGCCTGGGCCACCTCGTCGTAGCGCGTGTCGATAGCGAATAGGGCCGGCAGGCCCGCCGACATGTACTCGAACAACTTGTTCGGGCTCACGCCGTACTGGAACAGAGGCTTCTTCTGCAGGCCGATATAACTGAGGTCCGCCGCGTGCAGCAGCGCCGGCATCTGCGATTTGGCGACCGGGGGCAGGAACGTGACATTTTGCAGCCCGGTCCGCTGTGCCCGCTGCTGCAGCGACTCCTTCTCAGGTCCCTGGCCGACCAGCAGCAAATGAATCGACGGCTCATCCGTCACAAGGCCGGCCGCCTCGATCAAATTGCCCAGCGCATTGCCCTCCCCGTGGCTGCCGGCATACAGAACGATCCGCTTGCCGGCGTTTTTCAGGCCTCGTATAACCTGATTGTGCTCCTGCGGCAGCTCCTCGGCATTTTCCGGCGCCGGCGGATCGATGCCGTTGGGGATATAGACGAACTTGCGCACGTCCAACCCATGAGCGACCATGTAGTCTTTGGCGCCGCCGAGCAGCGAGACGGTGAAGTCGCATCGCTCGTAGCCGAGCCTCTCGGCCCGGGCCATCGCCCACACGAACGGATGTCGCGGCGAGTGGCCCCCCACCTCCAGCAGCGTCAGCGGCCAGAGGTCCCGCACCTCAAAGATGAACTTCGCGCCGTACTTTTTGGCAAGCCGATACCCGTTGAAGGCGACGAACGGGTGAGGCGAGGAGGCGATCACAACGTCCGGCCGGGGCAGCTCTTGCAATCCCCGAAGCGCCAGACGCGAGGAGAACTCGACCATGTTGACTACCCGCTTGGCGTCATTCTTCTCATAGCGGCAGGTCTTGATCCACAGGTAGGGTACGCCGTCCACCTCGCCGGAGTCGTTCTCCGGAAGTTTCGTCAGCAGATGGTGAAACGACGCGCAGAGGATGACCGGCCTCAGCCCCATCCGCAGAAAGTGCCGTGCGAGGTAATAATGCCTGTACTCCATCCCATGAACGCGGCTGCCCGCGTAGTGGTTCACAATCCAGATGACTTTGCCGCTGGTCATTGGTGTGGTCGATGAGCGGAATGCGCCCTGTGATTATGATTTCCGGGAGGCAGCGTCAAGTTCGTTCGTAGTGTGCCCGTCAGGGCATTGCAAGGAACGCCATACGGCGTCACTGTGAGCGAGGCCTTCGGCCTTGACGATGCCATTCAGCCCAGGAACGTGAGGATCTTCTCGACGACGGCATCCTGCATCGGGCGGGTCAGCTCGGGATAGATGGGCAGAGCGAGGATTTCGCCGGCAGCCTTCTCGGATTCTGGGAAGTCGCCTGGTTTGTGGCCGAGATAGGCGAAGCACTCCTGCAGATGGGCCGGGACAGGATAGTAAATCTCGCAGCCGATCTTGTTGGCCTTCAGGTGCGCCACAAGCTCATCCCGCCGTGGCACGCGGATGCAATACTGGTTGTAAATCGTTCGGCAGTCGGGGCTGATCCAGGGCGTCTGCACGGCGCTGTCTGCGAATTTCGAGTCGTAGTAAGCGGCATTTCGCCGGCGGGCCTCGGACCAGACGTCCAAGTGCGGCAGCTTCACCAGCAGGGCCGCCGCCTGGACCGGGTCGAGCCGGAAGTTGCCGCCCACGTACTTGTGGTAGTACTTCGGCTCGGAGCCATGATTGCGCATCATCAACAGGCGCTTATAGAGTGCCTCGTCGTTGGTGACGACCATACCGCCGTCGCCGATGCCGCCGAGGTTCTTGCTGGGGAAGAAGCTGAAGCACCCGGCGTCGCCGATACTGCCGGCCTTGCGGCCCTTGTAGGTGCTCGTGATGGACTGGGCGGCGTCCTCGATCACCGGCAGTTTGTGCCGGCGGGCCACCTTCATGATCGGATCCATATCGGCCATCTGGCCGAACAGGTGCACCGGCATGATCGCCCGCGTCTTGTCCGTGACGGCCGGATCGATCAGCGCCGAATCGATATTGTACGTGCGGGGGTCGATATCGACCAGGACGGGCTTGGCGCCAACTCGCGCGATGCAGCCGACGGTAGCAAAGAAGGTGAAGGGGGTCGTAATGACCTCGTCGCCGGGCCCGATCCCCAGGCTCATCAGACAGTTGAGGATCGCGTCGGTCCCGCTCGAGACGCCGACGGCGTACTTGCAGCCGCTGACCGCCGCGATCTGCCTCTCCAGCTCCAGCACTTTCGGCCCGCCGATGCACTGCTGCGAGTCCAGCACCTCGGAGATGGCCGCCATGACCTGATCTCTGATCGTCGCATACTGGGCCTTGAGATCCAGCAAAGGTACTTCCATGACTTCTCCTTCAATGATTTGCCCGGATATATACCCACATGCGGCGTTCCCTGCAACCGCGAGGCGTCATTTCGCGCGGCGGGTCACGGCGTTCGTGAGCACCTCTTCAAGTCGCTTCGCCAGGAGGCGGCGGTCGAACTCCCGCTCGGCCAGGGCGCGGGCGTTGTGCCCCATCTGCCGGCACAACTCGGGCTGATTCGACAGCTCCTGCAGCGCGTCGGCCAGGGCCTGGGGCCGGTCGGCGTCGAGGCATCGGCCGCACTGGTTGCGCTCGACGGTTTCGCCCAGCCAGCCCGGCACGTTGACTAGCACCGGCTTGCCTGCCGCCAGGGCGTCGAACATCTTGTTTGGCGACCACGTATGCTCGCGGGTCGCCCGGTAGATCGTCAGGCACACGTCGCACGCCGCAACGATGCGAGCCATCTCCTCCTTGTCGGGCACTAAATCGCTGAACACCACGTTTTTCAGCCCATACTGGCGCGCGAGGGCCTCCAGCTCGGGCCGCTTGCCCCCGCCGCCGTGAAGGACAAGGACGATCCGGTCCTGGCCCCGCTCGGCCAGAATTCGTGCCGCGTCGATCACGTAGTCGAGGCCATTGGCCAAACCCATCGCTCCGAAATAGATGGCGGCAAACCGGTCGCCGAGCCCCAGGCGTGCGCGTGACGCGCTGCCGTCGAGGCCGGGGCGGAACAGGTCAAGGTCGCTGGCGTTCGGAATCACGGTGACTCTTTCGGGTGCGACGCCCATCCGCACGACGCCATCCTTCATGCCGGGCGACAGGGCCACGATGTAGTCGGCCTGGAGATAGATCCTGCGGGCCATTCGCTGGAGCCACCAGACCGCCGCCGGGTTGGTCAGTGCCCCCACGTTCACCAGCGCCTCCGGCCACAAGTCACGCACCTCAAAGACGAACGGGACATCGAAGTACCGGCCCAGGGCCGCTCCCGCCAGTCCGACCGTCAGCGGCGTGTGCGTGGCGAAGACGACATCGGGCCTGCCTAAGCCCTTACCTGCCTGAGATGCCGCCTGGGCGAACTGGTAGAACTTGAGCATCCGCTGCCAGCCGTGCAGGCTCGTGCCGACATTCGGATCGTTGTAGCCGCCGGCCACGGATATGACCCGGATGCCGTCGAGCTCCCGCTCGCAGCAGGGCTCGCCGGGACAGACCGGGAACTCCCGGTTGGCCAGCCCCGAGGTGACCATCGTCACGGCGTGACCCCGGCCCACAAGATACCGGGCGAACTCGTACGACCGCGTCCCCGTCTGGCCCTTACGGGACGCAAAATACTGGTGGATATAGAGTATGTGCATGGCTCTTTCCGGGGCTAAGCCCAGTTCCCGCTCTGCAAAAGTTCACTCAATTCGTGCCAACCATTTGACTTGGGGTGTCATTCGGTCCGGGATGAGTCCTGCCCCGCGAAGTCCCATAAGAATAAGGGATCCTGCTGGGCAGAATTGCGTTGCCTGTGCCGGTGACATATGGTATAATAACGTCAGTGTTCGCCAGAAGCCGCTGCACGGATCGTGCGGTGTCTTGGCAGGAGGGGAGTCCCATGGGCGTCGTCCCGGGCGATTCTGCCATGTACGCTATGCGGCTGTCCAGTAGTGTGACACAAGGGAAGCTATCCCTATGAGCCGACATCTGTCCAGCTTGCCGCGCCCTGCCGCCTTCTTGTCTGCATTGCTTCTTTCGCTGTGGAGCGTCGGTGCGTCGGCCCAGACCCTGCCGGCGGCCTTCGAGATCGTGCTTCCGAGTCTGAACCCCGATTTGTCCCCTCTGGCCGAGGAGAACCTGCCCATCCTGTCCGACCGCCTCATGCTGGCATTCGGCAGAGATTACGCCACCTATCTCATGAGCCATCAGGACAGGAGCCTTCACGAGGGTATGGCGGTCTATTATCTGCGGCAGGAGCTTCAGGCTTTCATCGATATGTGGCGCGCCACCGGCAAAAACGCCTACCTCGATCAGGCCAAGAACCTCGCTCTGCAGGCGATCCGGGAGGCGACGGCCCAGCCCCAGCCGCTGCTCTGGCATGGGGAGTACCGGGGTCTGTGGCCCTGCTTCTACCTGGAATCCGTTCAGGCCGAGACCGGCGGGCACAATCAACTGACTGATTTCCAGGGCAGTGCAGGCTTCCTCAATGTCGCTCGCGCCCTGCAACAGATCAACGAGCCGGAGTGGAAAGAGATCGCCGACTTCGTCGAACGGCAGGTCGTCAAGAAATGGCTCTTCTACAAGCCATCTATCACATCGGGGCAACTGACGGGCTGGCAGTCGAACCGGTACATTCTGGTTGTCCTCAACGGGGCCCGCGATGCCCGCGAGCATTTCGCCGGCATCTGCCTCGACCTGCATCAGCTTGGGTATCGCGACTACCCGTACTGGCAGTGGGGCAAGCTGCTGGTCGACTTGTACCTGACGCCCCGGTATGACCCCAACGAGGCCGCTCCGCACCAGGATGAAGTGCTCGATCGGGTCCCCAGCAATTGGGGCCTGTTCGTTCACACAACGCCTGAGGGATATATCTGGCTGTCCGTGCCGAACTACGATCCGAACAGGCTCGGCGAGCCCATGGACACGTCCCACTCCAATCGCACCGTCTGGCTGGCGGCAAGAGCGTGCTCCGAGGGCCTGGTCGGCTTGAATGTCATCGAGGGCCTGGTCAATACCCTGCGATATCAGGTCTGGGCCCCGGAGAAAGGCCCGTTCTACTTCAACAATTACGTCGATGGCAGCGACGGCGAGATGGACGGCCTTGCCAACGGCCGGGGGGGCAACGTCTGGTTCGGCTGGCATCGGCTCGCCCCCTACGATGAGGAGCTGACCACCCTGTTTCTGTCCATGGCCTACGATCTGACCAACGGCGGCGAGAATTTGCCCGAGGGGGCCCAGAATAAGGGAATGGTCAATGCCGCCACGTGCCTGGAGGCCTGGGCCGTCCGGCTGCTGGCCGCCCGGGGTCAGCCGCTCGTGTTCCCGTAGCGCACCTGGCCCGCCGGCTCGCGTCCGTTCTGCACGAAGCCTGCAATCACCTTGGCGATCCGCTCGGCGGTCCTGCCGTCCCACAGCGTGGGCACTTGCCCCGTCTTCCAGTCGCCGTCGAGAATCCGCTGCGATTTCTCCGCGACCGTCGCCAGGTCCACCAGCTCGTTGGTGCCCTCGCTGATCGTCACCGGTCGCTCCGTGTTCGGACGCAGCGTCAGGCAGGGCAGGCCGAGATAGGTCGTCTCCTCCTGGATTCCTCCGGAGTCCGTCAGGATGAACTTCGCATCCTTCTCCAGCACGATGAATTCCCGGTACCGGACCGGATCGATCATCTGGAGCGTGTCCCGCAGCGGGATGTCGATGCCGAACGTCTCGATGTTCTTCCTCGTCCTCGGGTGCATCGGGAAGATCACGGGAACTTGTGCCGCCAGATCGTTGAGGTAGTCCAGAATCTGTCGCAGGCTCTCCGGATCGTCCACGTTCGAGGGCCGGTGCAGAGTCACGAGCACGTACCCGCCCTTGTCCAGATTCCACCGGCGCAGAATGTCGATCTCCTGATCCCGGCCGATCCGCCCGAGAATCGTCACGAGCGAGTCGATCATGATATTGCCGACCCTGTGAATCCTGTGTTCCTCCACCCCTTCGGCGGTCAGGTTGGCGTCTCCGTCGGCGGACGGAGTGAACAGCAGGTCGGAGACAACGTCGGTGACGCGCCGGTTGATCTCCTCGGGCATGGTCTCGTCGAAGCTTCGCAGGCCCGCCTCCACGTGTGCGACGGGGATGAGCAGTTTCTTGGCCGTCAGGCTGCACGCCAGCGTCGAGTTGACGTCGCCGAAGACGACGACCAGGTCGGCATGATCGGTGTTGAGGACCTTCTCGAACTCGATCATGACCCGTGCGGTCTGCTCGGCGTGGCTGCCGGAGCCGGCGCCGAGGAAATGGTGCGGCTCGGGCAACTCCAGGTCCTCGAAGAACGCCTGGGACATCGCATAGTCGTAATGCTGGCCCGTGTGGACAATGATCGGATCGACGTTCTGTGTCCCGGCCAGCGCGAAGTACAGGGGCGCCATCTTCATGAAGTTCGGCCTCGCTCCGACGATCAGGAATACTCTCGACATCAGTGACCTCCTAACTTTCCAAGCACCGCGTCATAAATCCGCAACAATTTGTCGCTTTCCTTCTCCCAGTTGTATTTCTCCAAAACGGCCTGCCGGCCATTCTCGCCCATCTGTCGCGCCTCTGCCGGATGCTCGATCAGGTACGCCATTGCTCGGGCGATCTCCTGCGGCTTCGACGGATCGACGATCAGCCCGCAGTGACTGCCCTCCACTACTTCCCGGTACAGGGGGAAGTTCGACGCGATCACCGGCAAGCCCACCAGCATGTAGTCGAACAGCTTGTTCGGCAGGCAGCTCGTGTTGTTCGAGTACGGCAGATACGTGATCACGCCCATCGACGCTCGGGAGGACAGGGCCTCCTTCTGCTCATAGGGCACCCACGACACGAATTGGACATTCGTCTCGATGCCCAGGGTCTTGACGAGGTCCTTGAGCTCCGTCTCGAAGGACGCCGGACTGCACGAGCCGACGAGGCACAACTGCCACTGCGGATGCGTCTTTACGACCTCGGCGAAGGCCTCGATCACCTCGATCAGCCCCCGGGTTCTCGACATGCCGCCGAGATAGATGATTTTCTCCTGCGGGTGCTTCTCGAACGTCCCGGAGAGTTTGATGATCGGGTAGTTCTCGATCCGGCCGGAGCGGACTTTCATCGTCTCGTACCGGGCCCCCACGAACGGCGTGGTGTAGATCACGTAATCGAAGAACCGGACCACGGCCCGCTCGAACAGGTCGAACGACCGGCTGATCAGCCGCCGCAGACTCCTGGAGATGTAATACTTGTCGAGGATGCTGTTCGGATAGTGCTCGTGCACGTCCCAGATCACTTTCTTGCCGCGAAGCTTCAAGAGCAGCCCGACAATCATCAGCTCCGGGTCGTGAAAGTGATACACGTCGGCGTTCTCCCTGACCGCCAGGCGGTAGAGCCGCCATATGACCTTCGTCATTCGCTGGATACGATTCTTCGGCTGCGGCAGGGGCACCACGCGCACGCCCGAGACAACTTCTTCCTTGTCGTGCCGGGCGATCAGCGCAACATCGTAGCCCGCCCTCGCCAGGCTCACGGCCTCCTTGTGGAAGACCCGCCCGTCGAAGGGAATGTGGACCGAGGTCAGGATGCAGACCTTGGCGCGACGTTGTCCCGATGTATCATCCATCACGACTCTCGCTCAAGGGCGGGCCGGCATTGTCAATCGCACTCTTGCGACGGTCCTTTGCCAGCGACCACAGCGCGTCGGCGAGCTGGCGGGCGTTTCGCTCGGAATCGAAGACACTCGTCGCCCGGGCAAATCCATGCAGGCCGGCGGTACGCCGAAGGGCCTCATCAGTTATCATTCGTTCCATCGCGTGCCCAAGCGCGTTCGCGTCCCGGGGTTCGACGAGCAGACCGGTTTCGCCGTCCATCACCGCTTCGGGGACGCCGCCGACCCGCGTCGCGACGACGGCCAATCCGCAATTCATCGCCTCCAGGACCGCCTGCGGCATGCCCTCGCTGTACGACGGCAGCACCAGAAAGTCCGACGCCTGCAGCAGGCGCGGGACCTCTTCCGGCGCGACCCGGCCGGTCAGCACGAC